>Ga0209431_10002349_pt1 | contig 15382 bp, 18 predicted proteins | sample RifCSP13_3_FD_184021 | JGI IMG/M metagenome (GOLD analysis project Ga0209431, IMG submission 184021) | Soil microbial communities from Rifle, Colorado - Rifle CSP2_sed 13_3 (SPAdes) (version 2) | ecosystem: Environmental > Terrestrial > Deep subsurface > Rock core/Sediment | place: Rifle...
AACTCTTCCAGGGTACTGGGGTTGGCAATCTTTTGTCCGTTTAGGTAAAAGGTGGGGGTGTAGGTAACGTTGGATTGAACGCCGCTAGTGTAGTGGTTGTCCACTTTACTTTTTACCTCCTGAGAATTGATAGCGGCATCATAATTGGTAAGATCCAAATTTATGTTTTGCGCGTATCCTCGGAAGATTGAAGCAGCGTTATTGTCCTCGCTCCAAGTATTCTGATTGTCAAAAATCATATTATGCATTTCCCAAAACTTGCCTTGCTGGCCGGCCGCCTCGGCCGCATAAGCTGCGGGGCGAGCATTTTGGTGCTGGGAGAGAGGGAAGTGGCGGTAAACAAAGGCGATCTCATCTTCGTATTCAGCTACCATCTGCTTTACGATCGGGTAATAAACGCCACAGGCCGGGCACTGGAAGTCGCTGTATTCCACCAGAATCACATCCGCGTTCGGATTTCCTTTAATCCAGTCATCTTCAGTAACCTCACCGGCGAGAGGAGTGTTATCGACCGGGGTAGAGGCCAGCTTAAGCATTCCCCAAATCGCCAAAGCGATTCCCAAAACAACCAAACCCCAAGTGAGGAGGCTCTTAAAAGTTTTGCTCTTAACGGTTTGGGTCTTTTGCGCCTGTTTTTCCTGGCGGCGTAGCTCTTTGCGCTCTCTTTTAGTTAAATTCTTATTTTCCATAACTTTTTTATCTTATCAAAGGTGTGATTACTATCTTAGCCATTTTTAAGAAGTGATATTAAATTACTGAAAATTTCACCGCCTTGCTGCCCATCTACCGCAACTTCCGGGTGGAATTGAAAGCCATAGATCGGGATGGATTTATGCTTAAAGATTTCTACACCAGTTTCGGATCGGCCCAACTCTATGAGAGGATCACCCAGTTTCGCAACGCTGTAGGAGTGTCCTTCGTAAACATCAAATTCTTCACGATCGCCAAAAATATTGTCCTTTCTCGTTACTTTGACAGTTTCGATTCCTTCTCTCTTCTTATCCATTTTTTGCAGTTTATTGCCAAAAGCATAGGCAATCAGTTCAAACCCGAAGCAAATTCCGATTAATGGCTTTTCGAATTTTTGGATCAAATCAAATTCAGTTTGGAATATTTGCCGATTGCCGTGGACGCTGTGGCTGCTTCCACTTAGGATAATTAGCTCAAATGATGTTAGATCGTCTGGTATTTGGTTGTGGGATGCAATTTTTAAATCGAGGCCGTTACTTGTGAGGAGTTCCTTAAGTTCGCCGGTGTGTTTGCTCTCGTTATCGATTAGGAGAGTTTTCATAAATTTAAGATTACAAATTTATTAACCGGAAATAAAAGTTAAGGCTTTGCCACCCTTGCCGGCCCGGGCGGTTCGGCCAATTCGGTGGATGTAATCGGCGTAAGTATTAGGTTGGTCAAAGTTAATAACATGGGTGACATTGGGGATATCCAGTCCGCGGGCGGCAACATCAGTTGCGGTTAGGACTTTAGCTCGCCCTTCCTTAAAGTCATTAAGAGCCCGCTGGCGCTGAGGCTGGGACTTGTTCCCATGGATGGCGGTGGTTGAGTGTCCCCGTTGTGATAAATTGTCCGCTAATTTTTGGACCCCCCATTTGGTGCGGCCGAAAACGAGTACTTTTTCGAAATCGCTTTGGCGCAGGAGCTCATCCAGGATTTTCAATTTTTGGTCTGCGGATGAGGCTCGAATGACATCCTGCTCGATAAATTCGCTGGTCGTTCCGGTTTTAACGGATACATTTACGGGGTTAATGAGCATCTCCCGCGTTAAACGTTCGATTTCTTGAGGCATGGTGGCGCTAAAGCAGAGAGACTGGCGCTCCTTGGGCAGTTGACCGACCAAGAATCGGATGTCGCGGATGAACCCCATGTCCAGCATGCGGTCCGCCTCATCCAAAACCAGAATCCTAATTCCTCCCAAGCGCAATACTCCTCGGCTAAAAAGATCTTTGAGACGTCCCGGAGTGCCGATGACAACTTGAGGACGGCGGTTAAGAGCGGAGATTTGCCGGTTCATGCTGGCTCCTCCCACGCAAAGAGCTGAATAAACCTTGAGGCCCCAAGAGAAGGCTCTAAACTCTTCATCAATTTGGTTAGCCAGTTCGCGGGTGGGTACCATAATTAAAACGGCGGTCCGCTGATCATGGAATTGTCCAAGATGGTGAAGGATTGGCAAAAGGAAAGCCGCGGTTTTGCCGGATCCGGTGTTGGCCAGTCCAATTAAGTCCCGACCTTCCAAAATCGGCTGAATGGTCTCATCTTGAATGGGGGTAGGTTTGGTGTAGCCGCGGGCTTTGATATTAAGCATTAACCGCTCTCCAAGAGGAAAATCGGTGAATTGATGCTGCGGGACGAAAATAACCTCCTGAGCTTGGGTGTTTACTTTGTTGATGAATTTTTCAGGATTAATATAAGTACCCTGATCGCGGGGGAAACGGATTGGACGGCCTTTGTAAAAGGCTCGGTGTTTCTGTTCTTGTTTTCGTGGTCTACTGGAGTAATAACTCATGAATACCTCGATTTCTTTTTCGTATCTTTCTTGGGATGAACGGTCGAGATACGTTAGAAGAGCTCGGTATTCATCAGTCGCAAGAGGACATTCCACTATAGCACATATCCTGTAGTCTGTCGAACAGATTCCTATTTATTCTCTTTTATCTTGTTCAAAATCTTCTTTACTTTTTCCAAACTGTCCCAGTCGTGGATGGAGATTGGAATGACATTTTTGTTTGTTTTCTTTAACGCGGTAATTTTCTTTTTAAGATCCGAGGTCGTTACCATATCGCTTTTGCTCAGGAAGACAAATTCTTCTTTTTCTACAAGTTGGGGACTGTAAGCGGCGAGTTCATCCTTAATTGTTTTGTAATCTTTGGCTGGATTCTCCGATTCGGCGGAAACTAAATGGAAAATGATTTTGGTTCGCTCAATGTGGCGGAGGAATTTCGTTCCCAATCCTTTTCCTCCTGATGCCCCTTCAATCAATCCCGGGATATCCGCCAGGATTAGTTCGTAGTAGGTTCCTAGATTCGGTTCTAAGGTTGTAAAAGGGTAATTAGCGACGGTACTTTTGGCTTTAGTTAACTCATTCAAGAGACTGGATTTTCCCCCGTTTGGCAAACCGATCAGGCCAACATCCGCTATAAGTTTAAGTTCCAGCTTAACTGTGAACTGTTCTCCGAGACGGCCTTCTTGAAATTGTTTGGGAGTAGTATTTGTCGGGGACCTAAATTGAAAATTACCTTTACCACCAATACCGCCTTTGGCAATAAGGATTTTTTCACCAGTTTTCAATATTTCTTGGGATTCTTGCGTCTCTACTTTCGTAATTACCGTTCCGACCGGTATTTTTACTGTCAGATCTTCTGCATCAGGGCCGTCACGGAATTGTTCTCCGCCCCGGGCCCCATCTTCTGCACTTATCTCTTTTTGATATCTAAATCTATTGAGGGAGCTTAGATCCGAAACGCCTTCAAAATAAACGCTTCCTCCCTTACCACCTGAACCGCCGGTGGGGCCGAGGCTCATTTTATTTTTATTGAAGGCAACCGCTCCTCTTCCGCCGTTGCCAGCATTTACTTTGATCTTTACTTCATCAATTAGCATGTAAGTTCCTTTTGATTATAACCGGGGTTGGAGTAATTGCGGGAATTATCTTGGTTCCGGGTCTTGGATTCGAACCAAGATTAATGGATTCAGAGTCCATCGTTCTACCGTTAAACTAACCCGGAATGACAAAGAAATTTTAGCATGCTATCCTGTGAATACTAACTTAATAAAAAGGAGAGGATGAGATGGGAGCTATCAATAAGTACCCCACTAACGAAGAAAGATTTTTTGAGGAGATAAGGTCTTTAAATTGGGTTGGGTTAAACAAAATTACCCTTGATGAAGGGAAAATGACTTTGTTTTACAGCACCCTGATTTTCCAACCAGAATTTTGGGAAAAACTTATTAAAGATCCGTCTTTCGAACCAAAGGAGCTGCAGAATCTTCTCAATGCTCTTTTAGCTAAATTCACGGTTAGTTTAGCCGCTTGTCTTCGTTCCGCTGCTGAAGGTATTCCTGTGGATCTACATTTATTGATCGGTTTTTCCGAGATGTTGGATCACATGATGAATCTAACAGTGGAAACCGCCGACGCCTTTGAAAGCCACCGTAAAGCGGAAAAAGGGGAGCAGAGTTTGCCTTTTTTCTTGAGATACGGTCGCTCGATGGTAGAAGATCGATTTTTTGATGCCCTTTGTGCGGCTAACTCGAGCGGAGAAGTTTTGTCAAACGTGATGGTCAAGGAGCTTTTGGCGGGTTGCAGCCCTAAGGAGAAAAAGGCAATTAAAGAGCAGTTGGACAAGATCAATGAAATTGTTGCCGAACTTAGATTAAGAGAGGCTACAAAAGAGGATATCTCTGCCCAACTTTCCGATTTACTTGATGATTTTTTCAATAAAACCGAGCCATAAAAAGCTCGGTTATTTTTATAGGGCAGTTGCCTAATTGCTACTTATTTTGTAAGGATTATCTTAGAATGGCTAAATTCTTAAGTTTGCGCTCCGACTACGGGATACTTCTGCTTCTTTTTCTCGCTCAGCAACAGGAGGGGGAAGCTTCTTCCATTTCCGATATTTCCCATCACTTACGACTTTCCTCAGCTTTCCTCGAACAGATTGCCTATCGTTTGCGACAAGCTCAATTCATTACTGCTTCCAGGGGGAGAAAGGGTGGTTATCGCTTGGCTCAGGATCCATCTTTGATAAGTCTAAGCAGCGTCATTGAGTCTCTGGATGGGCCAATTGAGGCGGTTTCTTGCCAAAGCACGGGATGTGCGGTTTCACCCTACTGTGCCACCTCCCACTTTTGGCTTTTCTTCCAGCGCTATATGCACAAGACCCTTCGGGAGATCACTTTGGCCGATTTAATGAATAAAACACCCCAAGAGCTTCTGCCGATTGGCGAGAAAAATTATGGTCGAGCTTAAACAAGAGATTTTAGAAGCTTTAAAAAATGTAGAGGATCCGGAACTGCGCCTAAATGTGGTGGATTTGGGATTAATTTACGGCTTGGCCTCCTCGGCGGGTAAAGTTAAGATTAAAATGACGGCGACTACCCCCTTTTGTCCGTATTTACCTCAGTTAATTCATGATGTTGAGAAAGAAGTTGGCAATGTTTTTGGTGTAAAGGAAGTGAAAGTTGAGATAGTTTGGGCGCCGCCTTGGAGCCCGGCAAAGCTTTCGCAAGAAGCCAAGGCCCAGTTGGGAATCCTATGACCAAAAAACAAGCTCTTTCCATTGAGAATCTCGTAGTTTCGATTGAGAAAAAAGAAATCTTAAAGGGTATTAACTTAAAAATTAAGCCCGGAGAAATCCATGCCGTTATGGGGCCGAACGGTTCCGGCAAATCCACCTTGGCCTATGCGGTGGCAGGCCACCCTAGTTACCAAGTAAGACGGGGAACCGTTCGATTGGGAAATAAGAAAATTTCATCTTTGGCACCGGAAAAACGGGCCCAAGCCGGAATTTTTCTGGCATTTCAGAATCCGGTCGCGGTGGAAGGGGTTTCGGTTTTTAATTTCCTAAAAACTGCTGCGGCCGCAGTGGGAAGAAAGATTGCTCCTCGCGATTTTTTGCAGGAGCTGGAAGTGGCTGCAGCGGCGGTCGGCCTTTCCCAGGACTTCTTGAAAAGAGATTTGAATCTAGGCTTTTCGGGAGGTGAGAGAAAGCGTTTTGAGGTATTACAGGCGCTCGTTCTTAAACCCAAGATCGCAATTTTTGACGAAATCGATTCGGGGTTGGATGTGGATGCTTTGCGCGATATTGCGGGCCAAATTAAGCAACTGGCTCAAGGGGGAGCGGGTGTTTTGATTGTGACTCATTATCAGCGGATCTTAAAGTATCTGACGCCGGATCGGGTGCATGTCATGGTTTCGGGAAAAATTGCTAAAAGTGGAGGAGCAGATTTGGCTGCGAAATTAGAAGAGGAAGGATATCGAGGATACCGATGATTGCAAAAAAGGACTATCAGTATGGTTTTTCTTATCCTGATAAAGCGGTTTTCAAATCCGAGAAGGGTTTAAATTCGCGGGTGGTGGAGCAAATTTCCCATTTTAAATCCGAGCCGGATTGGATGCGTCAGCAGCGTTTGAGAGCTTTGCAGATTTTCGGCCAAAAGCCCATGCCTCCGTGGGGCGCGAATCTTTCGGCGATTAACTTTGATGACATCTATTACTATGTGCGCCCGGCCGACCGGCAAGTAAAAAGCTGGCGGGATGTGCCAAAAGAAATCCGCCAAACCTATGAGCGTATTGGCGTACCGGCCGCGGAGCAGAAGTTTTTGGCGGGGGTGGAGGCTCAGTATGATAGTGAAGTCATTTACGGATCTTTAAGGAAAGAATTGGATAAGCAGGGAATCATCTTTTTATCGATGGATGAGGGGTTGGCAAAGTATCCGGAGATTGTGAAGCAGTATTTTGGAACCATTATTCCAGCCGCCGACAATAAGTTTGCTGCCTTAAACTCCGCCACCTGGAGCGGGGGATCATTTGTTTATGTTCCCGCTGGGGTTCATGTTGAGCTTCCCCTTCAAGCCTACTTTCGTATCAATGCCCAAAACTTTGGTCAATTCGAGCGGACTTTAATCGTGGCGGAGGAGGGGAGCTTTGTTCACTATGTGGAGGGCTGCACGGCCCCCTCCTACACCACCAATTCTCTGCATGCGGCGGTGGTTGAGATTATTGTGAAGCCGGGGGCGCGAGTCCGCTACACCACGGTCCAAAATTGGAGCCGCAACGTCTATAACCTTGTAACTAAAAGGGCCTATGTGGAAGAGGATGGGGTGATGGAGTGGATTGATGGAAACTTGGGGAGCAAGGTTACGATGAAGTATCCCTCCGTTTATTTGATGGGCAAAGGGGCCCGCGGAGAGATTTTGTCCCTGGCTTATGCAGAAGAAGGTCAGCACCAGGATGCCGGGGCAAAAGCCATCCATGTGGCTCCCTACACCTCTTCCGTTATTACTTCCAAATCGATTTCGCGAGGCGGGGGACGGACTTCCTACCGAGGACTTTTGGAGATTAATCCCGGTGCAATCGGCGCTCGTTCTAATATCCGTTGTGATGCCTTGATCTTAGATCCCCAGTCCCGCTCCGATACCTATCCCACGATGAAAATTAACGAAAGCCAATCGACCGTAGAGCATGAGGCGACTGTTTCTAAGATAGGGGAAGAGCAATTATTTTATCTACAATCCCGTGGCTTAACCGCGGCGGAGGCCACCGGCATGGTGGTGAATGGTTTTATTGAACCGATTGTAAAGCAGCTTCCCTTGGAATATGCGGTGGAATTGAACCGGCTGATTGAACTTGAGATGGAGGGATCGGTCGGGTGATTTTTGTGCCGATTATCGGAACCAAAACGAAAAAGGTAACCCTCCTGCTCGACAAGAGAGGGAAAGAAGAGGAAATGGTGGTAGTTTTTGCGGGGAAAGGTAAAGATGAAATTGATTTGGATCTTTCTTCAGTTCATTCGGCCCCTTCCACGCGGGGGAAAATTACCGTTAAGGGAGTTTTGCAGGATGAGGCCCGTGCACGAATTAAAGGTTTAATCAAAATCAAAAAGGGGGCTCCTGGGTCCCGCGATTTTTTAGAGGAACGGACGATTCTTTTAGGAAAAGAGTCGACGGTCGAGACTGTGCCGGACTTGGAGATTGAGGAAAACGATGTGTCGGCCAGTCATGCCGCTTCCACTGCCCGGGTGGGTGAGGAGGAGCTCTTTTACCTTAAATCTAGGGGTATTGGCGAAAAGGAGGCTCGGCGGCTTATGGTGGAGGGGTTTTTAGCCTCGGCTTTGCCAGTTGAAGGGAATCCGGGAAAGGCAGTAGTATCAAAGCTAAAGAAAGTACAGGAATATGCCTTGGATTAAAGTTGCCAAAACCTCCGATATCCCCACCGGCCAAATCTGTTCCTTCGCGCTGGAAGGCCACTCTCCGCTAGCCATTGCTCACCTGGAAGATGGTTTTTTTGCCATTGATGACACCTGTACCCACGCCCAGTGTTCTCTGGGAGAGGGAATGATGGTTGATCATGAAGTGGAGTGCCATTGTCACGGCTCCCGCTTTGATGTTAAAACCGGCGCCGTGCGCTTCCTGCCGGCCACTTTGCCAATTAAGCAATATCCCCTAAAGGTTGAAGGAGAGGATATTTTAATTGAGGTTTAAGATGATTGATCCAAATAAAATTAAAAAAGATTTTCCCATCCTAAGACAAAAAGTTAACGGAAAGGACTTAGTTTATCTGGACAATGCCGCTACCACCCAAAAGCCCCAAGTTGTTATTGATGCAATCACCAATTACTATCAAAACGATAACGCCAACATTCACCGGGGCGTTCATACCCTGGCCGAGCGCGCCACCCAAAAGTATGAAGAAGCGCGGGAAAAGTTGGCGAAGTTTATTGGCGCGGGAAGTTCTCGGGAGGTTCTTTTTACTTCCGGCACCACCGGAGCTCTCAACTTGGTGGCTCAATCCTGGGGAAGAGCCAATCTTAAAAAAGGTGACACCGTTCTTTTAACGGTGATGGAGCATCACAGCAATTTAGTTCCCTGGCAAATTCTTTCTAAGGAGTTGGGATTTAGCTTGGAATTTATTCACGTTACAAAAGATGGGCTTTTAGAAGAAGCAGAGGGTACCATCCGTCGCGTTAAGCCTAAGCTTCTAGCCTTTACTCACGTTTCCAATGTTTTGGGCACAATTAATCCGGTGAAGAATCTAACAAAGGCCGCTCATGATGTGGGCGCCTTAGTTTTGGTGGATGGGGCGCAAGCGGTTGCCCACCTGCCGGTTAATGTTTCGGCCTTAGGATGCGATTTCTACGCTCTTTCGGGTCATAAGATGTTTGGTCCCACCGGGGTGGGGGTTTTGTGGGGACGGGAAGAGCTTCTAAAGGAAATGCCACCTTTTTTGGGAGGCGGGGAAATGATTAAAGAAGTTTATCTGCGGGAAGCCTCCTACAAAGAGCCTCCTTATAAATTTGAAGCCGGCACCCCGCACATTGAGGGAGTAATTGGGCTGGGAGCGGCGGTGGACTACCTAAATTCCTTGGGAATGAAGGAGATTCAAGAACAGGAAGAAGAACTTATCTCTTACGCTTTAAATGAGTTAGAGAAAGTTAAGGATTTGAATATTTTTGGCACGTTTGATCCAAAGAAGCGCTCCGGGGTGGTGGCTTTTACGGTTGCGAGGATTCACCCTCATGATTTAGCAACCGTCTTGGACCAAGAGGGGATTGCAATCCGCTCGGGTAATCATTGTGCTATGCCTCTTCACAGTCATTTCAAGCTCGTGGCGACCGCCCGGGCGAGCTTTTCGGTCTACAACGCAAAAGAAGAAGTGGGCAAACTGGTTGAGGGAATCGAAAAAGCCAAGAAGATTTTGCAGTAATTTCAATGGACATTTACCGGGAAGAAATATTAGATCACGCCAAAAATCCCCGCAATTGGGGCAAGCTTCTTCACCCCACCTTCCGTGCTAAGTTTCCCAACCCCTTGTGCGGGGATGTGGTGGATCTCACGTTAAAAGTTTCTGATAAAACGAAGCAGGTAGAGGAGGCCAAGTTCGAAACCAACGGCTGCGTGGTTTCGGTCGCGGCCTCCTCTCTCTTAACAGAAAATATCATTGGGAAAACTTTGGAAGAGCTAAATAAAATTCAGGATGAGGAGGTTTTGGGTTGGTTTGGTGGGGACTTAACTTCTTCCAGGCGCGAGTGTGCGCTTTTGCCTCTTCGCGCTTTGAAGGAAGCTCTTTCTTAATTTTTCCCGGGCGGTATAATATATTGCGTGCGGCGCCTTCGTCTAGCCTGGTCCAGGACATGACGTTCTCAACGTTAAAACACGGGTTCGAATCCCGTAGGCGCTACCAGGATTTTGACATTTGGTAGGCGGTTTGTTAAAGTCAATTGACCTCCGCACAAGGAAAGAAGTTGGAGGTTCATTTTTTGTTGGATTTCTTGAAACAAGACATGGAAGAAAAGATTTACTTAACCCAAGAGGGTTTAGAAAAAATTAAAGAAGAGCACGAGCAGCTCACAACCGTCCGCCGCAAAGAAGTGGCGGAGAAGCTTCAAAAAGCCCGTGAACTCGGAGATATTTCCGAGAATGCTGCATATGATGCGGCCCGGGATGAACAAACCTTCGTGGAAGGCCGGATTGGGGAGTTGGAAGACATTTTAAAGCGGGTGGAGATTGCCGAGTCCAATGGAGGTAGTGAGATCGGAATTGGCTCAATGGTCACAGTACACTTGGACGGTGAGAAGCAGGATTTCCACATCGTTGGGGCCCACGAAGCCGATCCGGCGGCGGGCAAGATTTCCCACGAGTCGCCTTTGGGCCAGTCCTTAATTGGTAAGAAGGTAGGGGAGACCATTGAGGTTGAGGCCCCGGTCGGCAAATTGAAATATCGCATTTTGGCGATTAAATAATTCCCTTTTATTTGCAAATTTAATTTTCCGCAGTAGAATTTAGCCAGCACCAGAAATGGTGACTTTAATAACTTAAGGAGGTGTGCGATGCCAAAAGTTTCGCATGCCACTGGTGGGGCTTTGGATTATCCAACGCCTGCCCAGTTCAAGGAGTTCTTCGCTCAGGTAGATGATGGGCGAATTAACAAAAGGGTGTTACAGCATTTCCTGAACAGCAGAAAAGGTTCGGAGGAAGGGAAGTGGTTTTCTTTCTCCACGACCAAAGATACTCTTCGGGAACTGCGGGAATACTACCCAACTGTTTTCTTTGAAGGTCCTGATGATGATTGGTGGGTGCATCAAGCATTCGCCGACCGTCCTGGTGAGGTAACCCAAGTTGAAATTTTCACCTCAGCAGCGCCTGGATCTTTTAATCAGACTTGGGACGAAAGAAAAGTTCCCGCTGGGCAATATGTTCCGACCGCGCGGGAATTGGTTGAGGGCATGATCGCTTGCTTTTGGACAACCAAGAAAATGCCTTTCGGCAACTGCTTTGTCAGGACTTGTGACATCGCCAATAATGGGCGAATTAATGTCGCATCTGTTGATAACAAGGTTTTTATAGGTGAAGGGTGGGAAAATTATCAGCGGGAAGGCATTGGTCTAGCCCTTGCTCGTAAAGGTATCCCAAATCCACAGTTTAGTTAATTTTTATTTGGTTTTCGCCCTCGGATTATTTTTCTCCGAGGGTTTTTATTTTGTTTAATAACTAGCTACTTATTACTTCCTCCGTATATAATCTCCTTGAGATGCCTACCCCTTTGGAAGAATTAAAAAATGAAAGGTTAAAAAAGCTGGAGAAAATCCGCGCTCTTGGTATTGATCCATTCCCCTCTACCTTTGAAGAACGTCAACCAATCTCTTCCGCACTAAAGCTTGGAAAGACTGTAAAAGTAGCTGGTCGTATCATGGGCTGGCGGGGCCATGGGGCTTTATCTTTTGCTGATCTGATTGATGAAAGTGGACAAATTCAAGTACTTTTTAAGAGGGATAGTTTACCCGCCAATTTGTTGGAGCTTTCCCAACTTTTAGATGTGGGTGATTTTGTGGGGTTAACTGGGAAAACTTTCAAAACCAAATCGGGGGAACTGACGGTCGAAGTTGCCGACTTCAAGCTTTTGACCAAATCTTTGGTGCCGATTCCTGCCAAATCCGGCTTAACCGATACCGAGGAGCGCTACCGCAAACGCTACTTGGATTTGATCCTGAACCCGGATGTTAAGGAGCGTTTTGACCGAATTTCCCAAATTGTGCAAAACATGCGTAAGTTCTTGATTAAGGAAGGGTATGCGGAGGTTCTAACTCCTTCCCTCCAGCCCTTGTACGGAGGAACTCTGGCCCGCCCCTTCGAAACCCACTTCAACGCTCTAGATGCCGACTTTTACTTAAGGATTTCCAATGAAATGTATCTTAAGAGGCTGATTGCCGGAGGGTACGAGAAAATCTTTGAGTTTTCCGTTGATTTTCGAAATGAAGGGATTGATACCACTCACAACCCCGAGTTTTTGCAGATGGAGACGATGTGGGCCTACGTCGATTACAAGGAGAACATGAAACTTTCGGAGGAGATGTTCTCCTTTATTGCCAAAGAAGTTCTAGGGAAAACCAAATTTACCTATCAAGAGAAGACCGTTGACTTTAAGACCCCTTGGAAGCGAATGCGGTTGGTGGAGGCGGTTGAGAAGGAAACCGGCAAAAGCTGGGAGAAGGTGAAAACTTTATCGGATGCCAAAGACTTTGCCAAGAGCGCGGGCGTGAATGCGGCGGAGAAGCATTTGATGGGGGAGATTCTGGAAGAGATTTTTGACCAAAAGGTAAAGTCAAAGATCGTTAATCCCACCCTGATTTACGATTATCCCCGCGATGTTTCACCCTTGGCCAAAGTGGTGCCAGGCAACCCTTCCTACACGGAACGTTTTGAAATCTTTATTGCGGGGCAAGAATACGGCAACAGCTACTCGGAGGCCAACGATCCTCTTCTTTTAAGAGAGAATTTTTCACAGCAAACAAAACTTAGAGAATCGGGAGGGCTGGAATCCCATCCGGTGGATGAGGAGTTTTTGGCGGCGATGGAGCAGGGGATGCCCCCCACATCTGGTTTGGGCGTGGGGATGGACCGACTCTTTATGCTCTTAACCGACACGCCCTCAATCCGGGATGTAATGTTCTTCCCGGCCCTGCGTCCCAAGAAATAATTTTCCCATGCAAAGGAGCGAAGCCCTAAAGCTAGTAGAAGGTTGGACCCAAAACCGCAATCTGGTGCGCCACATGCTGGCGGTTGAAGCAGAGATGCGGGCCTTAGCCGCCCATTTTGGTGAAGATCCGGAACTTTGGGGTTTGGCGGGGCTTTTGCATGATGGGGATTATGAGAAATATCCTGATGAACATCCTCTTAAATTATTGGAGGAGCTGGAAGAAAGAAATGTTGATCCTAAGGTAATCGGGGCGGTTCGCGCCCACGCCTGGGGAAGACATGGTTTGCCCGAGCCCCAAACTAAGTTGGAGTGGGCGATCTATACCTGTGATGAGCTTTCTGGATTAATTGTTGCTTCCACTCTTGTTCTTCCTGATAAAAAGCTCTCCTCAGTTTCGGTTGATACTGTTTTACGCCGCTTTAAGGAAAAAGCTTTTGCCCGTGGGGTGCACCGGGAGCAGATTGTTCTTTGTGAAGAGAAGCTAGGGATTCCCCTGGAACAGTTCGTGGGGATCTGTTTAAAGGGTATGCAGAGGATTGCGGGAGATTTGGGCTTATAAGAGTTGTTAGACTCTAATTAACATGTTGGATCCCAAGTTTATTCGAGAAAACACCGAAGCGCTAAAAAAGGATGTGGCGGCCAAGCAGCTTGATCCCAAGCTGGTTGATGAGTTCTTGAAATTGGATGAGAAGCGCAAGAAACTTTTACTGGAAGTGGAAGAGCTGAAAAGGCAACGTAATTTAGTTGCCAAGGAACGGGATGTTGAAAGGGGAAAAAAGCTTAAAAAAGAGCTTTCAGCCAAGGAACCCGATTTAGCCAAGATTGAAGAGCAATGGAGTGAAGCATTGCGCCAAATTCCCAATCCGCCGGCCAAGGACGTGAAGATCGGGAAAGACGGAAGCGAAAATGAAATTGTGCGAAAGTGGGGAGAGTTTCCGAAGTTTTCCTTTACCCCCAAAGATCACCTTAGTATCGGTCAAGATCTCGGGATTATTGATGTGGGGCGGGCCGCGAAAGTTTCCGGCACCCGCTTCGCCTATCTTAAAGGAGAGGCGGCTCTTTTGGAGTTTGCCTTGGTGCACTTTGCAATGGGTACCTTGATGAAAGAGGGTTTTGTCCCGGTTGTTCCGCCAGTTCTCATAAAAAAGGAAATGATGGGGGGAATGGGTTACTTGGAGCACGGCGGGGAGGAAGAAATGTATTTATTTGATAAGGATGGGTTGGTCCTGGTGGGAACTTCCGAGCAGGCAATTGGGCCCATGCATATGAATGAAACTCTGGTAGGAAAGGACTTACCCTTGCGCTACGCGGGATTTTCTACCTGTTTTCGCCGGGAAGCGGGAGCGTACGGTAAGGATACGAAGGGAATCTTACGGGTCCACCAGTTCGACAAGGTGGAGATGTTCTCTTTTACCAAGCCTCAGGATGGGGATAAAGAGCATGAGTTTTTTCTTTCTTTAGAAGAGAATCTCCTTCAGGCCTTGAAGATTCCTTATCAGGTTGTAAAGATGTGTAGCGGAGATTTGGGAGCGCCAGCGGCAAGAAAGTATGATTTGGAAGCTTGGTTGCCGGGGCAAAACGAATACCGCGAAGTGACTTCCACTTCAACCACAACCGATTTCCAAGCCCGCCGTTTGAATATTAAATACAAGGAAGGGGACAAGGCTGAATTTGTCCATATGCTCAATGGCACCGCCTTTGCCATCGGCCGCACTCTAATTGCCATTTTGGAAAACTACCAGCAGGAAGACGGGACCGTTAGAGTGCCGGATGTACTGGTTCCTTATCTGGGAAAGAAAGTCATTGGAAAAAAGTGAAAGTCCCCAAAGTCATTTATTCGGCTGATTCCATCCATTCCGGAAAAATTAACGTTTGGCAGCAGAATGGCAGCCTGGTTTTAGAGGTCGGGGGTTATCCTCAATCCGTTTCCCTTGATACACCGGACCTTCACAAGCGCTACTGGTCGCGGGCAACGGAGGAGGTTTCTCAAAGATTAACTAAACCGAAAACGGCTCTGATTGTGGGGGTGGGGGGAGCTACCATTCCCCATCTTTTAGCCCGCCGTTTCCCCGAAATGCTTTTGGTGGGGGTAGAGATTGATCCAGAAGTTTTGCAAATTGCCCGCCAGTTTTTTGATTTAGACAGGATTGCGCGCTTGGCGGTTTTGGAGGGGGACGGACACCGGGTGGTCTTTAGCCACCAAGGCCCCGGTTTCGATTTAACCTTTATTGATGCTTACTTGGGGGGAAATTTTCCTCTTCACTTTGCAGAGGATGATTTTCTTCACAGGCTAAGGGAAATAACTTCCCCGGAGGGCGTGATTGCCATCAACCGGGCCAGCGGATTTGCAAAGCGGGAATTTAATGACTTACTGGGGAAAGTTTTTGCTAGTGTGGAGGTGGTGAGGATTCCGCTCCCCGGGTTTTTGGGAAACATGGGAGGGAATTTTCTTTATCTATGCCGGTAAGCGATAATCTTGCGATTTTTTTAGCTGAATATTTAATCTACTTTACTGTTCTGGTAGTTCCTTATCTTCTTCTTAAAGGGAAAACTCATGATCTTCTTAGGATTGCGGTTTCCGTCATTGTGGCTTTTACCGCTTCCGAGCTAATCAAGTATGCTGCGGCCGTTCCTCGGCCGTTCGTGGTGGGGGATTTTGATCCTCTAATCTCCTTA
>Ga0209431_10002353_pt1 | contig 15377 bp, 21 predicted proteins | sample RifCSP13_3_FD_184021 | JGI IMG/M metagenome (GOLD analysis project Ga0209431, IMG submission 184021) | Soil microbial communities from Rifle, Colorado - Rifle CSP2_sed 13_3 (SPAdes) (version 2) | ecosystem: Environmental > Terrestrial > Deep subsurface > Rock core/Sediment | place: Rifle...
GCTCCGCCGCGCTAGTACTCGGCCTGCGGGCCTTCGTGTACGTGATACGATCATACGCTTTCAGAAATACGGAACGTTGCCAGCGAACGAACGTTCCAAATAGCCGAGTACTAGTGGCGAACCGGACGGGCCGCGACAGTTAGGTTTTCCGTTTCGTCTATCTCGGAAATCGCCGTTCTGCGGGTACGACTTCATAAAGATAAGTCCATCCCTTCCGTCGGTTCGTCTTCCAAACTGACCGCGTTTTCATTGCGGGTTTTGTGATCGTGATTTGGGATTCTTTCTTTGATGAATTCAAGGGTGATCACTTTTCCAAGGTTGAAATGTCGGTTCTCTTTCCAGCAATAGAACCATATTTGGCCGTCTTTGGAGTATAAGAATTGGAGCTTACGAGTCATTTTTTCCCCCTATTACTATCGGAAGTGTAGTTTTAGCCAATTCAACGTTCTTTTCATTTACGGGCTGAGATACGTCTTCACTTTGGGATGCAAGGAAGGGCCTTTCCGTGTCTCTACTGGCTTCTCTATGTCATTCTTTGTCAATCGTTTTGAACGTCCAGATATATAGCTGTTTCGGTACTTTGGAGGAAGCCAGCGTAGGCCAAGCGAAGTATAGATAGAACCTTCTTTGTTGTTATCAATCCGGTTTCCGCTGGAATCCCATAGTCCATGTTCATTCAACAGAAGACCTTTCGCCTTGGCGATTGATCTTAGGGAAATGTTGTGTTCCCTTGAACCTGTGAAGTATTGAAGTCCCGGCCCCCATGACTCAATAGGGATGAAACGTATATCGACTTGAATAGTGATTGTCTCTTGAACGACAAATAAATCGTAAACGTCATTGGGTTGAACGGTAAGATGTATTGAAACTTTCTCCGGCCCCGACCAAAGGACTTTCCCAAGCGTACCGATGCAATCCCTTACGAGATGTGAAGCTGGAGATACGAGAATGTCTATATCATGTACCTGATCGACATGGCGACGTATGGAACCCGCGATACTTACACGTACTGAATTATCAACGTTTCGTATCGCTCGGACAAGTGAAATTGCAACACTTTCAGCAAGGATAAGAGGCATTGTCGGCCCTGTTTTATCTTGTATGACTTCGCCGTGAATTATTTTGGTTTTCAACCGTTCGGTTACCGACATTCGGGGTTCGCCGATAAATACGGTTCTCGGTCTTGTCATATCCCGCTCGAATGACTTTTCTTTTCTTGTAATCCGGGGAAGAATTCTGGAAGGCACACTTTTAAACAACGGTGATCTTCGGGATGGCCTTTGTCATAGAAGCATTCGTTCTTATGGGATACGCAGATTCCGGTACAGTTTCCGCCTTTCATTATTCCTTTCTCCCTTCTTGTAATGGTGGTATTTCTTGTCTCTGGTTTTGCCAACCGCACGTTCCGCAGTACCAAACGTTGAAATCATCCGCTGGATATGTCAATACTCTGCAATGGACACAAGGAATCGGTTTCAAGGTTTCCCTCTCGTCAATTCGTGAAAGAGCTTTCTGACCCAAATTGATATTCGGTCCATTCGATCAGCAACGGATAGAACCATTCCGAACATGGTTGAACTTGCACTTTCAAGTATCTCGCGCGGTTTCATGGTTCGAATTACTTTTTTGTCTCCATCCCATTCTGTCGCTTGAAATAGCCCTTGCTTCTTGGGTGGGTCGTTGAAATCCCGTGGGATGAAAATCCATTTTGTTTTCATGGTATGTACGTTCCTTGTGTACACCAACAGCAACGGTGTTCGGCTTTATCGCATTCTTTACGTGTTTGACATGGGCAAATGTCGCATGGGCAATGATCATAGAGCTTTCGTCTCAACGTTTTCTTCTCCGATACATAATTTCTGCCGCTCTTATTTCGATACAATCTCGGCATAGTTTTGTAAGGAACGCTCTATGGCGTTTCTTGCAATCGACACAAAGCTTTCTTGCTTTCATACGTTTCATTTCCAGCGGAATTCAAACTCTTGTACCGTGATTTTTTGTAGAATGAAGTGTAATTCTCGCGCTTTACCCACATTTGGGTTCACATGAATGTACCGCTGGACGTGCCACGGAAACGGTAATGAACGCATTGAAATTTCGTTCAAAATAAGTTTCCAAGGGTTCAATTCGCTATCGGGTTTTGATCGGACATTCCCAATTTCTCGCGGCCCATTTTTCCAGAAAAACCGTACATGATTGAATGCTTTGTTCCTTCCGTATGGTACATAAACTTCAAGGATTCCGTCTATTTTCAGTACTCGGTGAATTTCTTCCATGACAAATTCAAGGTGTCCGACGTGTTCAAGTACATGACTTGCAAGTACCGCATTTTGTGAACCACTTTTGAATGGTAATTGATCGTGATCAATATCAACAATGGCATCTAGTATGATATTTGGAGCAATGTCCACATTTGTAAATCCATTGGCGGTTTTATGACCGCAACCGATATTTAGTTTTGGCGGTTCAATTGTATAACTCATGGTCTTTTCAATCTTCATTCTGCAATCTCCATCAGGAACGATACATTGAAATGTGCGAATTCCGGTTCGTCTTCATCTAAATGTTTTCGAGCGTTTTCTTCTGCAAGTTCCGCATTGATTTCAGGGTCGTAGCTAACCGGAACGTCCGCTTCCTGATCGTACTTTCGTGCCCCGGTTTCTTTACTTCTTCCATCGGTTGTAACACGAATGTTTTTGAATATCAAACGTCCGGTATCTTCATCCCGGTATCGAGCTTTCATACGTTCTCGGGCCTTGCCGCTGGCTTCGCCGCGTCTTCGTGTAAGACGCTTCCCCGTTCGGTCGTCATAATATAGCCCGGTCTTCGTTCGGTACACATGGCCGGAAACGTACTCTCGAATTGGGGGCGGCACTTAGAGCACCTTACCTTTTCCATTCCCAAGTTTGAACGTCCATGAAGACGTTCGATCATCATTTTTGAAATTGGTTTCGTTTCCGATACAGATTGCACAAATGCGATCCTTCTGACTTTTTGCGGCGATCAAGCGACGGTTGCAATTCATACAACGTTTGTTTCTTGATTCGTAACCTCTTGCGGCGTTCCTACGTTTGAACGTGTGCGGGCCTACCGGAACCAGCTTGTCATAACTCATTTTATTGGTATCCCCAAGTGCCAAAGTGCCTTTCTAGCGGAATTTCTGCGTGTATCTCCATGTTTTCGATTCCAGCGGTACTTTTCGATGAACCACAATGGCATTCCTAGAGATATATCCAGAACGTCAAATAGTTTCATGGAATCAACCTTAAAATCATGAGGAAAAGGAATATTGAAATTACTATTGTGATCGTTACCATGAGAAATACAGTAAACTCCGTACTCATCCCTGACCCGCTCCATGAAGTGCATTCGCTGGATATCGATCATTATTGCAATGCCCCGTACTCTTGAACCGTTTGAATCGTGCTGGAATTCCTAGCCATATCGTACCGTTTTCTCTGGGTACATGTAACTTGTCATGATGCAAGGCATGAAGATAGCAATAGCTTACGTCGCACGTTCTGCAAACGTTGGACGCTTCCTCATTGCATCGTTTGGAAAGGAATACTTCAAGTAGGTTCATTTTCCATCAAACGCATCGGTGTATTCTTTCTCAGAAGGTATGTCAGACCATTCATCTAGTTTATGGAGCTTTCGTTCATGGGCAATACTGATCGTGCCATGCATCGGTTGTTTCACGGTTGAACCCAACACGTCCCGGAATGGCCCCATCCGGTACAAGCTGATTCGTTGGCTTCCGCGCCTTGAAGTTTCTGCAAGATAGGAACCAAGAGAAATTTCAAGGACATAATCATCAAAGAGATATTCCCAATGTCCTTTCTTTCGACCGCTGGAGATGCATCTCCATACGGTAACGTCTTTGACTTGATCGTATTCAATGGGTTGATCAATTGACGTTTTTTCGATCATTGGTGTTTACGTCCGTAGAATTCTTGTAATGATTGAGATTTTCGAGTATCCGGTTGGCTATTGAACATGAAGATTTGGTGATTTGTGAAAGGTTTATCGCAATGGCATTCGTGCCATGTACCGTTTACACGTATGTAATGGTATTTCTTTATCATGTGATCACCGGGTAATATCTTCGGTGAGAATGATACGTTGATGTTTGGCTATCTCGGTGTTGGTGTCGGTGTTGATCACAATATCGGAATCGCGCAGAACACCACCATCTTGGAACGTTAGTACAATTCCATACTCCACATTTTGTCATTCCTTGACCCCGTACAATTCCTTGCGCCAAGTCGTTTCTCGTACCAAGTGAATTTCGTACTTATCGAGTAAGATTGATTTCCCTTGCGGCGATAGCCACTTCCAGAACCCAAAACTTACTCGTAGAATTGCCAAAAGTGATCACCATTTTATTTGTGTCCTAGTACGATTGTAAGTTCAATTTTTGACTTATTGGAACATGGTGAACAATAGGCGCTTTCTTTCTTTCGAACCCGGGCATGGCATCTACGGCAAAGTACGGTTCTTCCCACATGATCACCTTGGGAAAAAGTGGGGTGTTTGTGTACTCTGCGTTTTGATGCCCGCGAAGAACAATCAAACACCCCGAAAGGGAAGACGGTTATCGTGTTGGTGTCGAAGGTACTTCCTCAACCACGTAATCTCTGTCCATGGTTGCGGCTTTTCCCTTCGCCGTGATCTTGAGCGTTCGCGGTCGATCATTTGTACCGCATAGCCCAACGATTTTGTCGAACAACCGGGAACCCCCGGTTACATTCACCATTCTTCCGTCTTTGCCCAAGAAGCGGAATTTGTACCGTGTACCGAATTCGCTTTCCTGAACGCCCACATCTTTCGTAGGGTCATACAATCCTACAAAAGACCCGCCATCTTCGAGCTTGATTGATTGCTCGATATCTTTCAATCCCGGCATACACACACTTCCTTTAGACGATCACGGTTCGTGATCGAGTAGGACATGGGGTATGGAGCGGTCCCCTCTTGTAGTCTCCGGTCATAGAACTATGGGGTTTATGTAGTTATATAGGTTATATAGTTCATATAGTACACTATAATCATATAGTTCTATATGGACCCATAGCTTTATATATTCATATAGTCATGCCCCAAGGGGTCGGGTTCCCGGCCCGGCCCCTGATCTTCATGGCGGAATCTGTAAATCTGTATCTCGATCAGGAAACGCGGGAAGCCTTCGAAAAAGAGGCTTTGCAATACGAGCTTTCGTTTAGCGCATATCTCCGTGTACTTGCCCGCGCATTTGTCGCTTGGGGACGTTCTAAAATGGATACACCAATGAGCGAATTAAGAGCGGAAGTGAGAAAGATTATCGAGCAAGAAAGCCGCCGTGTGTGATCGTGTTTACGGTACTAATTGTTGGTTTCATCGGAAGTTTGATTTGGGTACGAATGCTTCGGAGATTACGACAATGAAAGTCGCGTTATTGGTTGATGTCCGGTACGAATCGGTCAATGAATTCAATCAGAAAGTCGAAGACTTGATCAATCATTTTGAGGGAAGATTGATCTACCGTATTGTGTCCCGATATCCGATTCGTCTTCTATGCGCAGAAGACGATAAATACCCTCAACCCCATGTACCTTCTGTCCCTGACACAATGGGTACACGGGGTCAGGGGGTGCAAAATGGCAAGGGGTGGAGTCAGCGTAGGGGGTTGGACTTCGATCATCATCGGCATTACCGTTCTAGTGATCATCCTAGCGGCCTTGATGCCGACGTTCCTAGATGCATTGACGGATTACGACAATGCTTCGACGGACCCCATCGCTCCGGTTCTCGCAACGATTGGACCTATTCTGCTTTCTGTAGCGGTACTGTTACTACTCGTAGCGGTATTGCTCGGGCGACAGAGGGGAAACTGATCGTGGAACGACCCGCCGGGGGGTATAACCCGGAACCATTCTTTCCGATTCCATGAGTACAAATCCATTTGCAGATTTGCAAACCGCACTTTCGAATCTTGGATTGGATTTCACGCTTTCTGGAATCCTTCTTGGGGCGGTCCTTAGTATCGCTTTACTGATCATATTGATGTTTGTTCTTGACCCGAAAGGAAAAGGAAATCAGAACGTACTTTTGATTGCGGGCGGTATCGGGATTGCGGTTTCAACAGGGGTAGGTTGGTTTCCAATTTGGATACCTATTTTCTTCGGTGTTGTGATCTTCGCGGTATGGATTTTCTCTGAACAACGCGGGGGTTGAAAACATGGCGGAATCGCATACGATAATGAAGATTGTCGTTGGGTTGGGAATCCTTGTATTGCTTATTACAACGCTAACGACACCGACATATGTTGATGAACCGATTCCTCAAGATTCGTCTTGGAACACATTTTCGAATAGCCTTACAAACGGTCCAGATTTTCCAGAATTCGACAACCCGTTTACACGGTATTCGAGCAAAGGAACGGCGCTACCGGATAATCCTACAAACGGCGGTAGTCCGACGTTGATTACGTTTGTCGGTTGCAACAATGAAACAACGGACTCCATGCGCCCGGATTGTGTGAATACGCAAGATGGGGACGAGTCTTATGTTGAATTTGTGAATGATACCGGGTTCTTTGAATTCAATTGGACGAGAAAGGATTTCTTTTCTTTTACAGGGGCGGAGATTCGTAAGGTCATTCTCACGGTTCAATGCAGAACCACAAACGGAACGGACGCTTTCAATTTTGGTCTTGTTTGGGGTAATAACACCGGGGGGCCATTCCAAAGCTGCCCGCGATCAGAGAAATACACCGATGTTCTATACGAATTCAATACCCCAACCGGGTATGGTAACAACCCGTTTGAATTCACGCCTAGCGATCCAAGGCAAGCTTATCTATCATCCGGTGGTTTGGGGCGAGTAGCTACCGGACGCTTCACATTCATACGGATTGAAGTCTTCGTAACGGATGAAGTCGTTTGTACCGCGACAAATTGGTTCAACGATCAAGCGTGTCAAATCGGGCGATTCGTGGACACGGTGATAAAAGGATTTCTCTATTTCTTCAATGCGGTTTCATATGTTCTTTCGTCTATTGGTGTAGCATTAGTTTGGATTGGAACCGTGGTTGTGAATCTATTTATTGGATTGATTGGATTGTTCGGTGCGTTTTTCTCTGTAAGTGGCGCACCCCCATTAGTGCAAGCCATTATCACAATGTTCTTTGTTGGCATGGTTTCTTTCGTAATCATTTTCATTGTTTTGATACTCCGTGGTTCGGGTACGGTTGCATGAAAACAAGTTCACTATTGATCATTGGTTTGTTCCTCATCGCGATGTTGAGCGTTTCAACCGTGGAAGCTTCGGGACAAACAATCTACACAAGTACGGCGGATTTCGATTCTGGAAACAAATCTGACCCCGGACAAGATTATTTCGTTTCAAATGGTGTCGATCAACCTACATATTCTATGATATCAAAACCCGCTGGAATATATGTTTCTGCAAATCAAAGAACATATGTGGTCTATCAAGGCGGGGCATTCTTCCTTCCGTACATAGTTTATTACGATCATTCCTTGAGGCAATGGTCAAATGCGGCACAAGTGAATGATACAAATCCGGTTTCTGGAGATGGACATGGCGCACCCTCAATGTGGATAGACGCAGACGGATTTATCTACGTAATATACGGTGCACACGCAACAGCTTTTCAATTGAAGCGTTCATCCGTTCCATATGAAATCACGTCATGGGTTCAATTGGCAAGTCCAACACCGGGAAGCCCCCCAAGCAATCAAGCAACGTATCCACATTTCTTTGAACATGATGGGTATATTTATCTGTTTTATCGACAAAGTACAGCCGCAGATGGAGTTTGGGGGTTCCGACGTTCGAATGATCATGGGGAAACATGGTCTAGCTACACAACGACAATCAATTTCGGAACGAATGGAACATATGTCTCGGATGTGATCTATGTTCCTTCGTTGTCTCGCGCTTACTATGTATTTGTCATGGACGACCGAACAATTATCTATCGCCGTAATGCATATGTTTGCTATTGGAATCTGATCAATAATAATCAGATTGGTATCAATGGTGCAAACTTGGGGCCGTTTGTCGATCAAACCGAAGCGGATTTGAATTGCCGGGCCGCATTTACGTTTGACGGTCAAAGCTGGACTTCCAATATGAGACTTGACGCATCTAATAATCCCCATGTTCTTTTTGTAAATGGTACAGGTATAGTATACGATACGTACAATATAACGTATGTATTCTGGAATGGTTCGGTTTGGTCTTCGCAAATCATATTGACAAACACGGATGGGTTGAGTAGCTACACGGACATGATACTTCGATCATCAACCGACATTGACGCTTTCATTGTAACGTCCGGTTTCCAGCAATTGAGCGGACTTGACGATTTCAGCGGTGATCTTGAGAAATGGCATTGGAACGGTACAGCATGGTCCTATATCCAAACGATCATGACCGAAGCGAAAGCTGGAAATCCCGTGAATCGTCCGTTTGTTCCATATAATCATAGGGACGAAATACAAATTGTGTTTGATTCATGGCTTCCAAAAGACCTTTTACTAGCCGAAGCTAAAATGTGGGCTTGGGGTTCGAATGGACTTGTCCATAGAATTGAAACCCCATCGGACACATTGGGGGTTGAAACGATCACGGACAATTTGAACGTCGCTTCGGGGTCATTTGTTCTTGCGAATGGTCTTTCGGATACATTTACAACAAACAGTACGGATGCGTCTTCGTATAAATGGGAAAATGCGCGAACCGGGGATGGGGACGGAACGTTCTTGCGACGTTTCGTGAACGGTGTATTCAATGCTTCTGCATCCGGTTTCAGCGGTGCGGGTACGGGGAGACTCGGTTCGACACTACGTTCTAATTATGGAATTACGGGCGCGATTGATGCACGCGCAAAATTCGCGATTACGGATACAGAAGATGTTTCTGGAAGTCTCTTTTCTGCAATGTGCCTATTCAATCAACCGGATGAATGCGATTCTGTCAGCGGAAGTTATTACGCGGCGACAAGCGGTGTTTATTACATACGTACTAATACCGACACATTAGAAGCGGCTTCCGTGATCAATGGAACCCCGGCTTTGATTGGTTCCGGTTCTTCCGTTACGTGCGAACCTTGTTGGTTGCGAATCACAAGAAGCGGAACCACATTCACATTCTATTATTCAACGAACGGTATAGATTGGACACAGGATGAGCAAACAACGATTGCCGCTTTGATCTATGCGACTTGGTATATTCATATGTCATTGTTTTCTAATGGTATAGAGGAATTTGGGGAAACTTGGGCAATGACGGTTGATGATTTCCAGCTTTCTACGGGTTCGCTTGATTCGGATGGGTACAGAAAGACCGGGAAATGGGATACCCCGTTAGTAACGTTCAATGATGAAGTAGTAAAGACGGTAACGATTAATTACACGGGCGCAACCGCTGGACGGTTCATCGATCAAATCGCGGTTATTGATAATACGACGGGCAACGTTCTGGTGTCCGAAGATGCAAATTGGACAAGCGGAACAATTGCGACCTTCACGATCATGGACAACGATTTATTTTCCTTGCATGGTAAGGATTGGCGTATTCGCGTTTCGCTGATCGGGGATGGTTCCGGTTCTGTCGTAATCACGGACGTAACGGTAAACACGGTACGAAGCCCAATAGCGAAGGCAATCGGAGATGGCCCTTGGATATTGGGCTTCGTCGCTCTGATCACACTTGGATTGATGGGTGCATTTTGGTTCAAGAAGAAACGTGGTGGCTAATGAAAAGAACCGCAATTTTAGCTTTGTTGATAGGTGTAGCATTTCTAATGCTTTTCGTTCAACCTGTAAACGCAGGTTATATCCCTTCATTCATAGCAGTAGGAACAATCGCGGCATCGACAGGGGCAGATGTTATAATTTTCCTACCTGTAGGTTGGGAACCAGACGACATTTTCTTGGTAATAGGAGTGGTAAGAGATCAAGACGATACCGTAACTATATCGGGTTTTACTGCCATGCCTGGAACACCATTTGACCGCGGTTCCACTTCTCGATATTGGGTTTTCTGGAGGCGCGCTATTTTCGAGGATTCCCTAGATGGGTTTTTTGTATTCGATAAGTCCACAGCAACAGGGGATACATATGCTCAGATAGCGGTCTATCGTGGAGCAGAACTAACGGGTAGCCCATGGAATCTTGTAGGTTCAACCGCAACAGGAACGTCCGACCCCGCAGTTTGCACCGCAATCACAACCACAATATCGGATACTCTAATCATTGCCGTATTAGCGGGTGAAGATAATAATAACGCAGCCATAACCACTACAGGGACATACCCGATAAACTACGTAGAGCATTATGCGGCAAGCGCTACGGGTAGCGATGGTATGACATCCTTTTCTGAAATGACCAAAGCCGCTTCGGGTTCTACAGGTTCGGTTTTAGTAAATTTCAATGTCGGAAACCCCGTTGGTTGGGGATGCCAAGTTCTTGCGTTATCAGGTGAACAATCGTTTCCTAGTCTAATGGATTTGACCGCAGAGGCAGCAGGGGCCAATTGTGCTAATGCGGGTATTAGGGTTCGTGTAGGATTGGACAATGGGGACGGTGGTGGAACAGCTTTAGACGGAATCCTTCAAACCGGGGAAGTCGATCAAACTCAATATGTATGTAACGGTACGAACGGTACAGATGGAATGGCTGGAACAAATGGAACTAACGGTACAAATGGTACAAATGGAACCGATGCAAGTATTGTGTGGGTAATATTTGTGATTGCAGCTTCTATGTCTATTTCGATCATCGCATGGGCTTTCACAACAAAGAGGGATTGAATGGTACTTGCAGATGAAGCGATTCTGACTATGGCTATCTACCTATTTACATTCGCGTTTCTATTCGCTCTTGGTTCCAAGAAACACCCCATGTTTTACATTCTATGTGGTGTTGTAGGCATGATGTTTGCGGTCGAACTTTGGACATTGGTTCAAAGTACGATTCTCACAACGATACTTTCGGGGGTTTCCTTGATGATTATTGGATTTGGATTAATCACAAAACCGGAAGTGAAAGAATGAAAGTATGGATAGTGATAACACCGGAAGGAAGACAAAAAGTATGGCTAGGAAATTGGAGAAACAGAGTAACACATAAGTTCCCGCAAGTCGATAAGAACGGGTTTGTGTTCCTTGACAATGGGCGGCCTTACGTTGTCGATCAAAAGCGGTTCACTCGTGAATACTACCGTCCGATGAAGTACCTTGGGTTGATCGAAAAAGAAGATATGTATCAGTATTGGTTACAGAACGAACCCGACCCGGTAAGTTTTGACAAGGAATTGATACCGGGTTCCGTAAGAATCACAAGCGACACGATTAAACAATACGCAAACAGCGAACATTTGAACCGATTGGTGCGTCAAGATACTAATTGGTACGCCATTATCGCCATACTTGCGGTAATCGGTTTAATAGGTTCCATCGCCGCTTGGTACTTTAGGGGTGCGTGAATCATGCTATCAAGGAAAGACCAAGAGTACGCAATTATTGACGCTTCCCGTTATCTAAGTGAAATGAAGCGCGAAGCCCTTACAACGATTGTCCCCCATCCCGCAGAGAAAGAAGAACGGATGGACCTTATTACGGCGCTTCGCGGTCGAAGACCGAATCTGTATGAATTGTTCCTAGCTTTGGTTGAGGAAGAAGGTTGGAAAGCTCTGTCTCGCGGTGAGAATCCTGATCTTGGACGTGTTGAAGCCATTAGCTTCATACGTTCCCATGCGGCTTCCCTTGATTCCCTACGATCAAAGCAAGTCGTGGAAATCGCAAAGTCAGAACCAAGGGAAACGTCCCAAAGTATTCTTGACGTGCTCAAGCGCGGAAGGAAGTAACAACCATGCACACACAAACTTGCGAAAATGCTTCAACCGGAAAGTGTCTTTGTGATTGCAACGGTAAGCTACACGGACGGAACCCAAAAGAGGGTGTAACGGAAACCGAAGATTGGCGGGAATCTCAAAAAATGAAAGACATGGACGAAAAAGAGACTTCCGAAAATGACGTTCGCAAGGCATGGAATAACGCTTCATTTTCAAATCGACTTTTCGTTCTTGGGCCTGTTACCGGGTCGGTGAAGAATAGGGACGAAGCGGATTTTGCGTCAAGGTCCAGTTGGGATGAGTTATCTCCAAAAACGAAGCGTGATCTACTCAAGAACCCGAAGCTTTCAGAATATTCATTGAAATATGGTACAACGGCGAAATCGAGAAAAAGACCGGAAACTTATGTTCAAAGAATTGTTCGACAGGATAGAGAACGATCAATAGAACAAAAAGCGGAAAGACGTTCCGGGGAAACGTTTGTTGTAGTACACCATGAACGCGAAGACGGCGGTTTTGTTGTTCGAACCGCAGATTATGGTGTTCTTCCTTCCCCGTATCGAGATTCAAAACGATATGCAGAATACAAGAATAAGACAGCGGCGCAGAAAAAAGCTGATCTACTCAATGAGTGATAAGTAATGGCTGGAGAAAACGGTTGGGGAGTAGAAGATTCCCTTGGCAAAGCGATTATCATTGAATCGACCAAACGAATGACACAAGCCCTTGAATTGCTCAGACGTATCAAAATGTGGTCATGGGAAGATGCTTACGATTTCGTAACCGTTGGTGTTTGGAACGAACGGGAGCAAAGTGCATTCTTCGAGATGTTTCAAAAGGCTCGATTACTTGGAGCCCCGAGCCCATCACAAGGAATCAAAGATTTGGACGTGATCTTGAGAACCGCCGTTGCGACAAGCTTTCATGCGGTCGATCATGCGGGCGGTATTACCGGATTGGGAAGTATGGTTTTCGTACCCGATCAGGGACACCGGACATGGAGACTTTACAATCCGTCAATCTTGACCGCTAACTATCAATCGGAAGGTAACTTTGGCCGCATTAGTGGTGTACCCGGTTCCGGTAAGACCAACACCGCCTGTGTAATCTCCGAGCAATGGGCAAGTGAACCTAATCATGTAGCAATCGGGAACATACGAATGCTTAAACCGGATGAACGATTCATCTATACCCATGATGCAAAGGCTTTCTTCCTTGCGATTGCGAATCTTCCCTATGAAGTGAAATGGCTATTCACGTTGGACGAAGGCGGTTTAGTGTACTCGAAGCCCGATCAAGCAACCCGTAGGGTGAAAGACCTAGACAAATTCGCCCGGTGCGTTCGTAAGCTTGGCGGTTCCTTGAATCTTGTCGAACAACGGGAAGATTCGATACCAAACTTGATTATGGAGTTTGCAAAGAACATATTCTATTGCCAACGTAAAGGGACCGTTGCCATTGAGCTACGCGGCCCGGACCTTGCCTTCCGTGATACGGTGAAGGACTTCACGAAAACAACGTTACCGTTCGATACAAACGACATTGCTATGTTCCCGATCAATGTCGATGTTCAACGGTTGTTCTCAGCAATCAGCGGTTCGGAAGACCCAAAGAAAGCGTTACGTCAATACTTCGAAATGGAAGACGCGCCCGTAAAGGAATATCTGGAACGTGTATGTGCATTCCCGCCATGCGGAAAATCCTTGGTAGGAATGCACCCCAAGGCAAGATACTGTTCGAACAACAAACCGCCATACCATGCTCAGGAAGACTTCAATCGAAAGAAGAAAACGGAATCGGCGGATATCGACGTAAGCTTGAATGAATTTCTGAAAGAATGACGGCCATGAGCGGCCTATTTTGGTTCATTGACTACACGCTTTTCATATGGCTAGGATTGCTACTTCCGTTCATATTTTGGGTCTATGTAGCATTCGCTGGAGAATTTGAAACTGATCGTGATCGTGAGATATGGGCAAAGTCAGGGTTGATCGGTTTCATGCTCATTATTTCGCTCTTTCTTGCGACGTTATTATCACGTTTCATAGTGTGAAAGTGATAACGACACATTGATATACTACCGGGTCTATGACTCTATCATGGCAACAAAGGAAATGAAAAGACGTGTGCGCTCGTATTATGACCAAGGCTTGATTCGACAAGCCCTTGATCGTGTGTTCGACGCCGACGAAGTGGATTGCATGGTCGAAGTGATCGAACGTGGGACGCGAATCAAGAGCAAGAAATGGGTTTGGAATGACGAAACCCAAACCGGAACGTATATCGGGTGATCATACATGGTACTATCGCCCGACGAAGCCCGTGAAGCGATGAATGCTCTAGATGAGATTGTACTAGAGCATGGCGGTGTTCCTAACTATGGAACCGACCTTGTGATCTTGGGGATGGAATACGAAGATAATTCCATGATCGTCTTCTATGGATTCGATCCAAGCCGAAAGCGCGGTCCATTCTACCAAGATGGAATCATCAGCAAGCGAGAATTCCCTGACCCGGACGAAGGGATTGACCGAGAATCTATGAATGTTCCTGTCGATGATAACGAAGATGATGGATTGTGATCACATGAAAATCTGTCGCGAAAATCAAGCCGCTGGACCGCACTATTGGAGACACTACGCAAAGTACACCGATCAATGCTTACATTGCGGGGATACTCTCACTTGCGACAACACGGAACCGTACAAATGCCGACATACGGTAACAACGGAAGACGGATTCTGCGCGGTTTGCGGAATGGGGATTGCCATATGATATTCCACCTTACTTTAGAAGAACGCCAACGATTTGCGGAATGGTTAGATAATGACGCTAATACTAGTGAAGGTCTAGCCAATGAAATGGAAAGTATTCACATTATTCCTCAGTTAGTAAGTCGTTACCGTGATGAAGCTAAAGCCGCAAGAATCATCGCCGCAAAGCTAAGGTCTATTCAATAATGAGGAATTAAAAGCATGAATCAAGATCAACGTGGGGAATCGTTTGTTGCCAGCGGTTCCCCATTAACCAATGTTCCATTGCTAGGCAAGTACGCGGTTCTCATATCCCTAACGAATGATGAAGAATCAATCATCGGAATACAGAACCAAATATTCATGGATGAAAGGCTCTTAGCAGATGAAGTCGTTGCCTTGATGGGGTTCGCTGACAATCGACTACTAGACTTACTACGAAACGTTTAAGTACCGACTAGTCCATGTACTCATAGCGAACCCGGGGGGTGATAGTATCGCAAAGAAAACTCGATCAGCAAGCCGACCCGCAGATGTCGTCTTCGGGGAGCGGATGGAGCGGGCCTATGGTAGCTACCTAGCCTTGATCGCCAAGGTGAGGGGGCTAGCAGGCCACCGTTCGATCAGGGGAGACAACGGGGATGCATCAGCGAAGAAGCTGAACGCCTTCATCGACCGGATGGCCGAGGAATTGGTATCGTGTCATGCCGTCCCGGGCCAAGTCGTTGAAGATGAAGCTCCGACGTTCAACGAATTCCTGA
>Ga0209431_10002355_pt1 | contig 15374 bp, 14 predicted proteins | sample RifCSP13_3_FD_184021 | JGI IMG/M metagenome (GOLD analysis project Ga0209431, IMG submission 184021) | Soil microbial communities from Rifle, Colorado - Rifle CSP2_sed 13_3 (SPAdes) (version 2) | ecosystem: Environmental > Terrestrial > Deep subsurface > Rock core/Sediment | place: Rifle...
GCCCCGGCCGGAAAACTCACCTATCACGTTTTGGGAATCAAATAATTCTCTTCCGTAATCCGTTATAATTCCTTTTGTTATGCCGCGGCCGCTGGAAGAGTTGCGCAAGGAAAGATTAAAAAAGCTCGAAAAAATCCGCGCTCTGGGCTTAGACCCTTATCTCTCTTTCTTTGACCGCCAGCACCCCATTTCTCAAGTGCGGAAGGCAAAGCTGGGGACAAAGGTTGTCACCGCCGGAAGGATTATGGCTTGGCGCGAGCACGGGAAAATTGTCTTCGCCGACTTAGTGGACCAGAGCGCAAAAATCCAAATTCTCTTCCGATCGGATAAATTGTCCGTTGCCAATCTGAAGATCATTGCCCTTTTGGATATCGGAGATTTCATTGGAGTGATCGGCAAAACTTTCAAGACCGAATCCGGGGAACTGACGGTGGAGGCGGGGGATCTGGTTCTTTTAACCAAATCTCTCCGCTCGCTTCCGGCTAAATCCGGTTTGACCGACATCGAAGAGCGCTACCGCCAGCGTTATATCGACCTTCTGGTAAACCCGGAGGTTCGGGCCGTTTTTGAAACTCGCACCAAGATCGTGTCGGCGTTGCGGGCTTTCATGGATCGGAACGGATTTACGGAGGTGGAGACCCCCGTTCTGCAGCCCGTCTACGGCGGGGCCAGCGCTCGGCCCTTCGTGACCCACCATCAGGCGCTCGATAAAGATTTTTACCTTCGCATCTCCGACGAGCTTTACCTAAAGCGTCTGATCGTGGGAGGGATGGAGAAGGTTTACGAGATCGGCCACGATTTTCGGAACGAAGGAATCGACCGCTCCCACAACCCCGAGTTCACCATGCTGGAATTCTACTGGGCCTATGCGGATTACAAGAAGCTGATGGAATTCACCGAGGGGATGTTCGCCTCGCTGTTGAAGGAGATTGGGGGCTCGCTCGTGCTCGAGTACCAGGGCCGGAAGCTGAATTTCAAACCCCCTTGGAAACGAATTACCTATCGGCAGGCAATTCTCAAGGCGACCGGCATCGACATCGATCGAGCGGATTCGGAGGAAAAGCTCCAGCGCTCAATTAAAGAGCACGGAATTGTCCTGGAAGAGCGACGGCTGGTAGGGTACGGGGCGGTTTTGGACGCCCTCTATAAGCAAACCACCCGGCCCGGGTTGGAGGGACCGCTGTTCCTGACGGAACGGCCGGCGGAGTTTGTTTCTTTAGCCAAGCGGTTGCCGGCCGACCCCCGCAAAACCGCCTCTTTCCAACTTTTGGTGGCGGGGGAGGAGTTAATCAACGCCTACAACGAGCTCAACGACCCAATTGACCAAGCGGAACGGTGGCAGGAATCAGAGAAACTGGGCGATAAGGGCAAGGCGGAGCACGAAGCCCTGGACGAAGATTACATCCGGGCCTTGGAGTATGGAATGCCCCCGACCGCGGGGTGGGGCTTGGGAATTGACCGGCTGACTGCCGTTTTAACGAATCAGCCTTCTCTCAAAGACACGATTTTGTTTCCGACCCTGCGGCCCGAGAAATAATGCTTGATCCCAAATTTGTCTTGGAAAATCTCGAAGAAATAAAAAAGACGATCAAAGAGCGGGGAATGAAGGTTGACGTCGCTAACGTTCCCGCCCTAGCCAAGGCCCGTTCGGAAATCCGCTCCCGGGTTGAGGAGCTGCGCGCCGAGAGAAACCAGCTCAGCCGGAAGCCGTCTGCCGCGGTGATCAAACGGGCGACCGATATCAAAACCGAGCTAAAAAATCTCGAGCCCCAACTAAAAAACCTGGAGGAACAGCTCGAAAAAATTCTCAGACAGATTCCCAACCTGATCCACCCCAAGACCCCGCGCGGCTTCAAAGAAGAGGACAACAAAATCCTCCGCGCCGATCGGCCGGCGATTTTGACGCCGTGGCGCGGGTCGCCGGTTCCAAATTCTACTACCTCAAGAACGAGGCGGTACTTCTCGAATTTGCCCTGATCAAATACGCTTTCGACCTTCTTCTGAAAGAGGAATTCACGCCGTTTATTACTCCCGACTTGGCGCGGGAGGAGATTATCGACGGGATCGGGTTCGTGCCCCGCGGTCCCGAGTCCAACATCTACAACGTCGAAGGAGAAGATCTGGGTTTGATCGGCACCGCCGAGATCACGCTGGGGGGATACCAAGCCGGACAGATATTGGAGGAGAAAAATCTTCCCTTGAAATACGCCGGATTTTCGCACTGCTTCCGCCGGGAATCGGGCAGTTACGGCCAATTTTCCAAGGGCCTATACCGGGTGCACCAGTTCTCAAAGGTGGAGATGTTTATCTTCTGCCGCCCCCAGGAATCGGAGCGCCTGCACGAGTACCTCCTGGGCTTGGAAGAAAAAATCTTCCAGGGCCTGAAACTGCCCTATCGGGTGGTGGACATCCGGTCCGGTGATCTAGGGGCGGCGGCTTACCGCAAATTTGATCTGGAATCCTGGATGCCGGGGCGAGGAGAGTGGGGAGAAGTGACCTCCACCTCCAACACGACCGATTACCAGGCGCGGCGGCTCAACATCAAATATCGCAAGGGCGACGGAACCACGGAGTATGTCCACACCTTGAATGGGACGGCGATCGCGACCTCCCGGGCTCTGGTCTCCATCCTGGAAAATTACCAACAGGAAGACGGCTCGATCGAGGTACCCAAGGTTCTCGTTTCCTATGTCGGTAAGAACATTATTCGGCGCTAACCCCAAGGTCGTCCACGCGACTTCCTCTCCCCTCAGCGGGAAAATTAACGTTTGGGAAAAAAATGGCGGTTTGGTTTTGGAGGTCGGGGGGTATCCCCAGTCCGTTTCGGTCAACACTCCGGATCTGCCCCATCGCTATTGGTACAAGGCAGTGGAAGAAGTTTCTTCCCGTCTTGCCAATCCCGGTCGGGCGGTGGTGATCGGAGTCGGCGGGGGCACAATTCTCCATCTTCTCTCGCGAAAATTCCCCGGATTGAAAATGGTGGGAGTGGAGATTGATGAAGAGATCCTTAAGATCGCACGGCAATTTTTCGATTTGGACAGGATTCCGAATCTTGAGATCATCACCGGCGATGGGGGAGAGTACGTCTCTTCTTATCAAGGGGAACCTTTTGATCTGGTTTTTGTGGACGCCTATCTGGGAGGAAATTTCCCTCTGAATTTCGAGGAAGAGCAGTTTTTGCGCCACCTAAGGCGAATTGCAAACCCGAAGGGTTTGATTGTGATTAATCGGGCCGGCGGATTTTCGCATTCCCAGTTTGGTGCGCTGCTGGGACGGGTATTTGCTAAGGTTGAGGTGGTGAAAATTCCTCTCCTCGGTTTTCTGGGAGGGATGGGAGGGAATTTTCTCTTTATCTGTCGCTGAAATGGCAATTTTTTTAGCCGTATATCTTCCCTATCTTGCGTTTCTGGCTGTGCCGTACCTCTGGGTGCGGCGGGAGAGGCACGACCTGGTGCGGATCCTGGTGACGATTGTGGTGTCCTTCGCGCTTTCGGAGGCCCTGAAGACCTTTCTCTCCGTTCCCCGGCCCTTCGTGGCGGAGGGTTTTCAACCTCTGATCGAGGTGGCTCAGCGCGATTTCTATGGTTCTTTTCCCTCCGGCCACACGGTCCTTCTAGCGGCTTTGGGTTCGGCGGTTTTCTTTACCGAGAAAATACCCGGAACGGCCATTCTGCTCCTGGCGGTGGCGGTGGGGGTTGGCAGAGTGATGGTCGGGGTGCACTATCCGGTCGATATCCTGGGGGGGTTTTTGGTCGGGGTGGTTGTGGCCGGATTTTTTAAGGCCCTCCACGAGATCTTCCCAGTTTGGTGATGCCAATTTATCAAGCAATTGTTTTAGGGATTGTCCAGGGGCTGACGGAAATTCTGCCGATCTCATCCTCAGGCCATCTGATCCTCGTTCCCCAGATTTTTGGTTGGGCGCCCCACTCCCTCTCCTTTGATGCCGCCCTGCACCTGGGAACGGCGGCGGCGCTGCTGGTCTTTTTCTCCCGCGATTGGATTTCACTTTTGGTAGAGCGGCAGTGGCGCACGATCGCGGCCATTGCTCTGGCCTCGGTTCCGGTCGGCCTGCTCGGGCTCTTCTGGGAGGACTTTATCGGTCAGAATTTTCGGGGTGGGACGCTGGTGGCCGGGGCGCTGGTTCTGGTCGCGGTTTTGATGTTGGTGGTGGAGAGATGGTACCGGCGGGGGAGCACGAAGAGAAAAAACCTCACTGTTCCGGATATCCTCGCGGTGGGCCTGGCGCAGGCCTTGGCGCTGGTTCCCGGGGTCTCCCGTTCCGGGATCACCATCCTCACCGGGATGGGGAGGGGGATAGAGCGAGCGGCGGCGGCGCGCTTCTCTTTTATTATCTCTCTGCCGATCGTTTTTGCGGCTGGGTTTTGGGAGGTCTTTTCGGTCTATCGGGACGGGGTCCTGGCAAACGACTGGTCCAGCTTCGCGGTCGGAATTGCGACTTCTTTCGTCGTGGGGCTCTTTGCGATTAAACTGTTGTTCAGAGTTCTGGAACGTTTCTCGCTGATTCCCTTTGCTGTTTATCGGATTCTACTGGGAGCGACCCTCCTACTCTCTCTGTTGGTATAAAAGAGATCTCATAGTGGACGGCTTGCCTGCGGCAAACCTAGCACCTGATCTGCTGATCAGGTGTGGCGATCGGCCACTTTTGAGGCGCCGAAGGAATCCGGTTTGGTCTTGACCTCGTATCCGTTCCCTTTGATCATCGCCACGACCTCGGCGATCATATCCCTAGTTTTTCCGTTTTCTCCGATGTCAACGTGGATCTCGAGCCCGATCTGCAGCAGTTCCTCCGCCCCCTTGAGATGGAAAATAAATTCGTTGGCGAACTCCAGGGATGTCAGCGCCTCCTCGTAGATCCGCTCTTTGAGGGTGTAGGGACGAGTTTTCTTGTATCCTTTCCAGAAATAGATCCCGCCGCCGCCCACCCGGTGGACGACCAGGGCGGTCACGAAATCCACTCCGGTGCCGTTGTGGCTCTGGGAATCGGTGCCGATAATGATGCGGTACTTTTGGTCGGGAAATGCTCGGACGAATTCCGAAATTCGGGCGATTATCTGCGTGATCGTGAGGATCCCGTAGGTCGGGCTGTGAAAGGTTTCAATTTCCTTGGTCTTGGCGATCGTATCCATCGCTCCTAATTATACATCCGAGAGAAAACGAGGATGCTAGCGATTTATCGAATCGCGTCCAACCGAACGAAAGTGAGGCTGCTAGCTCGCCTTAAGCGGGCGTCCTGTCGAGATAAAATTAATCGACGGCTAGGGAGTTGAGGATCGAATCGAGGGCTTCCAGATCTTCGACGCTGGCGCTGCCGAGAACGGTGAAGTAGTAGGTGCCGTGGGTTTCTCCTCCGCCCACCCCGAACTGGGGATTGGTGAATTCAAAGAGTGTCTCTTGCATCCCGCAGGCCGCCTCGAAGTAGGTGGCGGCGGGAATTGTATCCCAATAGAGATTTGTGCCGACCCGCCGCGCGCTGGTTCCAAAGATCGAGAGCGCGCTGTAGGGTAATCCTTGGAGATCAACAATGGTGGGCGCGGCCATCCCGACTTCGGTGTTGTCGGCGGCCAGACCGTTGTAGTAGACGGCGGAATCATCGGCAAATTTGAAGTAAGTGCCGCAGCCGCCGGCCCCGCCAATGCCGTAGACGGCCTTCAGTTTGAAGACTACGTCCCCGGCCGGGTTTTTGACTTCCAGTCCGGTTAGTCCCGTGTAGGTCACACCCTCGGTGAGCATGTCCGAACCGTTGCCGTTCTGGTACTCCACCACCGTCCAGTCCTTCGGCACCTCACCCTTCACGTACTGGCCCTTGTAGTCCACCAGGACCGGACCCTCTTCGGCGGGGGGATTGGCGTCCTCCGCGGGGGCCTCCTTCTGGGGTAGGAAATAGAAGTAGTAGGCGGCCGCCGCGGCGGTTGCCAGGAGGAGAAGAACGATCAAAATGATGATTCTTTTACGCCACACGCCCTCAAGATAACATAGATGAGGTATCCTTTTAGATAGATGTTTTCCTTCATCACCAAAATCCTCGATTTCAACGAGCGGGAGGTCGGCCGCGTCCGGCCGGCGGTCGCCAAGATCAATATCCGGGAGCCCGAATTCAAAAAACTTTCTCCCGCCAAACTAAAAGAAAAAACGGCGGGTCTGCGCGAGCGGTTGGAGAAGGGTGAGGTCCTCGATCAGCTTCTTCCCGAAGCCTTCGCCGCGGTGCGGGAGGCATCTTCCCGAACCACCGGAATGCGCCCTTATGATGTTCAGTTGATCGCCGGCGCGATTCTTCACCAAGGAAAGATCGCCGAGCAAAAAACCGGGGAGGGGAAGACTCTCTCGGCGACCCTGGCGCTCTATCTCAATGCGCTGGGGAGGCAGGGAGCCCACTTGATTACCGTCAACGACTACCTGGCGCGCCGGGACGCCGAATGGATGGGGCCGATCTTCCACGCGCTCGGGATGTCGGTGGGCTGCTTGAACCATGAAAAGGCCTACATCTATGATCCAAGCAACAAGTCCCAAGCGACAATCAACAAAGGTGAGGACAGCACACCGGAAGAGATGCAGCTGGGGCAGGGAGAGTATCTCCGCGAGGTCTCCCGCCGCGAGGCTTACCAAGCCGATATCACCTACGGCACCAACAACGAGTTCGGGTTCGACTATCTGCGCGACAACATGGTCTACGACCCATCCCAGATCGTGCAGGTCAACGGCCGGGGCGAGGAGGGGGCGCACCACTTTGCGATCGTGGACGAGGTGGATTCCATTCTGATTGACGAGGCCCGCACCCCCCTGATCATCTCGGCTCCCCAAGAAGAAGCCACCCAGCGTTACTACGATTTTGCGAAGCTGGTCAACGACCTGGTTTCTAAAACGGACTACACGATGGACGAGAAATCCCGCTCCGTGACGCTGACCGAGGTCGGCCTGCGGAAGCTGGAACGGATGCTGGGCGTACCCAACCTCTACGAGAAGGATTTTGAAACCGTCCGGCACGTTGAGCAGGCGCTCAAGGCCGCCACTCTCTACCAGAAGGACCGGGACTACATCGTCAAAGAGGGCCAGGTGATTATCGTCGACGAATTCACCGGGCGGCTGATGATGGGCCGGCGCTACTCCGAGGGCCTGCACCAGGCGATCGAGGCCAAGGAGGGAGTAGCGATCCAAAAAGAGAGCAAAACCATGGCCACCATTTCTTTTCAGAACTACTTCCGGATGTACCAAAAACTGGCCGGCATGACGGGGACCGCGGCGACCGAATCAGAGGAGTTCTCCCGCATCTACAAGCTGGAAGTGGTGGTAATTCCAACCCACGAACCGATGATCAGAAAGGACAGCGCCGACGTGGTCTACAAGACCGTCACCGGCAAGTTTCAGGCGGTCGCCAACGAGATCGATGAGTGTCACCGCCGGGGCCAGCCCGTCCTGGTGGGAACCACATCTATCGAGAAGAATGAACTCCTCTCCAAACTCCTCAAGCGCAAGGGCATTCCCCACGAACTTTTGAACGCCAAACAGCACGAGAAGGAGGCGCAGATCATCGCCAAGGCGGGGGAGCGGGGATCGGTGACGGTGGCAACGAACATGGCGGGGCGGGGGGTGGACATCAAACTGGAAAAGGGAATCGTTGAGCTGGGCGGTCTGCACGTGATCGGCACCGAGCGGCACGAATCTCGCCGCATCGACAACCAGCTGCGGGGCCGTTCCGGCCGGCAGGGAGATCCCGGGTCGTCCCGCTTTTTTGTGGCGCTTCAGGATGACCTGATGCGGATCTTCGGTGGAGCGATGGTGGAGAAAGTGATGGACCGCTTCGGCATCGCCGAGGATGTTCCTCTGGAGAGCCGGATCGTTTCCGGCGCGATCGAGAGCGCCCAGAAACGGGTGGAGGGTTATAACTTCGACCTGCGGAAACACCTGGTCGAATACGACGACGTCGTCAACAAACACCGGGATATCGCCTACACCATCAGAAGGAAAATTCTGGGTGGGGGAGAGGAGATGTCTTCTTTCCTGCTCTCCAAGCTCTCCCTCTACTCCACCAAAATCGAAGAGGTCTGGGAAAAGTACCACAAGGAATTCGCCGCGGACTGGCTGAAGATCGTCCAGCAGCTGGCGCTCCAATCTTTCGACATTATCTGGGTCGAACACATTGATACGCTGGATGAGCTGCGGCGGGGAATTGGTCTGCGGGGGTACGGCGGCCGCGACCCGCTGGTGGAATACAAGAATGAGGCTCGCCTGCTCTTTGATCGCCTCATCAACGAGATCTGGTCAACCTTTGCTCAGCGGTTGGAACGGATTGAGATCAAGAGGAAGGAACGGGTTTCTCTGCCGCCGCCGCGGCCGGTGGCGCTGCATCATCCCACCGCGAATCTGGGACAGGAGACCGATTCGAGTGCTCTGCCGCCGGCTACCGGTGACGTGTCGAAAGTGGCGAAGCTGGGACGCAACGATCCCTGCTGGTGCGGCTCCGGTAAAAAATGGAAGCGCTGTCATTACCCAGAACTAGGGTAGGAAATAATCTCGTTCCTACCACTCCCGATATTTAGTATAGTATACTACATATACTATAACAGCCCCGGTTTGCTAATCTTTAGTTGTGTTTGCTGATATTTTTATCTACCTTTTGATCGCCCACCTGATCGGCGACTGGATTATCCAGACCTACTGGATGGCGAACGAGAAGTCCAAACACCTCGCCCCGCTCCTGGCGCACGTCGTCAGCTACCACGTCTTCACCTTTGGAGCGCTCTATCTCGCCGGGGTTGATCTCATGAGAGCGGTTTGGGCGACCCTGTTCCTGGCGGTGACCCACGCTCTCTTGGACAACCGCCGGTTCGAGTTCTGGTGGCTTTGTCGGGTCAAGAGGGTGGCGGAGAGGGACGTGCCGGTCTGGCTTCTTCTCGGCGTCGACCAGTCCTTTCACCTGATTCTGCTCTTCCTGGTTTCTTTCTGGTTGGCGCGTTAAGTCCTGTATTATTAATCTAAATGAATCGGGCAGTTTCGGAAACTTCTTATCTGGTCCAGGCGCTTCTCTACCTGCCTTATTTTTGGTTTGTCGAAGGAGTGCGCTATTTTACCCGGACCGTTTGGCGGGTGATTGTCTATTTGGACCAGATCACGGCCACGACTTTGATGGCGCGTCTTCTCTTCATCCCCCTGTTCGGCGACTACACCTTTTTCGGGAGAGTTCTGGGTTTTCCTTTCCGCCTCATTCGGTTGGTAATCGGGGCGATTGCGGTTGCCCTGGGGACGGTCGGCATTCTGGGTTTTTTCTTGTTGTGGTTCCTTTTCCCGTTTTGGCTCTTCTTTAACTACCCCTCCCTCGCCCTGATGGTTTTTGCGGCCGGCGTGGTTCTGGCTTTTTACAAGCGGATGGGACGTCCCCATCTCGATATTACCGGTCCTTGGGAGGATAAATTTCACATCCTGGATTTTTCCGGTCCGTCGGCCCGCTGGGCAATTCTTTCGGTGGAAGACGCGCCGCGGTTATTCCAGAAACTTGCTCGGGGAAAGTCCGGCCGGGAATTTCTCTTTCGCGCCGGGGTGGGGGAGTTCGATCCCGCCAAGCTCAAAGACATTTCTCTGAAAGACCTCTACAAAGCCGCTTATGATCTGGCCTTCTCACTCAAATTCAGCTCGATCTGTTCCTCCCATCTTCTGGCGGCGGCATTAGGCTTCGCGGGGGAAAAATCGGAGGATGCCAAGCAGGCCCTGCTCTGGGAGAAGCGGCGAGGAGATTGGGTGCGGTTTCCTTTCATCTGGGAGGACGACTACGAGGTGGGGCCGATCGGCGGCGTCAACCGCGGTTGGACGGGAAGAGTTACCCCGACCTTGGACACTTTTTCCGTTGACCTGACCAAGGAGGCCGCCGCCGGCCGGTTGAAGCTGATGATCGGGAAGCAGAAGCCGCTTGAGGAAACGGCGCGGATCCTGGCGCGGGAGCGGAAGGCCAATGCCATTTTGGTTGGCCCGCCCGGTTCGGGAAAAAGCTCTTTGGTGGAAGGAATTGCCCAAGAGGTTGTCCGGGGTTCTCGTTTTGTGTCCCTCCAGGGCCGGCGGATTATCCAATTGGACGTTGGTTCGTTGGTGGCCGGTACACCCACGGAAGGGGAGTTGGGAGAGCGGATTCAGAAAATTCTGAATGAGGTCGAGATTTCCCGCGGCATTGTCCTCTTCATTGACGAAATCCACAACCTGATTCTTTCGGGAGCGGAAGCGCAGACTTCTTTTATCTTCAACTCTCTCCGTCCCCATCTTGAAACCGGGAAACTCCAGCTGATCGGCGCTACTTCTTGGGAGAACTACCGAAAATATATCTCCCCGAACGATGCTTTTTCAGCGGTTTTCGAGTTGGTGGAAGTGCCGGCGGCAACGCGGGAAGATAGCCTGGAGATTTTGGAGTATCAGGCGCAGGCGATGGAGAAGACCAGCCGGAGAGAACACAAGCCGGTGCGGATTGTTTTCCCGGCGATCCGAGCGGCGGTGGAGATGTCCGACCGGTTGATTTACGAGCGGGTTCTGCCCGATAAGGCGGTCGATCTTTTGGAGGAAGCGGTCCTGGCGAAGAAGAATACCGGAGGAGGAGTGGTGGGCGAGGAGGAAATTGCCGTTCTGGTCTCCGAGAAAACCAAAGTTCCGGTCACCAAAATCACCCAAAAAGAGGCGAAGGAGCTTCTCAATCTGGAGGAAAGGATCCACACGGAACTGATCAACCAAGAAGAGGCGGTGAAGGGGGTGGCCGATGCGCTGCGGCGATCGCGGGCCGGCATTCGCGAAGAAGACAAGCCGATTTCCACTTTCCTGTTTGTGGGACCGACCGGGGTGGGAAAAACCGAGCTCTCCAAGGTACTCGCCAAGCATTATTTCGGGGACAAAGAAGCGATGGCGCGGGTGGACATGTCGGAGTTTGCCGACCTGAAGAACATCTATCGTTTGATCGGCTCGCCTCCGGGAACCGAGAGCGTCGAACCCGGCCAGCTCACCGAGGCAATTCGCCAGCGGCCGTTCTCCTTGGTTCTGTTGGACGAGTTTGAGAAGGCCCATCCCCAGATCCTCAATCTCTTCCTGCAGGTTTTCGATGACGGACGGCTCACCGACGGCCGGGGCGAGACGGTGGATTTTACCAACACCATCATCATCGCCACTGCCAACGCCGGCACCAAGTACATTCAGGACCAGCTCCTAGCGGGCCGGGGAGTGGAGGATTTTAAGAAGGAATTTCTCGAACACATCCGGGGCATTTTCCCGCCGGAGCTTCTAAACCGGTTCGACGGAGTGATGATTTTCAAGCCGCTTTCCAAGGAGAACTTAGGCAAAATTGTCGAGCTGAAAATAAAGGGATTGGAGAAAGACCTAGCCGCCAAGAGCATCAAGCTTTTGACGACTCCCGAATTTACGGATAAGATTGCCGAGCTGGGTTACGCCCCAGAGTGGGGAGCTCGGCCCTTGACCCGAGTGATGCAGGACATGGTGGAGGCTCGACTGGCGACCAAACTTCTGGCCGGCGAAATTAAAGAAGGTCAGACCGTCACCCTCGACCTCGATTTCTTGAGCAAATAAAAAATATGGAACCTCTCAAAAAACGCTTAGTACAGATCAAAGAAACAATTGATTTTGAGGAAAAGAAGAAGATCCTGCGGGGTCTGGAGGCCCAATCCACCCACCCCGATCTTTGGAAAGACAACCGCAAGGCTCAGGAGATAATGCGGGAGATCGCCGACCTGAAACGGGAGATCGCCGAAGTGGAGGAAACGGAGTTGGCGATCGAGGTGGGCGAATCTCAGCTGGCGGAGGAACTTTTGGGAAAGCTGGAGCTGAGAACCTATCTGTCCGCGCCCTACGATAAGAGCGATGCGATTCTCGCTCTCCACTCGGGGCAGGGAGGAACGGAAGCCCAGGATTGGGTTGCCATGCTGGCGAGAATGTACCAGCGATTCGCCGAGCGGCGGGGCTGGAAGACGGTTGTTTTGGAGCAGAGCCCGGGGGAGGAAGCCGGATTTAAGTCGGTGACGTTCGAGATCAAAGGGAACCTTGCCTTCGGCTATCTAAAAGGAGAGGCGGGCGTTCACCGGCTGGTTCGCCAATCGCCTTTCAACGCCCAGAACCTGCGGCAGACCTCCTTTGCCCTGGTGGAAGTCATTCCGCTCCTAGAAGAGATACCGGAAATAGAGATCAGGGACGATGACCTGGAAGTGGGAACCTTCCGTTCTTCCGGAAAGGGGGGTCAGAACGTCCAGAAGGTGGAGACCGCGGTCCGGATTCGCCACAAACCCACCGGTCTGGTCGTTACCTCCCAGGCCGAGCGATACCAAGCCAAGAACAAAGAAATTGCGCTCAAGCTGCTCAAGGCAAAACTGTTTGCGCGGGTGGAGGAGGAACGTCGCCAGAAGGAAGCCCAGCTCCGCGGCGAGTATCTCACTCCCGGCTGGGGAAACCAGATCCGTTCCTACGTTCTCCATCCCTACAAGCAGGTGAAGGACCTCCGCACCGGTCTGGAATCCAAGGACCCGGATTCTGTTCTGGACGGGGAACTCGATTCTTTCATCGAGGCCGAGCTGAAAGCGGAGATTATTTAGTGTTATCATTTTTTTGATGGCTGACGTCCCGCCCAAAATTTCGCCATTTCTTTCCCGTTTCCAGACCGCCTTCGCCACCGCGGAGGGTCGTCTTTCCGCCATGCCCCGCCGCCGGATTATTCTTTTGGTGTTGGCGCTGGCGTTGGGTTTTGCTCTCATCGGGGTAGTCCTGGGAGTATTCCTGAGCCCCTATAATCCCACTGCCACTCCTCTCTTAGATTCCGGAACCACCAACGGCGACAATCAGTTGTCTTCCTACACGGGAGTCGTGCGAGCCCTGAGCGAGCCGAAAGAGGGAGCTGCCTACTACCTGGAACTGGAGGACGGCAAGCGGATCCTGCTGAAAAGCACCGGCACCGACGTCGCCTTCTTTAAGGAGTCCTCGGTCACGGTGGAGGGAGTGGTCGTCTCCAGCTCGGACGGGACCGAGCAGATCCTGTTCGTAAATCGCGTTCGACTCAAATGATTAATTTCCAAGAGGTCAGCAAACACTATCCCGACGGGACGGCGGCGCTTGACAAGATTTCTTTCGGTGTCTCCCCTGGAGAATTCATCTTCATTGTCGGTCCCTCCGGGGCGGGGAAGACCACTCTGGTCCGGCTCCTCACCCGGGAAGAACTGCCGACTGAGGGAGAGCTAGAGGTGAGCGGCCGCAACGTGGCGGGCTTGTTCGGCCAGGAACTTCTCCAGCACCGGCGGGAGCTGGGGGTGGTCCACCAGGATTACAAACTTCTGCCGGAGAAGACCGCGTTTGAGAACGTGGCGCTGGCGCTGGAGGTTCTGGGCCGGCCCGACTCGGAGATCAAAGAGGTAGTGCCGCATGTTCTCTCTCTGGTGGGGTTGGGGGAGCGGATGCAGCACTTTCCCTACCAGCTCTCCGGAGGAGAGCGGCAAAGATTGGCGTTCGCGCGGGCCTTGGCCCCCGAACCTAAGATCCTGATTGCGGACGAGCCCACCGGCAACATTGACCCGGAGAGCGCCTGGTCGGCGATTAAGCTGTTGGAGAAAATCAACGAAATGGGCACGACCGTCCTGGTGGCGACCCACGCCGCCGACATCGTGAATCGGCTCGGCCGGCGGGTGATTGGTTTGGATAAGGGGAAAGTCGTCAAAGACCAAAAGAAAGGAAAATATGCTTCGTAGAATCTTGCGCAATGCCATTTTAGGAATTACTCGCCACGGTGGGCTTTCATTGACCACGGTCTTGGTGATTACGCTCACTTTCGGGGCGACTTCCGCCTTGGCCCTCTTTGCCTTCGGGGCGGGAAAGATCCTGGATTACTACGAGTCCCGGGCGCTGGTGACGGCCTTCTTCAAGGACGACGCCACCGAGGACCAGATCTTCTCGATCCGGAACGAACTCCTCCAGCGGTCGGGGGTGAAAGAGGTGGTCTACACCTCCAAGGACGAGGCTTTTGCGCTTTATTCGGAACAGTTTAAGGACAAGCCGGAACTTTTGGAAGGAATTCCGACCAATGTCCTGCCGGCCAGCCTGGATGTCCGCACCGATAGTTTGGACGATCTTCCCGGCATCGCCGAATTTTTCAAGGGAAACGATCTGGTGGAGGAAGTCGCCTTCTATCAGGATGTGGTGGAACGGTTTAAGAATCTGGTCAATGTCACCCGGATGGCCCTGCTCGCGCTGGTCCTGCTCTTCGCGGGGATCTCGGTGGTCGTGGTCCTGACGACGGTCGGGTTGATCATCCACTCGATGGAGGAGGAGATCGAGATTATGGTGCTCCTCGGCGCCACCAAAAACTACGTCCGCCTGCCGTTCATCATTCAAGGGGCGATCTACGGTTTCCTGGCGGCGGTGATATCGGGGGGGATCATCACGCTGGCGATCCCGGCGGTTTTCCCTTACATCCGCGGTTTCTTCGCCAATGTTCCTCTGACCGATCCCTCGATCTTGTTCCAAATGGCTTTGGTCGGGCTGGAAGCGCTGGCGGGAGTCTTCATTGGCTCCCTCGGGAGCTGGTTGGCGGTGAACCGCTATCTCAAGGTTTGACCTGCTAAAATAGGGACAGAATGCTGCCCAAGCCTCTGACCATGTTCAAATTCCTGCTGCGTTTCGCTCTCTTCTCCGTCATTTTCTTTTACTTCCTGACTCTGGGTGCGCCGACCCGCGCCGGTTGCGGGGATTATTTCACCTGCCAGAAGGAGATCCAGCGGGTACGGGGTGAGATCTCAAGGTTGGAGGGGTTGGCGGATACCCTCGAAAACCAGATCGCCTACCTGGACAACCAGATCTACCTGTCGGAGCTCGAGATCCAATCCAAGGAGTCCGAGATCAAGCTGTTGTCCGGGGATATCGGCGACCTCTCCACCCGGCTGGAGCGGATCGCCAACTTCCTGGACTACCAAGAGGAGATCTTCGCCAACCGGGCCCGCCTCGCCTACGCCTCCGACCAGCTCTCCTCCTTCGACATCGTTCTGGGAGCGGAGAACCTGGACGACGCTCTCCGGCGCATCAAGTACCTCCACGTCCTGGAGGACCAGGATATCCAGGCCCTCAGTGACCTGCGCGACACCCGGGCCTCCTTCAACGACCAGAAGAAAACGCTGGAGGACAAGAAATCTTCGGTCGAGAGATTGAAGAAGGAGGTCGAATCCGAAAAGGCCAGCCTGATTTCCCAGCAGAACTCCAAAGAAAACCTTCTCTCGCAAACCAAGGGCCAGGAGGCCAGCTACCAGCAGCTCCTCAAGCGGCTGCAGGCCGAGCTCAATTCCATCCTGGCTGCCCTGCGGAGCGGCGGCACCGTTATCGGCGAGGTGAAGGTGAGCGGGGGG
>Ga0209431_10002361_pt1 | contig 15360 bp, 16 predicted proteins | sample RifCSP13_3_FD_184021 | JGI IMG/M metagenome (GOLD analysis project Ga0209431, IMG submission 184021) | Soil microbial communities from Rifle, Colorado - Rifle CSP2_sed 13_3 (SPAdes) (version 2) | ecosystem: Environmental > Terrestrial > Deep subsurface > Rock core/Sediment | place: Rifle...
TTTAGTAGATTTACTTCACTTGATTGTGCTGGTAATACTTGTCCTCCAATACTCGCACAAGATGATAAACATGATCCCATTTATAGTATATTATAATCTGCAAAAATTTTAAATTTTTCAATATATATCTATAAACGGAAAATAATCAAAAGACAAATGTTCTTGATCATAGCAAATTTAAGTGATGTATATAGAAATACTATTTCAAAAACAATAGTAATCTTAGTTGCAACTTTTCAACTTGGACAGAATTTTCCCGTTCATGTGGGTTTATAGGAAAGAAAAATTTAAAACTCCGTGTGGATGTATTATCTATTGACTATAGTAGACTTTGTAAAATTCCTGAACCATTGAATGCAACAACAGCCGTTAGATCTGATAGTAATGTGAGTATACTCTGTATAGATTATTAAAAAACAAATCTGCCATTTGTACCTCTTGCAAAAAGAGCGAGTGGCAAGGTCTGCCTATACCTCTGCGTATTATTCATTTAAATAGACAGATACGAGATAACCGGCAGGAAAATTTAACACTAATTTGCCTGAACTGTCTATGAACGTGTAAACCAAACAGAGTAATCATTTCAGGTCCTATTAACGCAGAAAAGACAAGTTATGATCGAGAATTCTGAAAACAATGCCAGATAATACCATTTATATAGATGATAAAATGCACTTAAATGATCTTTCCAATACGTTGAAAGATTCGTTGTATTGGGTAGTTATATGTCAAGATAAAAAAGATATACGTGAAAAGGCAACGCAATTAAAACATTTATAAAGTATACTTTCTAGTAAAGGAAATATTATAATAAGTTAAAAGATGAATATTATCTGACGAACCATAAATTATTTTAAATTTCGTCGCCGTTATTTCAAAATTTACTAATTTAAATTTTGAAATATAGTTTCATAAAATTGATTTAAAAATATCTCCTAATAATGTAATGAACAATTTGATGGATCTGAAAAAACACCTCAATAAAATACGAGATATTCTTAGGACTGTAGGTGTCACTGATAGTGACAGTATTTCTCACTGTATTGCTTTTATAACTCTCAGAAGGCTAACAACAACAATATGCAAGCAAACCAGTGTACCAGAAACATATGCCTTTAAAAATTTCAAAGTGAATCTTGATGACGAAGAACTAAGGAATAAATTTTATATAGTCACTGGTGAGTGTTTCGTTTATTATCTGCGTAAAAAACTAGGCTATGATTCTTTCAAGTTTAAGATCGAAATTGGAAATTTGCATTTTCGACAAATATTCACTGAATTGGAAAAGATTAATTTCAAAGAGTTACATGGGTTGTGTGATGTAGTGGGAACTATATATGAACTACATTTATCTACTGGTGCAAAGTCCTCTCGTGATTTGGGACAGTATTTCACTAATCGTCTGGTTATTAAATTTATGATTGATTTGGTTCAACCTGAAATTCAAGACAATGGGCAAATAGAGACTATTGTTGATCCCACAATGGGAACCGGGGGATTCTTGTCAATGGCAGTTGAATATTTAAATAAACAAGGAAATGTAGATTGGGACAAGAATAAACAGAGAATCTTCGGTTATGATATCGCCAGTCAACTAAAGGATATGGCAACTATAAATCTATTATTAGAGACTGGAAAATATTTTCCTAATCTACAGGTTCGTGATACTTTGTCAAAGGACATGTGTATTGACAACAAGCCAACACCATATGATATTATATTAGCTAATGAACCTATGGGATTAAAGGGGTTAAAATATGCCAATTTTTGTGATAGGATCAAAGAATTAAAAATCAATGGAACAAAGGCAGAGCCAGCCTTTTTACAATTATTCATGCAGAGTTTGAATGTGAATGGGAGGTGTGCGGTTATTGTTCCTGATGGTGTATTATTTTCTACTTCTAAACAACATACAGAGACCCGTGAATACTTGATCAATAATTATGAAGTACGGGAGATTATCAAGATGAACGACAAGAACTTTTTTATGAATACTGGAGTTAGTGCCAGTATTATCTTTTTCGCAAATCCGGAGGAGCGAGAGAGAGATTCAATAAAATTTTCAGAGATTTGCCTGAATAAGGATCAGACCGAGATTATCTATAAGGAGGTTACAAAAGTTAATTATGAGACAATCGCAGAGAATGATTACAGCCTAAATCCAAATATTTATCAACAAGTCAAAGTAGAGGAGGTCGAGGGGTATGAATACAAAACATTGGGGGAAATATTTTCAAAAAAACGTATCAAATATTGCAAAACATCTGATTGTAATAGATCTGGAAAGTATCCAGTGATATCTTCTGCAACTAATATCGATTACTATTTGGATACATTTGAATGTGATGAAAAATGTATAGTATTTAATACTATTAATGCAGTAGGTAAATGCAACATACATATTGTAGAAAAATTTAATGCAACATCAAATACATATATAGTTCAAATTACTGATAAAAATATACTCATTGAATATGTATATTATATTCTGAAAAATTTTGATCAAGAATTAAAATCTTGCTATGAGGGAAGTACAAAGAAAAAACTTACAATATCACTCTTAAATAATTTCAAAATTCCAATTCCTCCACTCAAAAAGCAACAAGAAATAGTTGAAAAGATGGACGTCTTGAGTGAGAGCAACAAGTCTTGTCAAACTCTTATTGGACAGTTGAAAAAGACGTTTAACATTCAGATGGAATTGTTTACTCGGAATTGTAAAGAGAAAAAGACATTGGGGGAGATTTGCCAAATAAATCCAGATAATATCAAAATTGGCGAGTTTAATAATATTAGATATATTGATTTATCGTCAGTTAATGCTGGAGTTATAGAAAATATAATTGATATACCTATAGATGATGCACCATCCAGAGCAAAAAGAAAAGTTAACATTTATGACATATTACTTGGAACAGTAAGACCAAATTTACAGAATAATTGTTATATTACGGATGATATTTATTCTGATAACTTGATAGTATCCACTGGATTTTGTGTTCTTAGATGTAAAGACATAATTAATTCAAAATATTTATTTCACTATCTAATGACAGATAAAGTTAAAGAAGAATTATTTCTTAAAGCTACCGGAAGTTCTTATCCAGCGGTAAATACTACAACAGTTGATAAACTTACGATACCAATCCCTCCACTCAAAAAACAAAAAAGTATTGTCAAAGATATAGATTCATTAATGAATTTAATACAATATATTGAAAAACGAACTGCGGATAATGAACACTTGATGAAAAATATAATAAAAAATTGAATTTTTAAATCTCTATCTATAACATTTAACAAAATGTCTTCCAAACCTAAAATAACCACAACAAAAAAGTCAGGCCAAAAACCTAAACCAAAGGCGTCAGTATCAAAACGGCATATTCCAAAATCTACTGCTAAACAGACATGTTATAAAGATTCTGGTTGTACAGATAAATTATTTAAACTCGCTAAAAAAATACCTGGAAAAGATCCTGATAAAGTTCGAGCAGATCCATATAATAATATGATTTATCATAAAGATTATGGAAAAAATACACCACATGGTTGGCAGAAGGATCATATTAATCCTGATGGTTCTGATAATATTAGGAATTTGCAAGCACTTCAGTCAAGCAAAAATGAAAGTCTAGGAAATTCAAAGGTTAAGAAAGACCGACATAGCAAATGTAATAAATAAAATTGAAATCTATTTTATATTTTAAACAAATATAAAATGTCTGGTATACCACCTTCACATATTATTTATTCAATCTCTGAGAAAGAATGTGACTCAGAGTTATGGAGAGGAGACCAATTTGAAAAGATTGGTTCAACCAATGACCTCTCTGGGCGTCTCTATGAACATAACAATGCTTCAGTCCTTATTCCATATGTCTATGGTTATTATTTTAAAATTACTGATTTACAGGGAAGAACACGTATTCGACTGGAAAAAGAAATACATGTCATGTTAGATAGTCGCCACATTAATATGGGTTGCGGTATAGAGTTTTTTGCTAAAGATCCTGATAAGCCTTCTTATCAGTTAATTAGAGAATACTTAGATTGCAATGACATTCGCTACGAATTTGTTCATGAGAATGATATATTACCAGAGAGACGTAGAACCTTATCTCAATATCTATGTAATTTTAAACCCAATTCGACAGAATTAAGAGACTATCAATTGCAAGCACATTCTCTTATGAATATCCATAGTAAATACACTTTTATTTTTCCCGCTGGAACTGGTAAAGGCATCACCTATGAAAGTTACATTGAGAAATATCGTTGTAAATATTTAATTTTGGTTCCTAATAAAAATCTTGTTACACAAACATGCAGAAGATTAGCCAGTAGAGGCATTCAAACATATTCCTATATTGAGTCTATACCAAACGAACTTCCAGAGAATTATGTAATAGTTAGCACCTATCATAGTTCCAAACAGTTTGAGGATATAGAATTTGATGCTATTCATTATGATGAGGCTCATCGCACAGTAATTAGTATCAAGAACGATTTTTCCCCTTTTCAGTACATTATTAAAAATAGCAAAGCAAAAAAACTGTTTTTTTGGACTGCCACACCCAAATTCTTAACTGGGAATAGTGAAATGATCAGTATGGATCGTTCTGGATATTTTGGAGAAAAGTATGAACTACCTTTAGATGAGGCGATAGAAAAAGGTTACATCTGTGATTATATTGTACGAATTAATTCGGCAAGAAATATTAAATCAAAAATCATTAATATTTTTGCAGACAAATTAACAAAACCATGGAAGGCTGTTATATTTTTTGATAGGATGGATGATGCAGATAATATTAGAGATTTCTTACGAAAAAACTTGGAGGGGTACAATATATATTCTTACCATTCAAGATCAAAAGATGAAAAAATCTTGCAAATCTTTGGAAAGAACAAGAGATGTATTTTATGTGTTTGTGACATGATGTCTCTTGGTTATGATCAACCGGACATTGACACAATTATTCACTATAATATGACTTCTTCGCCTATTCTAAATACGCAGAGGAATGGACGTGGACAAAGAATCTCTCCTAATAAGCAATGCAACTCTATTTACTATTTTATTAATAAACTAAAAGATATTAATGTTATTATCACACAATTATCCGAGCAGGACAAGCGCTTATTAAATCAATATACTATAAACGCTACATATAACAAAACAGAAGAGTCTCACTCAGGGATAGGCAAGTTGGCATGTATTATTAATATAGAAGAACCTATAGAATTAACAAGAGAAATGTTGCGATATTTTTCCCGTGAAGAGGACTCAAAAACGAGACTACAACACATATTGAAATACAGAAATAGACATACAATAACTTGTATAGATAAACAACAAGTTACACATGAATATGGGATACTGTTTTCTGATCTAAAGACAATCTGCGAGTCAATTGAAAACTTTCCAAGATTTTGTTTGGGTTACAAAAGGTATAATGAGTATATATCAAGTTTTGTAGTCGATACTGATAAAATATATGATATATGTAAACGAGAGAAAATTTATACGGATGAAGAATATAAAATAAGATCTTCTGACTTGAACCTTCCGTCATATGAATTTATCCTAAATGGTGGGATAATGGATATCAAAAATTTGACTCAGTTTTTACCAAAGAAAGTATATGAAGAGAATTAAATTATAATAATTATTTATTGTAATTTGAAGACTGGTTCACAAAAGAGATAATTACCAGTCATTTTCTGAATGTCTCTATGGGCTAACCCATCTGTGTATATATGCCTCTTTTTAGTAATTTTCTTTATAATTTAAAATAGATTTGTTTCAAGAAATATTGTCATTCAATTCATCTGCTCTGCGATTACGTGTTTTAGTAGTTATACCTTTAAAAGTGCTACGAGTTGGAAACTCTATATCTGGAAACTCTTTTTGATGAATCTTTCTTAATCTCTTTTTAAACTGTGCAGGTTGCACGAAACCTTTAACATGTGTTTTTGTCTTGTGTAATGTCTCTGACTGAGCGTGAAAAGTGAGAGCGCGCTTATTTCCAGTGCTCAAGCCAGTTCTTGCCAAACTATCATACAAGAATTCAGTATGTTCATTTTTGAATGCTTTATAATCTTCATCATCCAACTCTTGGCTGGCCGATAATTCAGTAGTCTCATCGGCCTCTCCAGACATATTCGTAGAATAAAGTAGACGTAATTTTTCCATATAGTTAAGATAGCGTTTTGCTCCAGGGCTCTTGGGACAATATAATTGAATAGAAATATCAAAAGAATTACAAATACCTTCTTCTACAGCCTGGCGATGTGTCCATTCAAAAATAAGAGGGCCACAAAAGGAAGATTCGGGATTCTCTCTATCAAGCATTTTAATATCTCCGCGATTTACAGGAGTAGCAGTAAAGAAAAGACTTTTCAAAACTAGATCGGAATATTTTTTACTGACAATATGTTTATAGATTGTATTTCCAATAATGTGATGAGCCTCGTCAAATATCATTATATCAATTGTGATAGTATTTTGGCAAATAATTTTGAAAAACAATGGAAATGATGCATAGGTTACTGTTACAACTTTTTTACCAGATTTGCCAAGAAAAGTAGAGATATTTGTGGCATTAGTAGTATAATGAATTTTGTGTTTAGATTTTTCATCACATTTCTTCAATTCATTTTTTGAGCATATTGACAAGCGTTTCTTAGTTTGCATGTGAGTTTTCCACTTTTCATCAAGAATATAATCGATGTGAAATTGGGTAATAAGTGAAATAGTAGGAAATACAAAAACAGATAATTTTTTGTTCAAAACCATACTCCAATGCATAGCGATAAGGCTTTTGCCAGTGCCACAAAACATTTTTATGAGACCTCTCCAATGAGATGGAGAAGATTTGTCAACATCAAAAATGGCTTGATTACAAGCCTTCTGAGAGTAACGCCATTTGAACGACATTTTTTATTTTTGTATAACTGTCAACCATAGGAATCAATTTCCCACAGACGAATGAAATACACCCGTTTCATTTCTTTAAGCCATTTTTGCATTTGTTCAAATACGCCCGTTTTCATTTCTTTAAGCCATTTTTGCATTTGTTCAAATACGCCCGTTTTCATTTCTTTAAGCCATTTTTGCATTTGTTCAAATACGGCCGTTTCATTTCTTTAAGCCATTTTTTGCATTTGTTCAAATACGCCCGTTTGCATTTCTTTAAGCCATTTTTTGCATTTGTTCGAACACGCCCGTTTCATTTCTTTAAGTCATTTTTTGCATTCGAATTAGTAAAATTGATTAACAATAAAGAATAAAGGCAAAAATAATGGGAATACCGCGTTTTTTCAAATTTATATTACAAAATTTTGCAGGCTGTGTTTCTCAGATAAAGGTTTCTGAAGGCTTTAATGAGAATATTGAAAATCTTTATATTGATGCAAATGGTATTATTCATACTTTTGCACAATTGTACAATTTCGGTAAAGACGATGAACATGTATTTTCACAAATTATGATTTACCTTGATAAATTATTGGAAATTATAAAGCCAACTAAATTATTCTACATTGCGATTGATGGGGTTGCCCCAGTTGCAAAGCAGATACAACAGAGGCAACGTAGATTCAAAGCCAGTCTAAAGAAAACACAAAGGGAACTACGAGTCTTTGATAGTTGTTCCATTACACCTGGAACATGTTTTATGAAAAAGTTATCCAAATACATGGCTGATGAAATTGAAAAGAGGATAAAAACAGATCATTTATGGGCCTCTGTAAAGGTTATATTCTCTGGTCCAGAGAAATGCGGTGAAGGAGAGCACAAAATAGCCTATTATATTAGGACGATAAATGATAAAAACACCAGCCATTGTATATATGGACTTGATGCGGATTTATTTATGATTGGGCTTTTGACCCATTGTAAAAACTTTTTTCTTCTCAGAGAGATGATTAATGATACAAGTGTAAATACGGATTTTAATACAGATTTTTATAAAGTGAATGTAGGTCATTTTAGAACTCTACTTTGCGAGACTTTGGAAACAAATATAAATAAAGATGTAATAAATGACTTTGTATTTATGTGTTTTTTCGTCGGCAATGATTTTGTCCCTGCATTGTCAATGTTTAATAATCTTCCAGACAATTTAATGTTTCTCATTAATTTGTATAAGAGATTCTTTGTTAAGAAACATATTTTTATTACAAATGATGATGCTATAAATATAACAGCCTTTTTGAGCCTTTGTAAAAAAATAGGCAGACAAGAGAATGATCTTTTATTTGATCAATTTTACAATCAGAAATATCCAAATGTGACATTGATGAATAGTTTAAAAGACCTTGATAATCCACGCAGAGGAATAATTTATAGCAGATATAGAGCAAACTATTACAAAAAGGCTTCTATTAACGTTAAAAAAAGAGAGGAGGTTAATGAGATGGCCAAATGCTACATTCAGTCTTTAGACTGGATAAACTATTACTATCATAAGAATATCAAAAACTGGCGTTGGTTTTATCCATATCATTATTCTCCAATGGTAAAAGACATTGTAACTTTTATCGAATCACCGGCTTTTAAAATTCACAGAATTTCAACTGTGAATTTAAGGCCTGTACCAGCCATAATCCAACTCTTAAGCGTTGTGCCTCCAAAGAGCATGAATCTATTCTCCAAAAAGGTAAGAAAAATATATGAAACAGAAGAGTATAAAAACTATTATCCACATACAATATGCCTTGACTTTGAAGGAAAATTATGCGATTGGGAGGCGGTTGCACTATTACCCCTAATAGATGTTGAAAAGGTATTGGAATTGTATAACAAATTATAAATTAATTAAATTTATAATTTAAATTGTTCTTTTAATGTCTCCATCTACGTCCCCCTCCTCCAAACCAACGTCTTCCTCCCCCTCCAAACCAACGCCTTCCCCATCCTCCAAACCAGGTTGAAGGATAAACTGGAGTTTGATATACATATGTGGTTCGTTGAGGTTCAGCCGGCGCAGCCTCTGGTTGTGATAAAAATCCAAATACATAAAAAATAAGGAATAGTATAACTAACATTAAAAATAAAATAAATAAATCTGTTCCCATTATTTGAAGACTTTAAAAATTTTTAAAAATTCTTTAAATTTTGTGGAAGAAGGATGGGTTGATTTCAAGCAAATAATAAACTTTCAGGCCTTTCAGCCTCTGGTAGTAATAAAATTCCAAATACATAAAAAATAAGGAATAGTATAACTAACATTAAAATAATTAATTCTGTTCTCATTATTTGAAGCTTTTTTTTAAAAAAATTTAAAATAATTATTTGAAGCAGGATTGATATTGCTTTGTAGTCAATGCTTTAAATGTTCTTTTGTATGGCACTCCTTGCATAAGATCCGTAAATTAAATTTAAAATCCTTGTTAAAACGGCCATCAATAAGCCCATTTTCATCCGCTTCGCATTGATGACGTTGATGATGAGTATGTAAATCGGAGGTCTTCCCGCATTCTTCACACGAATGAACATAAACATCTTTGTTATACCTTGATTTCTTTGTTTTTAAAAACTCTGTATTCTGTGCAGTCAGATAGTCCCGTACCTTTAAAGACCCGCTTATAAATTCGGCTGGTAATCCCAAAGCTCTCGCAACTTCTAATCCATATAATTCCGATATGCCTCCAGGTTCTAATTTTCTATCAAAAATAATTTCATTATCCTTTATATGAACTTTGAAATGATAGATTTTGATATTTTTATTATCCTTTACAATTGGAATTTTTTGCAACTCGTGTAAATGTGTGGAGAATATAAATTTCGCACCGGTTTTTGTCAACATATCAAGCGTTTGCGCAACAATTGCATGACCAGAGGTGCTTTCTGTTGAACTACAGAGTTCATCAGAAAGAATAATGGTATTCTTATCTGCGCGCGACAACATGTTTTTAACCTCCATCATTTCAACCATAAAAGTAGACATACCCTTTGACATATTATCTCTTATCACCATTTTTGACAATATGGTCTTAAAAGGACTATACTCTAAACTTGAACAAGCCACAAATAAGCCCGCCTGAGCCATAATTATATTACATCCTATACTCTTTAACAGAGCACTTTTTCCGGACATATTCAAGCCATAAATAACGCTTCCATAATGTTCTCCTATTCCAATACTAATATTATTTGGAATATACTCTTTATCATTGCATATTTTTTCTATTATTGGATGCCTCATTCCTTTCGCATTTAAAAAACTCATATCCTTCTCCTTTATTTTGGGCCTTTTATAACCATTTTCCATTGCAATTTTTGCGCCACAATAAACAAAATCGATTCTACTTGTAATCTTTGCAATTCTAAGAAATAAATCCCCATACTCTTGAACAAATGCTTCCAAGATGTTGAGATATTCTTCCTTTACTATAGTCTTTTGTTTTTTCCTATATTCTTCAATCTCCTTTGAGAGCAATTTAATCTCTGGTGTGTATAATTTAACATCCGTTTTTAAATTTATGACCTCAAAATCTCCCTTGTTAATCGAGATTTTAATAGGCTCATTTATCTCTATTTTAAAATCGTTTGAAAGGGTTTTAAATTTATGTGTTTTCATCCTTAAGAAATAGCCATTTAGGTCGGTATATTTCAACCAGACGTATTTCTTTTTGGGGTCTATGAAATCAGCCATTTTTGTCTCAATTTCCTCCAACACCTTTAATTTTTTTTTGATATTGGTTTCTATTTCATCTAATTTTTTATTTTTTCCTTTTTTAAAAAATGACCCTTGAATATCATTTAACTTAGATTTTTTCATTACCTCAAAATTAAATAATTCTTCATACTCTTTAAAAAATTTACAAAATTTATTAATGATATTATTCTTAATATCAAAATTTTTGTGGGAATACTTTAATAGGCCTATAATGGATTTAAAAGTGAAAGATAATTGAGCTAATTCATAGGGTTGTAGGCTTTTTACAACCATTTTTCTATATTTCTTTTCAATATCGTCAATCCCCTTTAAATGTTCTTCGTATTCTTTATACGAATCCAAGAGGTTTTCAATCATATCATAAGAATTGTTTAATTTTTGAGCATCACAACTGGGATTTAACAGGCGATGTTTAAAATATCTCTTTCCCATTGGTGTCTTTGCTTTGCAGAGAATGTCAAACAGCGAATGAATGCCAAATGGTGAGGGGACTATATTTAATTGGTAAAGGGTATCATTGCTCAATATTAATTGGCTGGATTCCTCCATAAATATGGGTTTTTCCAATCTTAAAACTATTGCTCTATCCTGTTCATAGGCGAACTGGATGGCTTTGAGTAATACTGGTGTTAAATTTGCATTCTTCTCTAAATTTAGATATTCCAAAGGATCAACAAGACTGTCCTTGTATATTTTTTTTAGGAAATCGTTTTGATAGGAGACTTGTGAGTATTCAGAGGGTATTGTCTTATAGTATATTTTTTTATCCTCTATATCCAATATTTTTTCAATTGATTTATCGCTTGAACAAATGATAATTTCGCGAGGATTAAATGTGTGAATAATTCTATATAATTCTGAGTCTGTTTTTCCCTTGTCATAAATATTTTCATAAATATCTGTCATATGAATCTTTCCTGTGCTCGCAAATAATATCACAATGTGAGCCCTTTTTAATTTCTGATTATTTATTGTAGAGGTGTATTCAACGAGATTAAATACTAATAAACCATTAGTCTCAATACTGGAATCAATATAGGTGCTTGGAGTATAAATATTAGTGAGACGTCTATCTTTTATAGTCCTTTTCCGCCCATTTTTTTCAACTATTTTGTCGTATTGGTCGTAAATAGCAACAACAAAATTATTATTTATCAATTTGCCAATGTGTTCATCCAATGCATAGTCTGGAAAGCCAATGCCATATGGATTTTGGGATGAATGAGGCTTTTTTCCGTTTTTCAGATAAATGGACATTCCCAATATCTCATGTATCTCCTCTAAATTTTTGATATTTCTTGGATGCTTGTTAATTCCATATATTTCATAAAATCCACCGGCCATTAATAACACTACTGAATGCTCTCCATATTTTTGTACAAGGTCATCTTGAGCCTTGAAATATAACTCAAACATATTTGTCATTATATTATTTATACTTTAAATACGGGGGATACGGGGGATATCCCCCGTAAGCCCCCTTACACTACGGGAATATCCCCGTAAGCCCCCTTACACTACGGGGGATATCCCCCGTAAGCCCCCTTACACTATATGATTAAATACGGAATATCCCATTAGCCGTTACCCATATTCATATGTCTTTCTTAAATATTTTAATATTTTAATATTTTAACATGATCGGAAAATATATACTCAACAAAAAAATATATAGCCGATACTGCTGCAAATCGCAAACATATTGGATTAAAGTTCCAAAAAGGCATCCAGACGTGTATCTAAAAAGGGAGCCAAACGGGGTTCAAAAGGAGTTCAAAAAGGCATCCAGACGTGTATCTAAAAAGGGAGCCAAAAGGGGTTCAAAAAAGACATCTAAAAAGGAGTCAAAGGGGGTTCAAAAAAGATATCCAGACGTGTAGCTAAAAAGGATGCCAAAAGGGTTCAAAAAGAGGCTCTAAAAAGAGTTCAGGTTCAATTAGGGAGAAATTTGAAACTAATTTGACAATTTTTGTTCCATTTATTGTACCACGAGATAGATTTACAGATGACCAATTATAAAAGATACAGGAGATGATGTTTAAAAGTTATAGAGGGAAATTTGAAGCGTTTAACATCACATTTGATTCAGAGGCAATGAGTTTCAAGAACAAAAAACATACTACCCAAAGGTAGATAGTGCTGAATTGAGTGCAAGAATAAGTGAGAACATTGATATTTCTCATATTGTGTGTCCTATTGTCAAAAAGGTAAAGAGTTTTTTATAAGTGAATCAAATTTTCCAAAAGAATTTTTATTTTTATTTTAATTTTTAAAAAATTGATAAATTAAAATAAAAAGTTTAGAATTGCAATGCGGTCGGGAAAACCATTTAAAACCTTACCAATTTCTACTCAGACTGTAATGGCCTATTCAAATTGTTCATTTAATATTCGGAACATTGAGAGAAAACTGGAGGCTACGTGTATTGAAAATATACCGACAAAGAAATTTTGTGGTGAGGATGGAAAGATTTATTTTAAAAAGACATTAAAGATTGATTTCAGGAATCAAAAGACCTATTTAATATGTGTTAAAGGCAAAATGATTACATTAAAATTATTTCCAAATGGTAAACTACATTTAACAGGCTGTAAAACATTAGAACATCAACGGTCAGCCATTATAACCTTAATAAATGCCATACGAAAGGCGCATTCATCTCTCGAGCCAACATTTTTAAAGGCTGATGGACCTATTAAAATAATATTGGATGTTGTAATGGTAAACGTGGATTTCAACATTAACTTTTGCATTAATCAAAGGAATTTGGATAAATTGCTGCAAAACAATGCGACGGATTTTTATACTATTTATGAATCCTCTATTAACAATAGTATCAATATTAAATTGGACTATGATGAGCCATTGAATAAAAAATATGAACAGATAACTATTCAGGGGTCTATTGAAAAGCCGAAAATTTTGTTTTCAACAACGGATGTTTGCAATGAGTCAAAAACGAATGGGCGCCGGACGCATACTTTTTTGGTCTTTACAAGTAGCAAGGTTATTTTTTCTGGAAGATATTATGACAATGAAATGGAAATTGCCTATAAAAAATTCAATAAATTTATTATTGAAAATAAAAAGAAGATTGAATTTAGTGAGAAAAAAGCGAGTTTTAATTTCAATAATATAAAGTGCATTGAGAATCCTATTAAAATCGAATATGATGCAAATCTATTTAAACAAGTTGTAAAATAACTAATGGATAATAAAATGCTTGTTCATATTGGAATGGAGTTGCTCATATACGGAGCAACCACCTATTATTATCATAATCAGATTATTGAACTCAAAAAACAAATTGAACATATTAATCAAATATTGGCAACGTTTGAGGACCAAATAAAATATATATATATGGCCCAAAAAGGGTCCAAACAAATTACCCTTGTTCCTCCGCCCGTAGAGGAACCTCAACAATGCAAAAGGCCTTCTCTTCCTAAAAAGGCAGTTCCTAAAAAGGCCGCTGTTTCCGAAAGTGAAATTGATGATTCGGATCTGGACCAGGCTCTTCAAAGTGAACTTGAAAGGGTATCTAAAAAGGAATAGAATTAATGGATAATATGAAATTATGGTGTGATAAATATTGGGGACATTTACATGAACTATACAAAGTATTTGTTATGAAATGCAATGAAAATAAGGTTGACTGGTACAATAACATTTCATTTGAAGAGTTTGTTGTATTTGTTTATAATAATTCCAGCAAGTTTATCAATAAATGGGATTACGGGGGATATCCCCGTAATCCCCCTTACACCAAAATGATTACTGGGATATCCCCGTAAGCCCCATTACACCAAAATGATTACGGGGATATCCCCGGTTAGCCCCTTACACCAAAATGATTACAGGGGATATCCCCGTTAGCCCCCTTACACCAAAATGATTACGGGGGGATATCCCCCGTTAGCCCCCTTACACCAAAATGATTATGGGGGATATCCCCGGTTAACCCCTTACACCAAAATGATTAATATTACGGGATAATTCCAGCAAGTTTATCAATAAATGGGATTAAACCCATTTACAATTTTGTTTTAATAATGGGTAAAACAAAATTAACAGGAAAAGATACGGGGGATATCCCCCGTAAGCCCCCTTACACCAAAATGATTAATATTGAAGATGAGGCTTGTTCAAGGCTCGATAAATATGACGCTGAGGAATGTCCATATGTGCCGGACATGCAGGAAATATGTGAAGATATTTATGATTCTTTAAAGGCCTATTGCGAGTATTATGATGTATCTTTATTGGAAAACTGTTATGCGTGTCATTTGCTCGATTTTATCAACGTGATTAAAGATAAATAAAATATTACGGGGGATATCTCCCGTAAACCATATCCCGTTATGGGCCAAAATGATTATTGAAAATGAGGCTTATTCAAGGCTCGATAAATATAACACTGAGAAATGCCCATGTGCCGGACATGCAGGAAATATGTGAAGATATGGTGTAAGGGGCTTACGGGGATATCCCCGTAATAATTAAAGATAAATAAAATATTTATCTTTAATAAATGGCATTAGTTTTTGGTGTTTTAGCAGGCTATATTATTGGCAAATCCGTCGCTGCTCAAAAAGCAACTGTAAAGGAATCACTTTATAACAGTATAAATACATCTATTATTTCAAATGTATTAATAGATAATGAAAGTATA
>Ga0209431_10002369_pt1 | contig 15335 bp, 17 predicted proteins | sample RifCSP13_3_FD_184021 | JGI IMG/M metagenome (GOLD analysis project Ga0209431, IMG submission 184021) | Soil microbial communities from Rifle, Colorado - Rifle CSP2_sed 13_3 (SPAdes) (version 2) | ecosystem: Environmental > Terrestrial > Deep subsurface > Rock core/Sediment | place: Rifle...
GAAGGGAGGCCCTTTTGCGAAAGGCCGTTTATTTCACGAGCGCGAGCTTCTTTTTCCTTGCAGACTCCTCCTGGAAGACCGGCTGCTCCGCGCGGGCGCCGCCGTCTTCGAGCCTGAACCTCGATATCATATCCTTCAGCCTTGCCGAGAGCTTGGCGAGGTCGACTGCCGCGTCCGCGACGTGGCTTACGTCTTCGGCCCTGTTCCGCGCCACGTCGGCAACGGTCTCTATGTCGCGGCTTATCTGGCCGGCGGCTGTCGACTGCTGCTCCGAGGCTGTGGCTATCTGCTGCACCATGGTCGAGACCTGCTCGACCTGGCCGAGTATCTCGTCGAGCGCGATTCCTGCCTCCTTGGCGTAGCCCGAGGCCTCCTCGACCGCCCTGACCTCCTTGTCGGTGCTCTCTATGGCCATCCGGGTATCCTCCTGGATGGCCTTTATCATCACGCTTATCTCCTTTGTAGCCTGGGTCGTCCTCTCGGCGAGCTTTTTCACCTCGTCGGCGACCACGGCAAAGCCCCTGCCCTGCTCCCCGGCCCTCGCGGCCTCTATGGCGGCGTTAAGCGCAAGGAGGTTGGTCTGGTCGGCTATGTCGTTTATGACGCCGACTATCTTTCCTATATCGGCCGAGCGGCTGCCGAGCTTGGAGATCGTGTCGCAGGATTCGTTGACTATTGGCACGATGGAGTTCATGCCGTTTATGGAATGGGAGACTATATCCGCGCCCATCTTCGCGGCCTTGCTGGCCTTCATGGCCGCCTCCGCCGCGCCGTGGGTATTGCCGGCGACCTCGTTGATGGTCGCGCTCAATTCCTCGGAGGCGGTCGCGACCATGGCGGTCTTCGCCTTCTGCGCCTCGGTGCCGATCACTATCTGGTTGGACGAGGTGGAGAGCTCCTCGGAGGTGACGGCTATCTTGACGGTCGCGTCCTGTATCTCCTTGATCATATCGTTGAACCTGTCGAGGAAGGAGTTGAAGCCCGTGGAGAGCTTGCCCATCTCGTCCTGGTTCCCAACCGGGAGCTTGGTGGAGAAGTCCCCCTCGGACATCCTGTTGAAGCCCGCGAGGAGCGCCCTTATCCCCCTTATGACGAATATGGACATGAAGAACGAGAGGATGCCCAGTATTATGGCCAGCCTCACCGCGCCGACAGCGGCGGTCTTCAGGTTGTTGGACGCGATGTCCTTTTGTATGTCGGCTATCGAGAACTCCATGCTTATGGCGCCGAGCACGTCGCCCTCTTTCGCCATCTTGTGGCAGCCGCTCGTCGAAGAGCAGCTCTTCTGGGCTATATAGGGGATGAGCACCCTGGCCTTGTCGCCCTCGAAGTGGTATATGGATTGTCCGGTCTTCAATACATCCCTGTCGAGGTCGTCCTTGGGCAGCTCCCTCGGGTCTGTCTCGGGCATTACCTTCGCCTTCTCGATCTTCTCCTGGGAGGCCTTGACGGAGGACTCGAGGTCGCCTATCTCTTCCTTCAGGTCGCCCCTTTCGCCCGGGTCCTTCGCAGCTCTAAGTTCCCTCTCAATGCGCGCGATGTCTTCCTTGAAGCCCTTGACGGCCTCCATCTCCCTCGGTATGGTCTCCTCTTCCCTTATCTGCCGGAAGCCTTCGTCCACCTTGGGGCCCCTTATTATCCTCACGTTCTCTACGCCCTCGATCTCCTTGGACATGGCATCGAGCATCGAGAAGCGGATGTCCATCTGGTCCTCGCGCATGAGGGTGTTGAGCGCTGTCCTCACGTTCTCGGAGAAGACGAAGGTCCACTTCTTTATGTCCTTGTACATTATGTCCTTCTCTTTCTTCGTGCTGAACCACACGTCGAAGATAGTGAGGACTACAAGGGCGGCGCCGATCGTGAGCATGAACTTCGCGCCGAGATTCAGGTCCTTAAGCTTGTTCTTCATGGCTCTCCTCTGACTCAGTGATTGCCTTCCAAGGGATAGAGCTTGTGGAAGGCTCTGGAGTCCTTCAAGGCGTCTTTCGCGTCGAAATTATCGTTCCTGAACGGGTTGTCCTTGTGCTTGTGGCAGGAGTAGCAGACCTCGGGGTCGAGGGAGCCGTACGTCTGTCCGGCGGCCTTCACCTCGGCCTTCGTGAACCTGGTGGTCTTCTCCTTGTGTATCTGCCTGTACTCGCTTCCCGGTCCATGGCACATCTCGCAGCCCACTCCGGCGAGCTTCGGGGTCGAGGAGATGTCGGCGAACCCGCCGTCCCCCTTGTAGCCGACCGTGTGGCACTTCAGGCACTTCGAGTCAGATGAATAATCCTTCTCCGGGTCGAGGTTAGCCTTTTTCTTCTTGCCTTCCCTCTTTCCGGACGAAAGCAGCTCGAACGCCTTCGCGTGAGCGCTCCTGTCCCAGTCGGCGATCTCGGACTTGTGGCACTTGCAGCCGTCAACGCCAACGTACTTGGGCCCGGCCTCCGCGTTCCACGCGAACGCCGTTGCCAGAAATGCGGCGGATATGAATAGTCTCGTAAACCTCATCTTGCCTCGTGCTCCTTTCTCTTTATAATCCGACTATTCTCATCCACCGAAGTGGTATGTCGCGAAGATAGTGGCCTGGTGGGCCTCGTAGTCCTCTACCGGGCCAGAGAGGAGGAGCACCCCGTTAGCGGCGTCGAGCTCCATGCCCTCGGTCTGCCAGTCGTCGGACTCGTAATTCTCGTACCTGTACCCGCCCCCGAGGCTCAGGTTCCTGTTGAGCCTGTATGTGCCTGTGAGGCCTATCGAGTGGAGCTTCGTCTTCAGGGCAGGCATCGGGCCGCCGGACGACGTCAGGTCCGCGCCCTTTTCAAAAGCGATCTCGCTCCTGCTCCTGGCGTACGCGTAATCGAGCTTTACGACGAGGCTGTCTTCGAGAAAGCCCATGCTCGCCCCGGCGCCAATGGTATCGATGTCGTCGTCATGAAAGGCCTTCCAGAGGTTTCCCACGAGGTCGTGCGAATCGTTGCCTTCTCCCTTGGTCGTGAAAGAGACGCTCTTCTGGTGCGTATCCCTGATCTCCTTCGTATAGAAGCCGTAGACCGATATGTCCCCGGAGAGCGTGAGGTTCACGTCGGCCGTATACCTGTTGGAATTGCTGGACTGGAGGCCCAGGACGGAATGCTGATAGTCGTCCATCGAATAATCATAAAAGGCCGATACGGCTACGGTTGGAGCCGGAAAGTAGGTCGCGCTCGCGCCGGCCGTCGTGCGCTTCCTGTCGGCCTGGTCGAACTTCCTCAGGAACGGGTTGTTGTCGAAGGCCGTCTGGGGCGAGGCGGCAAGCCCGGCGGCCACCAGGTCGGTCCAGCGGTACTCGTTGTAATGGTTAAACTGGTCGTAGCCGTCCGCGACCCTTTCCCCGTACGAAGCCTTGAGCCCGAGAGAGAGGTCCTCGAAGTACGAGCTCTGCAGGCTGACCCGCACCGTATCTTCGCCAGTGCTCGCCGATTCGCGGTAATCCCTCCCGATAGCCTCATGCTCGTACCCGGCCCTGAGCGTGGTCGCGCGCGCCAGGTAATATGACGTATCAAGGCTCACGTTCTGAAGCGTATAATCGAAGGGAAGGCTGAAGACAGTGTCGTTAACCGCCACCTGCGCAGCCGAGTCGTTCTTGAAATACCGGAAGGCCTGCCTGGGCATCCTGTTATGGGTCGAGTAGAGGCGGTACTTGATATTGAGCCCGAGCCTTTGCGCGGGCCTTGACGAGATGTTCAGCGTCAGGGCCTTTGTGTCTATCTCGGCCATGGCGCTCTCTCTCGGGAGGGCGGTCGTGTTGTTAATGCCCCACGGCATGAGCTCCTCGTCCTGCTCCATTATCCCGTACTCGGCCACGCCGTTTATCCTGGTGGAGAGGAACTGAAGGGAGGTGCCGAAAGAGAGGCTGAACCTCTGGTGCATGTTGTCCGGCGGGAGCGCGATCCTGCCGTCCCCGGTAGCCGTGGCCGGGGTCGAATAGACGCTCTCCCATGTAAGCGACTCCGTGCTATTGTCGAAGGCCGAGAGCAGATACTCGAACCGGGCATAGGACGCGCCCTTGTCCCATCCGATGTTGGCCCTGAGCTCGTCTGTCTTGTAATCGACCGGCTCTGGCAGTATGACGCCCCTGCCATTTCCGCCGCTCGTACCCACGGTTCCGCCTATGGATTTCAACCCGTCCTTTTCTTCCCTCGAGAACTCTATACCGTAGCTTAAGCTCCCGGCCCTTCTCGAGAAACCCAACGCGAGCTTTTTCCTCTGGAGCTCGAGATTGACGTCCTTGAGCCCCGAAAGGTCCATTGCCTGCGAGCTTGTCTGCGGCGTTATGTCGTGCTCAAGGGTATCGGACCCCGCGCCCCTGAATATGGTACTGCTGTTGTTTGATATGAGACGGGGAAGCTCGCTGTAGCCTATGAACGCGTTGTAGCCGTTGAACTTGCCGCTCTTCAAGAGCAGGCTCTTGTTATCGAGCCCGATGTCCTTCGCGGCAAGCTCAAGGTAATAGTCCCCGTTATAGTAGCCTATGTCAGCGCTGCCGAGAAGAAAGATGTCGTCATCGGAGACCCCGGTATACTCACCGTACTTATAGGGCTCGCCGTCTATATCGACAAGGGCCGCGCCTGCCGTCGCCTCTCCGGTGATCTCCGCGCCGGAGCGCGCCGGGAAGGCGAGCGCCGTAGCCATTGCCGCGAGGTATAGGAATCTTTTCATCTTGCTCTATGCTCCTTCCGGCTTGCGCCTATCTCTGGAACCTTGCCCCTGAGGGGTGGTTAGAGCCATGCACCTGGCTGTGGCAGTTGAGGCAACCCTTGCCGATGAGCTGCTGCGCCACGGTGCCGCTGCCGCCCGGCAGCCTGCTCCCGTCGTAGAGCCCGGACGGGTGCCTGGAGACGTCATGGCACGTCTGGCACAGATAGGGGTTCTTGAGCTTCAGCAGCGATTCATAATTTGAGCCGTGCGGGTCGTGGCAGTTCGCGCAGTTCTCCCTAACAGGGGGGTGCTCCCAGACGAGCGGACCCCTCTTCTCCTGGTGGCAGGAGTAGCAGATCTCGTTCACTGAAGTTGTCTTGAGCGCGCTGGGGCCGGGACCGCCGTGCGGGTTATGGCAGTCGTTGCATGTCATCTTGCCCTCGCGCAGAGGCATGTGCGAAGACCTCTGTAGCTGGGCCCTTCTCTCCTTGTGGCAGGAGAAGCATACGTTCATTGTCGGCCTGGGCTCCGGAGAATGTATCTTGTGGCAGGTCGAACAGCCCACGCCAGACATCTCGTGCCCGCTTCCCTTCCAGAAGCCTCTTTCAGCGTTCTCGTGGCATGCGAGGCAGCGCTTGTTCTGCTCGACTGGAAGCTCCTTGCCTGACTTGAAGTTCTCTATCTTGAGGTCCTGTTCCTCTTTATCTACCGCCCCGAGGTGCGCCGCGCCCGGGCCGTGGCAAGCCTCGCAGCCCTTGGCCTGCAAGTCACTTCCAGGAGCGGCTGTAAAGACCCTGCCGTGCCTGTCTATCTGGTAATCCGCCTTTACCTGTTTATGGCAGGCAAAGCATTCCCTTTCGCCTACATAGCCGTTGCCCACTTCGGCATAGGCTACGGTCGAAAGAAAAAGCATTACAATGGCAGCAATGAATTTTGGCATGATTCCCCCCAGAATCAGATCTACATTCCTAATATCGTCCGGGCTCCTGAAAACTTTACCCCTTTTGCCTCCACAATATCCTATGTACCTATTTGACAAATGAATTTCCCATGTTTTAATCGAAATAGACACATCCTTTTTTAAGACACCTTCAGGAGCTTACAAGGAGCTTGGAAATGGAATACTCAAGGTTCGTAAACGAAATAACCAATCTGGACTTCATAGGCTCAACCGACAAGGCGGATGCGGTTATAAAGGCAATACTGGGCATCCTTGCCTCATCCATGGACGATGATCACGCGCGCAAGCTGACCGGGAAGCTGCCTGAGCCCCTCACCTTTGAAAAATTGAGGGGCCACCAGGCGAAGCCTGTGGACATAACGATAGAAGAGTTCTTCTCGGAGATAGGCGCGCAGTTCAGGATAAACCCTGACCAGGCGAAGACGGCGGTCGACACGGTATTCCGGCTTTGCAAAGAGGCGGTCGGGGAGGATACCATCTCGGAGATAGAATATGACATGCCGCCGGACGTGGCAGAGGAGCTGGAGGCAGCCTGAAGCCGCTGAAAAGGCAAAAAGCCCGGCAGACCCGGAGGGAGGATATGTGCCTGCTGCATGACTTGCAATGGACCTCCCCGCAGCAAGCTGCGGGGTATCATCTTAAATCTTCCCCTCCCTTGACGGGAGGGGACTGAGGGGAGGGAAAAAATATTTTCACCCCCACCCTGCCCTCCCCCGTCAAGGGGGAGGTTATAAGGTGACCCCCGTAGCAGAGCTACGGGGAATTTCACGATTAAAGCTGATAAAAAGGGGGAAGGGCAGCAAAAGAGACCATCTTCGAAAGGCGGCGCGACAAGGACTGAAATTTCTGCCTGCCTACGACCTTGACGTCTCCGCCCGAGAGCTGCGAGGGGAAGTGGTCGAGCCTTTCCCCGAGGCCCACGATGGCAAGGGCGTCCTCGGGCTTCATCGGCTTTGAGGCTATCTCGGTTACGACCGCGACGTTCTCGCGCGCGGTGAGACTCGGTATGAGGTTATAGAACTGGAATACGAAGCCGACGTGATGTCGGCGGTAATCGGTGAGCTCGGCCTCCTTGGCCCTTGTGAGGTCCCGCCCCTTGTATGTGACCAGGCCTGCGGTTGAGGTATCTAGGCCGCCCATTATGTTGAGAAGGGTCGACTTGCCGCTCCCCGACAAGCTCCCCTGACCAGAGGTCGAGGTCAATGCCCCTCAGGGCGTGCACCTCCACCTCGCCCATCCGGTAGACCTTGGTAAGCCCCTTTATGCTGAAGACCGGCTCTTTTTTCATGAAATCATTATATTATAATGGCTGGCCGGGCTGAAAAAATTATTGGCCGCCGCAGACGAAAAAGGCCCGGAAGTCAAAAAACCCCGCAACAGCTGTTGCGGGGTTTTTTCGAATTTGGAGGCGGCGAGCGGATTCGAACCGCTGGATAGCAGTTTTGCAGACTGCTCCCTTGCCACTTGGGTACGCCGCCTTAGGTTTTCATATTAAACAACAGGCTGTTAGCTGTCAATACAAAAAGAGCCCTTTCAGCCCTCATTCTATCCTCGAAGGCGAGTCTATGAGTATCTCGGGAGAGCCATTGTAGAGGGTTATTGTTCCGGTTACGGCAATTTCTTTCCCGACAAGGTCAAGAAGGCTCTCACCCCTCCTGTTGAAGTCAATAATGACCCTGGGAAGCACCACTGCCTTGAAGCCGTCAATGCCGCCGAAATCGAGCGCCCAGCTCTGCCCCAGCGGCCGCACGCCCTGGACAACGCCCCTGACCCTTACGGTCCTGCCCACGAACATACGGGCCGCGTCCGGCGCTATGGTATGCACCGCGGCTGTCGGTGCCTGACTCCAGATGCCTCTCTTTGCGGCCCTCGCCTCAGCTTCGGCGGCCGCGAACCGCCTTTCGGTGATTATGCCGCAGGGAGGTATGACGAGCGTCCTTCCGTAGCCTTCCCTAAGAAGCGTTTCGTTCACTATCGCTCCGCCGTAAGACACCCACGCAAGCACGCGCCCGTACTTGTCCCTGGACTCAGGGCCGCATACCGAGACCTCGACGGTTTTGCCCATTACAAGGGCCATGTTCCTGGCCTTTGCCTCAAGCCAGAAGGGCTCGTTCATCTCTGGAGTGTCTATGCCGACGTACCTTACGGCCTCTCCGTTAGACAGGATTACGGTATCCCCGTCTATGACCTGGGTGACCAGGTACGTGCCTGACGAGAGGGCATACGCGGAGGGCGGGATAAAGAGAAGGGCTATGAGGAGAAGGAGGCTCCGCATGAGATCGGCTACCATTTTTCCCGGAACTCGTGCACCTTTTTGAGGAGATCGGCGGCTTCCTGCCTGAGCTTCGGGCAGTCTATCCGCTCTTTTTCAAGCTCCTTCGCCATCTCATCGAGCTTTGCGATGACAACGCTGTTCAGGCGGCTGTACTCGTTGCTCATCTCCTCGAACCTGCCGAGGAACGAGTTCAGGTAGATTATGAAGTTCTTGATATGGAGGTCGTCCTGGGACCTCACTGAAAGGCGCTTCATGAGATTGCCGCTCTGTATGAGCTTCATCTCGTATTCGAGGCGCTTGAAGGGCCCGATGAGCCTGTAAGTGAAAAATACGGCAAGTATCACGACGATGCCGACGTAACCGATAACGAGCATTATGCCGAGCGCCGGGGTCGCCATGCCGTAATAGCTGATGAGCGCGGAGGAGACTGCCTGGAGGAAGATGCCTGCAAGGAGAGCGAGCACGACCAGGAGGGCTATGGAGAACTGGAGTTCCCTGGCCGTGAAGTAACGCTGTTTCATGATCCTGGATTTAAGGGAACCGTCCTTGGGCATTGTCTTCCCTCTGAGAGAGATACGGAAAGGTTGCGCTTGCGGCTGCCGCTACGGTGAAACAAGAAGTATATTGAAGTTAACACAAAACAGGCCTGCAAGGGAACATAAATTCTTGACTATGCTCTGTGCTGCAATTAAGATATAATCAACTCTGAAAACAGAGGTTTCCCATGAAAGAGAAGATCATAAAGATAGAAAAAGGCAAGGAAGGAGTAGTCCTTCCCGAAGAGTTTCTGCGGGCCCTTGAGCTTATCCCCGGCTCAGAGGTCGAGGTTCGCCTCGACAAGAAAAAGAAGTGGATAATAATACGGCCGATGCACGGCGATGACTTCCTCGAGCACTTCAAGGACACAATGGAATCGATGGCATGAAGATATACAGGCTCCCCCAGCTCGCGGAGGCAAACCCTGAAGGCACATACCTGTTGGGCGGCCATGATTTGAATTCCAGCACAGTACACATGCTCTACGGAAAAGTAAGGCCCGGAGAAGCGCCGAAGAGGCTCTCCCCGGCTGAAGGCGCTGAGGAGATAATATTCGTCCTGAAGGGCAGTTTGACGGTAAGATGCGGCAAGACTGCGGCTGCCGTCGGCCCGGGAGAGGCATTTCACCTCAAGAGCACTGACGCGCTTTATATCGAGAATGCGGGCAATACCGAGGCCGCGTACCTGGCGGCAGGCGGGAATTCAGTAAGCGGGATTCTTTCTGAGGAGAAGACTGCTGAGGTACATCCGGAAAAGGCCGTTCAGGAGGACAAACCGGCCCTGAAAGAGGAGACGGAGTTCATAATAACCAGGGACAACTCGACCGAAGAGGATGCCTGACAGGTTACTGAAAAACTCTGACTTTGTTCAGGCTTCAAATAAGCTCCATATGCAAGGCCCCGGTTAAATCGGGGAGCGAGGAATGAGGCGTACTCTTCTTGTACGTCGCTTTTGCCGCGACGATGACAACGCAGCAGATGGACTTATTTCATGCCTGCTAAGCCCCGGCGATAATCTCTACCACGCTCTCTTCCTGCCCTATGGCCATGATATGCGCGCCGTGGCAGAAGCTTTTAAGCTCCCTTACCTGCCTTGAAGCTATTTCAATCCCCTTCTTAAGTTCATCTGTCGAAAACTCAAGCTCGTCGATAAGGTTTTGCGGCACGTTTACGCCGGGCACGTTCTTGTTGAGGTAATGCGCCATCTTGGCTGATTTGAGGAGCAGTATGCCTCCGAGGACCTTCACTCCGGAATTCCCGGTCTTCTCGAAGAACCTCTTGAACTTCTCCATATCGAATATTGCCTGGGTCTGAAAGAACCTCGCGCCGGAAGTTATCTTCTTCGCGAATTTTACGCCCTCGGGCTCCCAGGGATTGGCCTCGGGCGCGACGACCGCGCCGATATAGAAATCGGTCTTTCCGCGAAGCTCGGTATCCTTCATGTTCCTGCCGTGGTTAAGTCCGTTGATGACACCCACGAGCTGCACTGAATCGATGTCGAAAACGGCCTTTGCCTCCCTGTGGTCGCCGAAGGCGACATGGTCGCCGGTGAGGGCAAGGACGTTCCTGACGCCAAGCACCCACGCCCCCATTATGTCGGACTGGAGGGCGAGCCTGTTCCTGTCCCTGCAGGTCACCTGAAAGACAGGGTCGATGCCTTCCTTTAAAAGAAGCACCGAGCAGGCAAGGGATGAGAGGCGCATCACCGCCCTCTGGTTGTCAGTGACGTTTGCGGCGGCTACCCTGCCCTTCAGGAGCCGCGCCTTCTCGATGAAGGCCGTTACGTCAGTGCCCCTGGGCGGGCATATCTCGGCCGTCATAACGAACCTGCCGGATTCCAACTCGTCTTTAAGGAGCATGCCTGGTCCTATTCTAAAAAATTATAATCAGGAAAAAATCCAAGTAGTCATTGCGAGGAGCGGAATCTTGCGACGAAGCAATCTCAAAACATCTGTAAAGACGAGATTCTTCGCTGCGCTCAGAATGACCTTATCGGCTATTTCCTCATGCCGCCTATTATCGATTCGAAGACGCCCCTGCCGTCGAGCGAGCCGAGCTCGCCCTCGCACGCCCTCTCGGGGTGAGGCATCATGCCGAGCACATTTCCCTTCTCGTTCAGTATGCCTGCTATATTGGAGAGCGCGCCGTTGGGATTGGCGTCTTCCGTCACAAGGCCCCCTGGCGTTGAATACCTGAACGCGACGCGGCCCTCATTCTCCAGCCTCTTTATCGTCTCGGCCTCGGCATAGTAATTGCCGTCAGCGTGGGCTATGGGGATATCGACTACCTGCCCTGTCTTGTATGCACTGGTGAAGGGCGAGGCGGTATTCTCAACCTTGAGGCGCACATGGTCGCAAATGAACTTGAGTTCCCTGTTCCTCATGAGAACGCCGGGCAGCAGTCCCGCTTCGGTCAATATCTGGAAGCCGTTGCAGATGCCAATGACGAGCCCGCCTTTGTTTGCGAACGAGACTACCTCGTTCATCACGGGGGAAGAGCTTGCGATGGCGCCTGTCCTCAGGTAATCGCCGTATGAGAAGCCGCCTGGCAGTATGACGCAATCGAAGCCGTCGAGGCTGGTTGATTTGTGCCATACATACTCGGCGGGCTTGCCGAAGACGTGTTTGACGACATGGTAGCAGTCGTGGTCGCAGTTTGAACCGGGGAAGACTATGACGCCGAATTTCACTGAAGCACCTTCTTTATTTTCTCACCCTCCCCTCAATCCCCTCCCGTCGAGGGCGGGGAAGATAAGAGCGATGAGAATTTTTATTCAATCTCTATTTTATAGTTCTCGATGACCGTATTTGCGAGGAGCTTCTCGCACATCTCCTTCAGACGCTTCTCCTCGGCTTCCCTCGAAGAGCCGTCAAGCTCCAATTCCATGAACTTGCCTACCCTGACGTCTTTTACCTCGTCGAAGTTCATGGATTTCAGCGCGCCCATAACTGCCTTGCCCTGCGGGTCGAGAACGCCCCTCTTGAGGGTCACATAGACCTTTGCCTTCATATCTTCTCCGTCACCTTCCTCAAGACCTCCTGGTAGGCCTCCTCGACCTTGCCCAGGTCGCGCCTGAACCTGTCCTTGTCCATCTTCTCGCGGGTCGTTTTGTCCCAGAGCCTGCACCCGTCCGGGGTTATCTCGTCGCCGAGGAGAACTTCGCCCTTGTGCTCGCCGAACTCCAATTTGAAGTCAACCAATATTATACCCCTCTTGTCGAAAAACTCCGAGAGGATTCCGTTGATCTTGAGGGCCGTCGCGCTCATCTGCTTTAATTCAGCGTCAGTGGCGAACCCGAACTCCCTTGCGTGGTACTCGTTTATCATCGGGTCGCCCAATGGATCGCTCTTGTAGAAAAACTCGACGATGGGGTTCTTGAGGGCAGTGCCCTCCTCCATGCCGAGCCTCTTCGCGAGGCTGCCTGCGACCAGGTTCCTTACGACGACCTCTACCGGGATTATGCGGAGCTTCTTTACGACCATCTCCCTGTCGCTCTGCTGCTCCACGAAGTGGGTCTTGATGCCGCTCGCCTCAAGGAGCTTGAAGATGGCCGAGGATATCTTGTTGTTGAGCACGCCCTTGTGCTCGATGATGCCCTTCTTCTTGCCGTCGAATGCCGTGGCCTCGTCCTTGAAATACTGGATGAGGAGGTCCGGGTTGTCTGTGGTGAAAAGAACCTTTGCCTTGCCCTCGTAGATTTTGTCGCGCTTCTCCATAAAAACCTCCAAATCTATTCTTCGGAAAAATAATCCGAATCTATCTTTTTTATCTCATAAGAAGCAATGCTTGATACTCCAATATTGTAATCTATCATTAATTGCGTAAGCAGTTCGCCGTCAATAAGCACTATTTTGTTTTCAATTTTGGACGCATAATCTTCCGCTTCTTTTGAAAAGTTCGAAGTTGTTATGAAAACACCTTTTTTAGCCCTGAATCCTTGTAATGCTCCAGCAAATTTCTGAATCTCGGGACGGCCAACTGTTCCTTCCCATTTTTTGGCTTGAATATAGATGGAATCTAATCCCAATTTATCCTCTTTTATAATGCCATCAATCCCACCATCTCCACTTTTACCTATTCTTTCCCCGGCGTCTTTTCTGGAACCTCCATACCCCATTTTGACAAGCAACTCGACCACCAGACTCTCAAAAAAAGTAGGAGAACATTTTTTGATGTGCTCTAATATTTCCTGCGCGAGATTATTCTTTAATTTCTGGAAACCGTATTCAATCGACTCTTCGGGCGTCTGCGCATCAACATCATCTTTCTCCTGATCGAGCACCGCAATAGTCTTATTCTTGTTTCTTGTCCTTTGAAAATCCATAAACTCAGGAAATCTCTTGAGATAATTTACATTTATTTCTGTTCGATTTTCTTTTACAACCTCCAAACCGCGCTCTGTTATCTTAAAGACGCCTCTCTTAATGGATTCAACCAGTCCGGCTTTCGTCAAGAAAGTTTTGGCCCATGCTGCCCTATCATCAAAAATCGGATATCTTCCGCTTGGAAGAAGCTCCTTCCTTTCATTTTCATTCAAAGCGAAATGCACAGCAAGTTGTTCAACAGCATCACGGAAAGAATGCTCTCCGCCATCTCTTGCGACATATAACAAGGGAAGCATTATCCTTTGATAATCAGGAATTGCCATTCTTTTTCCCGAAAGTCCTGTTGAATATGTAATCGACCTGCTTAAGATACGGTCTAATGTCAAAGCACGAATCTATCTCCTTCACCGTAAGATAGTTCATGACCTCTGCGTCGTCGATGAGAAGGGACCTGAAATCCCCCAGCCCCTCCCATACCTTCATTGCGTTCCTCTGGACTATAGCGTACGCCTCTTCCCTTGTGGTGCCCTTGTCAATGAGCTTCAGGAGCACCTTCTGCGAGAAGACGACGCCCTTCAGCTTATCCATGTTCTCGCGCATGTTCTGCGGATATACGACAAGGTCGCGCATGAGGCCAGCGGCCCTGGCGAGCATGAAATCGACCAGTATGGTCGCATCAGGCGCGATGACCCTCTCTACGGATGAATGGCTTATGTCCCTCTCGTGCCAGAGCGCGACGTTCTCAAGCGCGCTTACCGAGTAGCCGCGTATTAGCCTCGCGATGCCCGTGAGGTTCTCTGATATAATGGGATTCCTCTTGTGGGGCATTGCAGAAGAGCCCTTCTGCCCCTTTGTGAACGGCTCCTCTGCCTCGAGGACCTCAGTCCTCTGGAGGTGCCTTATCTCTACCGCGAACTTCTCTATCGAAGACGCTATTATCGCGAGCGTGGAGAAGTACTCGGCATGCCTGTCCCTGTGCACGACCTGGGTGGCGACCGGCTCGGGCTTGAGGCCAAGCTTCTTCAATACGTATTTCTCGACCCTCGGGTCTATCTGCGAGAATGTGCCGACGGCGCCGGAGAGCTTGCCGTAGGATATGACCTCGCGCGCCCTCTCCATGCGGGAGAGATTGCGCCCCATCTCGTCGTACCAGAGCGCCATCTTGAGGCCGAAGGTCATTGGCTCGGCGTGGATGCCGTGCGAGCGGCCCATCATGGGCGTGTCCTTGTGCTCGAACGCCCTCTTCTCAAGGGCGGACATGAGGCCTTTGATATCGCTTATTATGAGGTCAGCCGCCTCCCTCAGAAGGAGCGCGAGAGAGGTATCGAGGATGTCTGACGAAGTCAGGCCCATGTGTATGTAGCGCGAATCAGGGCCGACGAACTCGGCGACCGACGTGAGGAAGGCTATCACATCGTGCTTGACGGTCTTCTCTATCTCGTCTATGCGCTCGACGTTGAAGTCAGCCTTCTTTATTATCGTATTGAGCGACTTCTGAGGGATCTTGCCTAACTTTGCCCATGCCTCGCACGCCGCTATCTCGACCTCGAGCCATTTGCGGAAGCGGTTCGAAGGCTCCCAGATGGAGCCCATTTCCTTACGCGTGTATCTCTCTATCACTTGAAAACTCCGAGTATAATGTAATTAACAGAATGCAACTTTCAGGCTGCTCAAAAAGCTCCATATGCGAGGCGTCGAGGAGCGAGGAATGAGGCGTACTCTTTGCCGTACGCCGCAGTGACGAGCGACGATGACAACAAAGCAGATGGACTTTTTCAGCAGCCTGATAAAAATGTAAATATACCAGAAGGGAGCGGCCCAATACAAGAGGGATATTTGCTAATGTTTTCGGGTAAATGAAACAATTGCGCGGCACGCTTCGGGGTATCTCCGAAATCTTCCCCTCCCTTGACGGGAGGGGACTGAGGGGAGGGTGAAAAGTATATTCACCCCCACCCTGCCCTCCCCCGTCAAGGGGGAGGTTATAAGGTGACCCCCGTAGCAGAGCTACGGGGAATTTCACGATTAAAGCGGATAAAAAGGGGGAAGGGCAGCAAAAGAGACCATCTTCGAAAGGCGGCGCGGCAAGGCTGGATACTTTTACCTGCCTACAACCTTGACCCTGCTTCCATCCCTTATCGCGTCAGACGACAGGACCTCTGAGCGTATCTCAAGTAGACCGGTGTTGCCGATATCGATTAACGGCTCGCCGGCGCCTATTGCGCCTTCGCTCTCCCGGTGGACCTTCAATGTCCTGCCGTCAACAGGGGCTTCGACCTTTTACGACCTTGCCGGCCCCGCTCTTTGCCCGCTCGGCCGCTGAATAGCCAAGAGCTGTCCTGCCCCGGAGCTCCGATTGGGCTGCCCTAACAGATGCCCGGGCTGACAGAAGGTTTGCCCGGGCCTGCCTTGCCCTGCTCTGAACATCCTCAAAGGCGCTCCTTGTTACATATCCCGAGTTGAAGAGTTCCTTTGCCCTTTGAAGCTCCTCTCCGGCGAACTCGTCCTCTGCCTGCCTTGCCCTGGCGTTCTCTTGAGCCGCCTTTACAGAGGCCTCGGCAGCAGAGACTTCTGCCTCTGCC
>Ga0209431_10002372_pt1 | contig 15332 bp, 11 predicted proteins | sample RifCSP13_3_FD_184021 | JGI IMG/M metagenome (GOLD analysis project Ga0209431, IMG submission 184021) | Soil microbial communities from Rifle, Colorado - Rifle CSP2_sed 13_3 (SPAdes) (version 2) | ecosystem: Environmental > Terrestrial > Deep subsurface > Rock core/Sediment | place: Rifle...
AAGCGGTTTCTTGGCGAGTTCTTTGAAGAGAATATCCTCTTCCTTGCCATGATGGCATCTGTCAGCGTAAGTCCTGAAAAAATCAATCGCCGTTTCCAAAAAAACAAAATTCACCGTCTTATTATCTTTCTCTCTAGTCAGCTCAAGTTTCACAGCGGAAACCATTCTCTCAATCAACCTGTGCTCCTTCATCAAAAGACCAATCGGCAACAAATTTAAAACCTCATTTGCTTAGGAACTGAAACACAGCAATTATACTTTTTGGTAAGTTATACTTACATGGTTTCAACGACTAACTATTCAGCTTTCTACGTGCCTGCAGATTCAAATCTCCAAAACCGATACGCTCAAAAGAATATACGGTTTTTGTCGTCTACGCTTTAACATATCTGTGTTCTAAGAATATCTTCAGAATTCAGATCAAGCAAGTGTTGTGCCAAAAAAGTAAAACATCTCAGCAACTACTATTCAACCAAGGAACATGCTATGGTACAAACTTCGCACAAAATAGTATTTAGGAAACAGCCCGAGAATGCGCGAAATCGCGGACAACAGCATCCACTTAATGGTGACTTCGCCGCCTTACCCGATGTTCCAAATGTGGGATCCACTTTTCGAGAAAACTGACCCCGAAATCCAAGAGCTAAGGCAACAATTAGGCGCTAATCCTCAAGAAGAAACAGTCACTAAAATATACGAAGCAACGCATTTGAACCTCGCAAAAACGTGGACTGAAACCTTCCGGGTACTTGTCGACGGCGGAATATCATGCGCAGTTATTGGTGATGCTACCCGCAAAATTAACAGCAAATTCCGAGTATTTCCCAATCACCCGAAGATTTTTTGAGCATTTCGAACGGATAGGTTTCACGACTTTGCCCTATATTCTGAGAAGAAGCCAACCACTAAGCCGCAGTACAAGGAAAAGGCGCTTTTCTCGGATCAGGCTTTCAGCCGCCCAACGCCTACATCACTTTAACCTGCGAATTCATCCTAATTTTCCGAAAAGGAAAGCTGCGGCAGTTTCCTCCACACGATTCAAACCGCTATGATAGTGCTTTGACCAAGAAGCAACGTGATGCATGGTTTACCCAAATCTGGAGCGAAACGGGAACCCGGCAAACAGCTAGCCAGATTGAAAGGCGGACTGGAGCTCCCAGATGAAATCGTTGCCCGATTGATTAGAATGTTCAGCGTTAAGGGCAACACCTTTCTTGACCCCTTCCTCGGTTCAGGAACAACTACAAAAGTTGCCATGCAAACGGAAAGAAACAGCATCGGGTACGAGACTGATGAAAGTATGCTTCCGCTGATTAGAGAAAAAGTAGTTTTAGCTTCAACCTCAGAAAACTGCTTTCAAGACGAACTCACGATTATAAAACGCGGCGATCAAATATCGGCGTAATGCGTGAAAGCTTTTCGAAAAGAATGCCTCTTGATAACGCTGAATTTCCCCTCCTCCGAATTAAGCATCACGCTTTTACTGAATGAGCTTCTGCAGATTCTGCGTGTTTTGTCAATTGCAGGGGTGCTCTAAGAAATTTCAGTGCTCTTCAATTTGTCGACAGAAACCCAAAACAATCCACGAAAAGGTTTATAAGATGGCTACGTAGCATGTGTTTGTGCTCTTAAAAAATATTGGATACCATTTTTCGAGTTGGATATTCCAACATCGGAGGAACCTGTAAATTTGAAAAACACCCGCACAAAAAAAATACGCCAGAACATGTTTAAAGTGAATAAAGCGGGGGAAAATTAAAATTGACTGAACTTTCAAAGGAAGATACTCATCTTTTGTTGAAGACTTTCTTCAACGATAAAGGACTAGTTAAACAACACCTCGACAGTTACAATGAGTTCATAGACCATGGACTGCAAGAAGTAGTGGACGAAGTCGCCGAAATTCCCATTGAAGTTCCAGAAAACCCATACAAAGTGAAACTCGGACAAATTTGGGTCATCGATCCACAATCAAGAATCACAGGTCCATACGCAACCGAAGTAGATGGAACCAAACATGAAATCTATCCCATGGAAGCCCGACTCAGAAACTTGGCGTACGCTGCACCAGTAGCGCTTGAAATGACGCCTATAATAGACGGCAGAGAACAGGACACCGAACTGGTTTACATAGGAAATATACCTGTCATGCTCAAATCAAAACTGTGTTTCCTTTCCCAACTTTCACGCGAAGAACTTATTGCCGCTGGAGAAGACCCAGACGACACAGGGGGATACTTCGTTGTGAATGGCTCCGAACGAGTCATAGTTGCCATGGAAGACTTGGCTCCTAACCGCGTCATAATTGACGTAGACGAGAAAGGAACTTCGCCTGTTTATCAAGCTAAGATCTTTTCCACTACCGTAGGTTTCAGGGCGCGAATCGAGCTGAAACTTAAGGGAGATGATGCAATCTACGTTTCAATGCCCGGAGTGCCCACTGAAATCCCGTTCGTTGTCATCATGCGCGCACTCAACTTGGAAAAAGACAAAGATATCGCTGAAGCAGTGTCTCTTAACAAAGATGTTCAAACTGAGCTTGGTCCTTCATTCGAGAAAGCGATAGGTGTAGACGCTCCTGCGGACGCGATTTTGTTCATCGGAAACCGCGTTGCCCACGGGCAAGTGGAAGAGTACAGGCTGCAGAAAGCTGAAACCGCCCTAGACAAGAACTTCCTTCCACACCTTGGCAGAAGCGACAAAAACAGAAAAGATAAAGCCATATTTCTCGGTGAAATGGCTAGCAGAGTTATCCAATTGAAACTGGGCAGAAGACAGGAAGACGACAAGGACCACTTCAAGAATAAACGACTCAGACTTGCTGGTCCACTTCTGGCAGACTTGTTCCGCGTTGCTTTCAGAAACTTGACGCGAGACATAAAGTACCAGCTTGAACGCATCGGCATCAAAGGCCCCATAATCACCGTATCCGCTGCTGTGCGACCTGGAATAATCACGGAAAGATTCCAGCATGCGTTAGCAACGGGCAATTGGGGAAGAGGCAGAGTCGGCATAACCCAACTCTTGGACAGAACAAACTACATCTCCACCCTGAGTCATCTGCGAAGACTCCAGTCGCCATTAAGCCGTAGCCAGCCGAACTTTGAAGCGAGAGACTTGCACCCGACTCATTGGGGACGCTTGTGTCCGAACGAAACCCCCGAAGGCTCTAACTGCGGTCTCGTTAAGAACTTGGCTTTGTCATCATCCATCTCTGTAGGAGTAAACCCTGAAAAGGTTAAACAGTTGCTTTTTGAAATGGGCACTGTTCCAGCTTACGATTCCAATGACGCCTTGAAGATCGAAGGCGCTAAAGTTTTCGTGGATGGAAACATAATTGGGTTCTGTAGCAATCCGCAGGATATGGTGAAATCCTTCAGGGAAAAGCGCCGAGCAGGGGAAATCTCCACTGAAGTCAACATCACGCATTTCTCGAAAGCTCAAACTGAATCTGAAGAAGTGCACGCCAACTGTGACGAGGGCAGAGTCAGAAGACCCCTTATCATAGTTGAAAATGGCGTTCCGAAACTTCAGTCTAAGCACCTTGAAAAAATCGCGCTTGGCGAGTGGGCTTGGGAAGACCTCATCAAGAATGGTTTGATTGAACACCTGGATGCCTCAGAAGAAGAAAACGCGTATATTGCTGTTTCCATGGACAAAGTAATACTCGGAAACACCCATAGCGAGATTGCAACATTCACGATTTTAGGAATCTGTGCTTCCACAATACCTTACCCCGAACACAACCAGTCGCCGCGCAACTCATATCAAGCAGCAATGGCAAAACAGGCTCTCGGAGTATACGGCACAAACTTCCAAAACCGCGTGGATTCAAGGTCACACATCCTCCACTATCCACAGGCGCCTCTAGTGGAAACGGAGTTGATGGAGGTTATGGGTTACAAGCAGCGTCCAACGGGACAAAACTGCGTTGTCGCCGTGCTAAGCTTTGAAGGCTACAACATGGAGGACGCCATAATCTTCAACAAAGCCTCGATAGAAAGGGGCTTAGCGCGGTCTACCTTCTTCAGAATTTACGAAGCAGAGTGTCGCCAGTATCTCGGTGGATTGAAAGACAAGTTCATGGTACCTGAACCCGGAACCCGCGGATACCGCGGAGAACAATACTACCGCCTCCTCGAACCTGACGGCATCATAAGTTTGGAGTCAACAGTTGCTGGAGGAGATGTGCTAATCGGAAGAGTTAGTCCACCCCGATTCCTCGAAGAATACAAAGAGTTTGAAGTTAAAGGTCCCTCAATGCGTGACACATCTGCAGATATGCGTCCCTCAGAAAACGGCGTTGTTGACGCAATCTTCATTACGCAATCAGGCGAAGGAAGCAAGCTCGTAAAAGTCAGAGTCAGAGACCAGCGCATTCCAGAGTTGGGCGACAAGTTCGCTTCACGCCACGGGCAAAAAGGAGTCATAGGCTTAATCGTTCCGCAAGAAGACATGCCGTTTACAGATGAAGGCATCGTACCAGACCTGATAATCAATCCACATGCTATTCCCTCAAGAATGACAATAGGACAATTCATCGAATCACTCGCTGGAAAATGCGCCGCTGCAAGAGGCAAACCAGTTGACGGCACTCCCTTCGCAAATGAAGGACCAATTGAAATAAGAAAGAACCTTACTAAGCTGGGCTTTAGCCACACAGGCAGCGAAGTGTTCTACAACGGAGCCACAGGCGAAAAATTCGTTGCTGACATATTCGTTGGAATAGTTTACTACCAGAAACTACACCACATGGTCGCCGACAAAATCCACGCCAGAGCACGCGGGCAAGTCCAAATGCTCACCCGCCAGCCAACTGAAGGCAGAGCACGCGGAGGCGGTTTAAGATTCGGCGAAATGGAACGAGACTGCCTCATCGGACACGGCGCTGCTATGCTGCTCAGAGACAGACTACTCGAAGAATCGGACAAGTACACCCTATACATATGCGAAAACTGCGGTCAAATCGCATTCTATGACATGAAGCAGCGGAAGTACGTGTGCAAACTATGCGATGAAAAAGCCAAAGTCGCTCCAGTAATCGTTTCCTACGCGTTTAAGCTTCTACTTCAAGAACTTCAAAGCCTGTGTATCACCCCGAAATTGAGACTAAAGGAGAAGGCATAAAATGACAGAGGAACTAATCAATAAAATTGTTGACGAAATTAGTTTCGGCTTAATCTCGCCGAAAGACCTGCGCAAGCAGTCAGTCGTGGAAGTTCAAACACCCGACACTTACGACGAAGATGGCGCACCCATTACAGCTGGACTCATGGACGGCAGACTAGGTACTCTAGAGCCAAGACAACGATGCAAAACCTGCGGCAATACCGCAATCCGTTGTCCAGGTCACTTCGGACACATTGAACTTGCCGTTCCAATTGTGCACATTGAATTTACAAAAATAATCTTTGACCTCCTCAGGGCGACTTGCCGTACCTGTGGGCGAATCCTTTTGTCGGATGACGCTGCCAAGAAAATGCGCGTTCGAATCGAAAGGTATACCGAGCTTTTAGGAGCTATTCCAGACGAAGTCTACAAGGAAAACATTCAGGATATCAAAACGAAGCAATGTCCCCACTGTGCATCGGGCCAGTTCAAAATCACTTTTGAGAAACCGACCAAGTTCATAGAGCAGACTGAGGCTGGCTCAGAACCGCTAACGCCAAGCATGATACGTGAAAGGCTTGAGCGCATTTCCGACGAAGACGTAGAGCTTCTGGGCTTCAACCCAAAAGTTGCACGGCCTGAATGGATGGTTCTCCAAGTTTTACCTGTTCCGCCAGTTTACGTTCGTCCCTCAATAACGTTGGAATCAGGAATTCGGTCTGAAGATGACCTAACCCACAAACTCGTTGACATTATCCGCATCAACCAAAGGCTCAAGGAGAACATGGAAGCGGGCGCACCGACACTAATCATTCAAGACTTATCTGAACTGCTGCAATACCACGTGACTACATACTTTAATAATGAAGCGTCTGGCATCCCACCTGCAAGGCACCGTTCAGGCAGGGCTTTGAAAACTCTGTCGCAGCGGCTGAAAGGCAAAGAAGGGCGCTTCAGAAGCAACCTGTCAGGCAAAAGAGTCGACTTCTCAGCCCGCACGGTTATTTCTCCTGACCCCAACCTTGACATAAACGAAGTAGGTGTCCCCAAAGATATTGCCATGCGGCTGTCGGTTCCAGAGAAAGTTACCGCTTGGAACATCGAAGAAATGAAGAAGCTCGTCGTAAACGGTCCAGAAAATTACCCCGGTGCACTCTATATAATTAGGCCCGATGGGAAACGCATCAGACTAGAGTTCGTTGTTGACAGAACCAAGATTTCGGAAGCTGTGGAGCTTGGATTCGTAATTGAGAGGCACCTTAAAAACGGTGACATAGCAATATTTAACAGGCAACCATCGCTTCACCGCATGTCCATTATGGCGCATTACGTGCGCGTTCTACCTTACAAGACCTTCCGTTTACACTTATGTGTTTGTCCACCTTACAACGCTGATTTTGACGGTGACGAAATGAACTTGCACGTGCCGCAAAGCGAGGAAGCACGAACCGAAGCACTGTTGCTCATGCAGGTTCAAGACCAAATTCTCTCGCCAAGGTTCGGCGGTCCCATCATCGGCGCCATAAGGGACTTCATTACAAGCGCGTACTTCTTCACTCGAAATAAAAACTTCTTAACTAAGCCAGAAGTCAGCAGGCTTCTCACTGCAACAGGGTACTTTGGACCACTGCCTGATCCCGCAAAGAAGGATCCGCAACCGCTTTGGTCGGGCAAGCAGATTTTCAGTCTGTTTCTGCCGAAAACGTTTAATTACGTATTGAAGGCGAACATCTGCCAAGGCTGCACTAAATGCAAGGAAGAAGAATGCGAGCACGACGCTTACGTAGTGGTGAAAAACGGTGAGCTTGTTTCAGGAATAATTGACAGGCGCAGCATCGGTTCTGAGCAGTCTGAGAGTTTGCTGCACAGGATAATCAAAGACTACGGCACTCAAGCGGGACGCGAATTCCTCAACAAGATAACACGTTTGTTGAAGCTTTTCATTTCGATGCGCGGGTTCAGTTACACTTACGACCAACTTGTTTTGTCTCCGAGGGCTGAAAACAGAATCAAGAAGACGATGGAGCGCATACAGAAGAAAATCGACGAGCTCATTGAGAACTTCAAGAACGGGACTTTGCCGCGGCTTCCAGGGCAAACATTGGAAGAGTCGTTTGAAATCTACGTCATGCATGAACTTGCAACAGCCCGAGATGAAGCCGGCAAAATTGCAGATGAAGACTTCACCTTGGAGAACGCAGGCATAGTCATGACCCGAACAGGCGCAAGAGGCTCAAGTCTGAACATCGGCCAAATGGCGGCTTGCGTTGGGCAGCAGTCAGTCCGTGGCAAAAGAATACTACGAGGATACACTGGGCGCGCTTTGCCGCACTTCGTTATCGGTGACCCTAGCCCGCGGGCAAGAGGCTTCGTCTACAACTCCTATCAAAGCGGTTTGGATGCAATCGAGTTCTTCTTCCACGCTATGGGTGGCAGAGAAGGTCTGGTCGACACTGCAGTCCGAACGCAACAGAGCGGTTACATGCAGCGCAGACTTATCAATGCACTAGAGCACATTCGCCTGGAATATGACGGAACCGTCCGCGATTCCGCAGGGGACATAATCCAGTTCCAGTACGGAGAAGACGGTTGTGACCCAGCGAAGAGCGACCACGGGAAGGCCGTGAACGTTAGTCGACTCATGGACCAGATAACCATCGGTGAAACAAAGGGAGAGCCAGCCTCCGCAGATTACGTTAAGAAGCATTTGTCTGCCGTTGCCGACCAACTTACGCCCATACTCATGGACCAGCTCAAACATCACTTAGCCAAAGGGAAACTTACAAAGAAAGGCGTCGAAAAAGCAATTACAACAACAGCCGAGCGGTACAAGCGCGCCTTAATGGAGCCCGGCGAAGCAGTGGGCATCGTCGCGGCGCAGTCTATCGGGGAACCCGGCACGCAGATGACGCTTAGGACTTTCCACTATGCAGGAGTCAAAGAGCAAAACGTCACGTTAGGTTTGCCGCGGTTAATTGAAATCGTGGACGCCAGAAGAATTCCCTCAACGCCAATTATGGCTATCTACTTGACTGGGGAGCACCGCAAGAGCAAAGAAGGAGCCGTTGAAATCGCAAGGAGCATCATTTACACGTCCCTTGAAAACTTGGCTTCAAAAATCTACGAGGACCCCATACGCGAGGAAATAGTGGTTGAACTAAACAAGAGCATGATGGATGACCGCGCGATAACCATGAGTGAACTTGAAGAGCGTGTTCAACTGCAGAACGCCACTACTACGGCAAAGGATGACACTTTGCAGATAAAACCCAAGAAAATTGAAGGCATGAAGCGGTTGCTCGACAAGGTTTCAGGGTTCCACGTTAAAGGTGTGCCAGATATCAAGAGAGTTCTAGTCACGGAAGAAAGCGGAGAATGGGTGATCAGAACAGATGGCTCAAACCTGTCGAAGGTTCTGGAAATCCCCGGCGTAGACACTTCGCGTACCACCACAAACAACGTTCACGAAATTGCGAAAACCTTAGGCATAGAAGCAGCAAGAAACGCTCTGATTCACGAGGCAAAAGGCGTATTGGAAGACCAAGGCTTAGACGTAGATGTTCGCCACGTAATGCTCGTCGCAGACATGATGGCTTCCACAGGCGAGGTGCAGCAGATCGGCAGACATGGCATCAGCGGCAAGAAAGCAAGCGTTTTGGCAAGGGCAGCGTTCGAAATCACGGTGCCGAACATTGTTGAAGCAGCAGTGAAAGGTGAAAGCGACCCGCTGGCAGGCGTGACCGAAAACGTAATTGTCGGTCAATCAATTCCGATTGGCACAGGATTAGTCGAATTGTACATGTCAACGATTGAAAAGCAAAACAAAGAAGGAGGAAAAACAGAAGCATGATAGACATAGATAAATCAATAGCATCCGCCGTGAAAACAGGCAAAGTTTCTTTCGGAGCTAACTCGGCATTGCTGAACGCCAAAACAGGCAAGGCTAAAATGATTATTTTAGCCGCCAACTGTCCACAAGACATAAAAGGCAAGATAGAATACTATGGTAAACTCTCAAAAGTTCCCGTTATGACCTATAAAGGTGCTTCAATGGATCTTGCAAACATCTGCGGAAAACTCTTCATTATATCGGCGCTAAGCATCAGGGAACCAGGAGACTCAGAGATTCTCAAAACTGTAGAAATGCAGTACTACGAAAATGAAGCTAAAGTTGGAGGAACTGAATGACAACCGGCATAAAAATCACTTGCGACGAAATGCGGTACATCGCTTTGTTTGAAAGCATAAGCGGCGCCAGTGTGAAAGACTGCATAATCGACGAAGAACAGGAACGCGCAATCTACATCGTCAACCCCGGACAAGTGGGGATTGCCATCGGCAAAGGCGGAAGAAACATCCACACTCTTGAAAGAATGACTGGGAAAAAACATGAGATTATCGAATACAGCGAGGACCCAGTGCAGTTCATCAAAAACGCTCTTAAACCCGCGGCAGTCAGAGAAGTACGCGTAAGCGAAAGAACTGATGGTAAAAAGATGGCAGTCGTAACTATAAACCCCAAAGATAAGGGCGTTGCTATAGGCAAGAACGGCAAGAACGCCGAGCGCCTGCGCTTTTTAGCAAAACGGTATTTCGATATTCAAAACGTCAGCATCACTTAGTCCGCCTCAAAACGGCTAAGCGATTAAGGGTTGCCAATTCAGGCATTATGTGTGTTTAGCAGCGCATCATGTATGTTTTCTTGTTGAGTCGGGGTTGTTTCAGCGTTTTTCTTTTTCCTTTCTAAGAGTGCAGTTTTTGCGTTGGGGGAAACTCTTTCATATTCCGCGTTGCTTCCTTTATTATTGATGCGGAAAGAGAGAGGAATGAAAAAGGGGAACGAACAAAAGATTTGGTGATTTGCCTTGGCGTTGGACTGCTTCATCACCTCGAAAGAGATTTTCATAGATGCCGTAGGTTGGAGTGATCTCCTGCTTGGCGTTGTAGTGGGCGCGCTGAAGCCTCCGAACCCAATGCTCATGGAACGAAGAATCTCCACAGCCTCTTTTCAGCCGCCGAACTTTGCAAACAAGAAATACTTGGAAGATGGAGTGAAAATTGCTGACGAAATTGTTGCCGTAATGCAGCCTGAACCGGATACATGTTTCAAGGTGTGCTCAGAATACGTTCTCTCCGGCATGCGACAGCACTTGCAGAGCCGGGGCTACAATGTCTTAAAAGTTGAGTCTACTTCAGAGATGAAGAGCATGGTTGAAAGAGGCTACCTCCGGTGGTGTGTCGAATGTGGTGTCCCTGCAGAACTGCTCAAAGAAAAAAAACGCTTCTGGGCGTCGCTTGAGTGGGTTGCCGAGCGGCCAAATCTGCGAGAAGGCTTGGTAAAGACAGGGTGGGCAAGTTGGCAGCGCAAATGGCGCGAAGAAATATACAAGAAACCCCTAAAACTACGTGGCTAACAGTATCCGTAACTAGCTCAATCAAAACTCATACAAGAACATGGAATTAGATTACTTTTGCGACAAATCTCTTTGAGGAAGTTTCATAAGTATCTCCAATCACAATTTTAATGGTTAGTGTTCGCTTATGGTTGTTGCTGGAAAAATCTTCAAACTCTCTCAACCTATGAAGGTGGCTGATATTGCCTCCAAACTCAACGGACACCACGTCGAAGAGCCATTCGAAGAAGGCGACTACAAATTCACACTGATTACCGAAGCTGTGGGACTAGTTCCCAAAGGCAAAATGCTCACCGGAGTCTTCTCCAACGACTACGTCATCCACGTTTTCCACCGAGGCAAAAGTGCACCCCTGCCACGCACAGTTGAAGCCACGTTCAGCTTCGCACAGGTTGAAAACACAACCTTCCTGACTGTTTTGGAGAAAAAACGAGTAGCTAACTTCATAGCAAACAAACTCAGCGAAATCCTCTTCGGCAAAATCGGCGTAATCGTAGAAGCGCGCATTCCGCCTGAAACCCTTAGCGAATTCCACCATAAAAACCCCGAAGACACGAAGATAACGTTCTTTGACAACATAGATATCCCCAATGTGGACAAGCTCAGCCTGTACGGTCCAGACTTGAATAACTCTTCGCTGTTTGAGGATTACACGAAGCACGGAGACCTCTGGTACGTCGTCGCAAGGTCGAAGGAAACAGGCTATGTTGTAGGCATCACCAGGGACGCCTCAGTCACAATATTCAACCTCGCCGACAAAAACAAGTACATAGAATACGTAGCCGAGGAAATCTACCCCATAATCTTATCTAGTGACAAAGCTTGACGTCAGAATTCCTATTTTGTAAGCACCTTGGCGAGTCCTTGCGCCCAGTTTTTCGCCTTCTCAAGTTCTCCCTCTTTCAAGTGCCACTCGTTCTGCCCCATTTTGCCTTCCACATATACAATCAACGGAGATGTAAACAGCCTGAAACCTGAGCCCTTAAGCTTATTTTCAATGCCCTTAACCGCGCTTCCGCTAATAAACAATTTCACTTGAGTGTCAAAAGCAGCTGCCAGCTTTCCAGAAAGTTCGTTTTTTGGCAGACCCTCTAAAAACTGCATTATGGCAGGTGTTGCCTTAAACTGCATTGTGGGCGCACCAGCAAGCATACAATCGTAATTCTTCACCATATTATTGTCGACATCGTTGACGAAGAGAGAATCAACCTCAAGTCCTTTTTCTCTCAAGACATCGCTAATGGTTTCAGCGACTTTCGCCGTTAACTTCGCAGGGGAAACTGTGTCATGAACAACCAAGACTTTCATCTGGCCAACCTCAAGCAAGTGGGTAAACCTATTTCTATTATTCCCGGTTTTAAGTCTTGTCACTTTGTGACAAACAGATTTGACCAGCCGTGCGTATTTAGCTGAAGGTTTTCTATGTTTTGGCTTTTTTCGGGTTACGCCAGGTTGGCTTGTGGGGGGTCTTGTATTGTTTGCTGTTTGGGCTTTCTGCCGGTTAGAAGATGACAAAGGTGAACAGTCTATTCAGTCATAATCCTCTTCTCTTTGAGACGAAGGGGCTGTCGGGTTCGCCGGGGTTTGCGGCGCCGCGCTCAATTGATACGTAAAATCCTGGTTGTTCCAAACCATAAACCCGCAAAGACGCAAACAGCTAAACACGTACGACCAGCCCAATTTTTATAGGCAATTAAACATAATCACATTTCATGCAGACCGCACTTACACTCGAAGCACTCCTTAGCTTAGTTTTGTCCGTGATTTTCGGCGCCATGGTCGGATTTGAACGAGAACGCGCGCACCGACCAGCAGGACTACGTACACACATGCTCGTGTCACTTGGTTCGTGTCTCTTCACCATGATGTCCACAAGCTTCAACGATCAGCCAGCTCAAGTTGCAGCAGGAATCGTGGCAGGAATCGGCTTTATCGGCGCAGGTACCATTTGGGCAGAAAGAGACAAAGTCAAAGGTATCACCACAGCCGCAAGCCTTTGGGCAACAGCCGCCATCGGATTAGCAACAGGCATAGGCGACTACCCCATAGCCTTGGTGGTCACTATCCTTGTGTTGATTATACTCTCATCAAGATACATCTTGAGAAAATTCGGCATAGAACAAACTTAAATCAAGCTAACGCACTTTTTCTAAGCGCAACGTATTCAACAGCAAAAGCATCGTTACGCCATCATCGCCTGAAGCCACCGTAAACCAGAGGGGAACCAGTCCCATTAAGCCTAAACCGCCCAAAATCATCTTAACCAGTAAGGAAGCGGCAATATTTTGCTTCGCAATCGTCATTGTTTTCTCGCTCAACCTCACCAAATAGGGAATCTGAGCTAACTCATCTTTCACAAGCACGACGTCCGCTGACTCCAGCGCAACATCTACGCCGCCAGCACCCATGGCGATCCCTACGTCTGAAGCTGCAAGCGCGGGAGCATCGTTAACTCCGTCACCTACCATCGCCACCAAACCTGTATTCATGCTTTTGCTTTTGAAGTCTTCAATTATCCGCAACTTGTCCTCCGGAAAAAGCTCCGAGTGCACCTCGTCAATGTTCAAGGCTTCAGCAACGTCTTTAGCAATTTCCGCTCTATCACCGGTAAGCATTACAGTTTTTATTCCTGTTTTCTTTAATGCGCTAATTGCTTTAACAGCATCTTCCCTGACTTCGTCAACAACGCAGACCGATGCCATGCCTTCCCTTCCAACGGAAACGCAAACGGCAGTATGCGTATCGTTTTCGTTGATGGCAAACGCTTCTTTGCAGTCGCAGTTAAACTCCTTCATTAGTTCTATGTTGCCTACCGCCACGAAGTTGCCCTCTACGTAACCTACAATTCCCTTGCCTGGAACTTCGGTCACATCAGTGACCTTTAGTTTGCTGATATCGATGCCTCTTTCTGCAGCTCTTCGCACGATAGCTTTAGCCACAGGATGATTGCTAAACTGGTCTATTGCTGCAGCGTAAGCTAACGCTTCCTCTTGTGGACGCTCAACCGTCCTAATTTCGTGAACTGCTGGCCTTCCCAGAGTGAGTGTTCCTGTCTTGTCGAAAACGACGGTTTTTACTTTGTTCAGTTTCTCAATGTAAACTCCGCCTTTGATGATTACACCTCGCTTCGCCGCGATGGTTATGGCGACGAAAACTGTTGCTGGAACTGAAATTATGAAGGCACTTGGGCAAGAAACCACCAAGAGAATAAGTGAACGGTAAAGCCAAGTTTGGAAGCTTCCTCCTAAAACTTGCGGCAGAACAACGGCTGTGAAGACTGCAAGGGCAATTACGATTGGGACGTAGATTTTGGCGAACCTGTCAACTAGTTTCTCTATTGGTGCTTTGCGTTTGCCTGATTCGGTGACGAGCTTTACAATCCGTGATACTAAGGTTTCTTTTGCTTCTTTTGTCACTACAATCTTCAAAACGCCGGTTGTGCTCAGGGTGCCAGCGAAAACGCAATCGTTCACCGTCTTGAGCTCAGGTTGTGATTCGCCTGTTACCAAAGCTTGGTCAACGTTTGAGAAGCCTTCCAGAATTGTGCCGTCCACCGGAATTCTTTCGCCTGGTTTAACAAGCACGGTCATGCCAACTTGGACTTCGTTGACGTTTATACTTTGTTCAGTGCCGTTTGTTATGACTCTGGCTTTGTCAGGCATGAATTTGGCAAGCTTCTCCACGGTTCTTCGAGCTCGCTGCTGAATGTAGCCTTCAAGATATTCCGCTATGGAATAGAGAAACAGCACGGTGGCTCCTTCAAAGAAAAAGCGCAGATAAACAGCGCCTAGAGCAGCAACTGCCATCAGAAACTCCACTGAGAACCTTTTCTCGATTAAAAGTTCCTTGAGTCCAATGAATCCTATGTAGACTGCTGCTCCAACCACCGAAACGTAAAATACAATTACGGAAACGGTTGCGCTTTCCTCAACCACCGGTATCGTGAATCCGAGTGGAATTCCACTTGCAAAAAGGTCCAGCAATCCAGCGACAAGAATACTCAGACCTAAGATTACCGCAAGAAAAATCATGATTCGCTTGTTTTCGCCTTCTTCTCGCTGCTCAGGCTTTTCCTCGCAGGCCATCTTGCTCATAAACAACAGCACATCAAGGTGATATTAAGCTAATGCAGCATGAAACTTAAGGTGGCAGGAACTGCTGGTATACCGGGTGCCCTTTAAAGCGCAGCGTGGTCTCAGATTTCTCCACTGTTCCGCTTGGCAGCCGCATGCAGATTGAGTGGACAACAGCGCCGTCGGGAATCAAGCGCACGCCATCTAGGAGTTCGCCTTTAGTCACGCCAGAAGCGGCGAAAACGAGTTCTTTGCCCTTTGCTAGTTCGTCTTGGTTGTAGGTTTTTTCAACATCTACACCTGCTTTTTGCAGGCGAGCTAAACGGTTTTTGTCGTCTTTTTTGTCTTGCCAGACTTTGACGATCATTGTTCCGCCTAGGCATTTAACGGCTGTGGCTGCAATGGTTGCTTCTGGTCCTGCGCCTGCACCGATTAGCAGGTCTACTCCTGAATCTGGGATGCAGCTGACAACTGCTCCTGCGATGTCTCCATCTGGGATGAGTATTATGCGTACTCCGAGTTTTCTGAGTTGTGCTAGGATTTCGTTGTGCCGTTCGCGTTCAAGCATTATGACTGTGAAGTTTGCTATTGGGAGGTTTTTGTTTTTGGCTACGGTTCGTACGATTTGTTCTATGTTCATGTCGGCTGTGATTTTTCCGATGCTGTGGTTGTCGGTTGCGATTTTGAAATAGTATCCGTCATCTGGGAGGACTTGGAAGCATCCTGCTGGTGCGCA
>Ga0209431_10002379_pt1 | contig 15313 bp, 17 predicted proteins | sample RifCSP13_3_FD_184021 | JGI IMG/M metagenome (GOLD analysis project Ga0209431, IMG submission 184021) | Soil microbial communities from Rifle, Colorado - Rifle CSP2_sed 13_3 (SPAdes) (version 2) | ecosystem: Environmental > Terrestrial > Deep subsurface > Rock core/Sediment | place: Rifle...
TCAACTTTTGACATTAGTAGGAGTAAAGGAAATACGAAGAAATAGAAGAAGTTTATTAACGAAGAAAAGTTTAATAGAGACTAGACCCCACTGGTTCAAATTCTGACTCAAGTTATTAACGGTTTTATAATTCTGTATATTAATTGTTAAGTATGAGATTCGGAAGATTCTGGGGTTGTACTATACTGCGATAATCTTAATTAAGAAAAATGCACGATTAAAACCCTGACAGTATTCCCAACCTAATAATTCACCTCAAAAGCGTTCTTTAAGATTCTCGCCTTTTCATTCGTAAGATCAACCGAGACTATGTCAAAGCGCAAATCTTTTGATTTGATTTTCTTTTTTTCTAGATAAACATAAGCCGCAGCCAAGAGTCTTCTCTGTTTCCAAATTGTAACAGCCTCCTCAGGCAGTCCAAAGCTTTCAGATGAACGGGCTTTAACCTCTATAAAGCAGACAACCCCCTTTTTCTCAGCAATGATGTCTATCTCACCCTGCTTGCATCTAAAATTTTTCTCGATAATACGGTATCCATCCTTTTCCAATGCCTTAGAAGCTATATCCTCACCCTTTTGGCCGAGGGATTTTTTCAGGTAGTCCAAAGTCTCCAGATGAACGAGCCTTAACCTCAATAAAGCAAACAACACCTTTATTCTCAGCGATTATATCTATCTCACCCTGCTTGCATCTAAAATTTTTCTCGATAATACGGTATCCATCCTTTTCTAAGGCCTTACGAGCTATCTCCTCACCCTTTTGGCCGAGGGATTTTTTATCGATCATAATTAATTACCTAACCACTAATTAGCACGAATTACTAATAGAGTAATCTAATCATCGTAGGAGCGCCATCCTGGCGCGACTGGATCGCGGCTAGAAGCCGCTCCTACTATTGTCGTTTGTTGTCTGTCGTTTAATAGTCAATGGCTGACAGCTAAAAGCCGACTTATTTCCTTTTCATTCGTTTCAATTCGTTGCTGGATATTCACTTATTCTCTAACTTCCCCCTAATCTCCGTAAGCTTATTGAGTGCTTCGAGCGGGGTCATAGAATTAGGATCGAGTTTGTTAATCTCCTCTAAAATCTCATTTCCTATTTCATCTTCCTTCTTCTCAAAAAGACCTAGCTGCCCACCACGAATTGCACTTCCAAGATTAGACTCCGCTTTCTCAAGCTTGAATAGAACCTCGCGTGCCGTTTTAAGAACCTTTTCTGGTACCCCTGCTAGCCTTGCTACTTGAATTCCATAGCTATGGCTAGCTGCGCCGGGAATTAGCTTTCTTAGAAATACTACCTTTCCCTTATCCTCTTTTACAAAGACATTGTAGTTCTTAACCCTTCTTTTTGTGATGGCAAGCTGGGCAAGCTCATGATAATGTGTAGCAAAAAGGGTTCTGCATCCCATATCATGTAAGAAATGAGCTACTGCCCACGCAATACTCATACCGTCAAATGTGCTTGTTCCCCTCCCTATCTCATCAAGCACCACTAGACTTCTTTGCGTGGCATGTCTCAGGATGTAAGCGGTCTCAACCATTTCAACCATGAATGTTGATTGTCCTCTTGCTAAATTATCAGAAGCCCCAACGCGGGTGAATATCCTATCTACAATTCCAATCCTTCCCTCCCTTGCTGGAATAAAGCTTCCAATCTGAGCCATAAGAACTATTAGCGCAACCTGACGTATGAGAGTGGACTTCCCAGCCATATTAGGACCAGTTATTATGAGAAACTGGTTTTCTTCTGTGTCTAGCGTTATATCATTCGATACAAATCTTTCCCCTAGATCCATCCTTTCTACAACAGCGTGCCGGCTTTCCTTAAGGTCAATAATCCCTGAGTCGCTTACATCAGGTTTAGTGTAATTGTATTTATCGGCAACTTCTGCGAGAGAAGAAAGGACATCAAGCTCTCCTATTAGCGAAGCGGTCTGTCTTATTCTCTCTGATTCCTTCGCTACCCTTTCCCTTATCTCGTCAAAAAGATCCCTTTCAAGCTCTATAATCTTCTCTTCAGCCCCAAGAATCTTTTCTTCATACTCCTTAAGCTCCGGCGTGACAAACCTCTCCGCATTTACTAGTGTCTGCTTTCTAATATAATTCTCTGGAACCAGATGAAGGTTTGGTTTTGTAACCTCAATGTAGTAACCGAACACTTGATTGTATCCGACCTTAAGCGAGTTGACTCCTGTTAATTTCCTCTCTTTCGACTCAAGCTCTGCTATCCACCTCTTTCCGTCACGCCTTATAACCCTAAGCTCATCAAGCTCACTGTTAAAACCGTCCTTAACTATTCCTCCATCACGAGAAGAAATCGGAGGCTCATCAACTAACGAACTCTCGAGTAGTTCCCTTATATCAGCTAAATCATCAAGAACATCCCTAATTCTAGCAAGTAGTGTGGACTGAAAGTCACTCAGAATACCTTTTAGAGTAGAGATAAAATATGATGAATCCCTGATTGCTCCTAGATCCCTTGGCCTTGCGGAGGTGGTAGATATTCTCCCAATTAGCCTTTCTATGTCACTTATCTCTTTTAAGGCACCCCTGACCATTTTTCTAAAGCTTGGTTTTTCTTTGAGTTCTTCAACGGCATTCAGCCTTTCTCTAATCTTTTCTATATCTATAAGCGGATAATTTATCCACTTCTTAAGGAGTCTCCCTCCCATTGCCGTTAAGGTCTCATCAAGAACCCATAAAAGTGAACCACTTTCTGATTCACCCCGAATTGTTCTAACAATCTCAAGGTTTCTCTTTGTAGATTCGTCAACTAAAAGATAATCAGTGGTTTGATAATATAATGGATCCTCTAATGGAGGCGTATCTTCTATCTGGGTTTCTTTGAGATAATGAACAAGCGCCCCACAGGCGGCAATCGATTCCTGGTGATTCTCAAGTCCAAAGGCTTCTAATGTTTTCGAGGCTAATCTTTCCTCTAAAAGCTCTCTCGCTCTACCCAAATCCCAGATGTATGAATCGATTCTAGTAAGAAGAGGATCCCAACCGAGTGAAAAAAAGGAAGACAGTTCATCATTTTGATAAAGTTCTTCTGTAAGAAGAATCTCTTTAGGTTCAAGATGAGCAAGTTCGTCTAAGAGTTCATCAAGGGTAGAAAACGAAGTTGCCCTGAACTCTCCAGTAGAAATATCGGCATATGAAAAACCGTAAGATTTCCCATCGAAGTATATACTTGCAAGGAAATTATTTGATTTAGAATCGAGTTTTTCTGTGTCAAGTATAACACCGGGGGTAAGAACTCTAATGACCTTCCTTTCAACAATCCCCTTTGCAAACTTAGGGTCCTCTACCTGTTCGCATATAGCTACCTTATGACCGTGTTGAAGGAGTTTCGCCACGTAAGGCTCAGCGCTATGGTATGGAACACCACATAGTGGAACAGAATTTTTCTCAGATTTATTTCTAGAGGTAAGGGCAATGCCAAGAATCTTTGACGCTGTCTTGGCATCTTCAAAAAACATCTCGTAGAAATCGCCAAGGCGAAAAAAGAGTATGGCATCCGGGTATTGCTTTTTAATCTTTAGGTACTGTTTAATCATTGGTGTATCTACAGGCATGGCTAGAAAGATTATAGCAACTTAAGCAACCGCTCTCAATTGCTTAAATGCAGATGTATATACTAAAATAATAATTATCATGCTGTTCACCGCTTGAATACCCTTCTCTAAGTAGCAATGCTGATTACGATACGCTTCTTTAGCTTGTAGAGATTTAAGGAACTACGGGTGTATATTTATTTGGGGTTTTAGTTATTAGTTTGCATGAATGTTCAATGAAGATTCAACGCAAGCATACTATAGAAACCCTCAAAAATAAAACTTTTCTAGGAGGAAGTAAATGGCTGTAAAAACCCAAAGTATGAAAATTGAAACAAAGGGAGAAACAGATTTAATAGATATAACTCGAAAGGTAGAAAACTTCGTAAAAGATTCTGGAATCACCTCCGGTATAGTTACCGTATTTGTACCCGGTTCTACTGCTGGGATTACAACGATAGAATATGAAAGCGGTGCTATAAAGGACTTTCAAAGAGCTATTGAAAGGATTGCACCAAAGAATATTCACTATGACCATGATGCAAGATGGGGTGATGGAAATGGATACTCTCACATTAGAGCCGCACTCCTCGGGCCTTCTATAACTGTCCCGTTCTCATCATCAAGGCTTCTCCTTGGTACATGGCAGCAGATTGTGCTTGTTGACTTTGACAACAGGTCAAGAAAGAGAGATGTAATCCTTCAGATTATAGGTGAATAATTGTAGGGGCAGACCTGTGTGTCTGTTCTGATAATGGGCGAACACAGTTCGACAATGCTCACTGCAGGCTAGGTTCGCCCCTAACCATTCATACAAACTTTACTGAAAACTCTTGAGGCTTATATCTCATGTTTAAATTAATTAGAAGTGGTGTAATGGCTTCTATCATCATCGAAGCTTCAAGAGACCCTGCATCAAGGGCTCTTAAATTAGGCATTTCCTCCGTTAGTCGTTTTACCACAGCCTTTGCTTCTTCGTCATCTCCACATATAACAACGTCATACTCTAGAACGTGGTCTATCTTTCTTAGCTCCTTTGCTGGAAGGTTATGATAGGCAGAAACCAGCTTTACTGTATTAGGCAAGGCCTCTTTTATCTCTAGCGCTGCAGAACCTTGTGATGGAGGAGAATAAACAAAAACCTTCCCCTTTTTAACCATTGGTACAACTGGGGAAATCACAATCTGATTTGTAAAGCTGCTTTGGATTTGACGTATGGTTGATGTTGCATGTTCAAATGGCAAGCTAATTATAACAACCTCGGCCGCAAGGGCAGCCTCGGCGTTAATCATCCCTTCTATGCTTGAATTAAGACCGAGTTTAGATAGCGTATCTCTGTACTCTGATGCGATCCCTTTCGCCTTTTCATCACTTCTTGACCCTATAAAAATCTTGTGTCCTACCTTTGACCATCGGAGTACAAGTCCTTCTGCTATATCACCAGTGCCGCCTAAGAGTGCAATTTTCATATTTGCATTCTACAATGATATTTTAAGTTGGATTTATTTTAACTAATGATATTAAAGAGTAATAGAAAAATTGATTAAGAGTAACTTTTGTAACTTCATTAACTAAATCATTAGAACTTTTGTTTAAAATACCAGAAGAAAAGAAACTTGTCAGTAGAAATGAATGCGGGATCCCTCACTTCAACATCTTGCCTACTATGCTTTGGTATAGAAAAAAAAGGAAGTCCTCCAAGAAGCGCTCTAGAGCCAACCTTGTTTCTTGAATCGAGCCATTTTAGCCAATCGAATTCCTCTATAGCCAATTTGATATTAGAGCCTAAAAGCTGGTCTAATTCCCACTCCTCATATATGTTAAGCATCAAATCATCAAATGTACCGTTCTTTAACAATATGAACCCATATGGGAATAACTCATTGTTATTATTAGTTAGCCCAATACTATTTCTGTTAAGGCTATTAAGCTCAGCCGGTAAAACCGATGGCCCGGTAAATATGAAAATTAAAAAAATTATAAAAAAAAGTGCTCGCATCTTAGTAGTCTGAGTTAAGATTTTAGCACAGTCAAAATTGTATATTCAAGCTCATTTCCTGTTATCTTGTTCTCCCTTTGCCATCCTGGGCCTTTCCTGACCAAGGTGCGGTGAACCGTCTACAGTAATGGTAGAGCGTTTTGTATTTTTCCTTGTTCTCCTGTGTATCATTAAACTTATTGTAGCACTCATAGCACGCAACCTTACCATCAAAGTGCCTGTCACGAAAATTTCCCTCTAATACTGGAGCCCCGCAGAACCGGCATCTCTCTGCCTTCATATCAGATCCCTCTTAATATGTAATTACTTGATTCTTTTATTATGAATTTATACTCCTAAAATAATTTCCCTCATTTTGTGCTTAACATTAGGTATTAAATAGCTTTAATTGTCCATAAATTCGAACTAGCGGGGCCCCTAAGCTCTTTGAAGAACCAAAGAATAGCTACTATTTAATTATGAACTATTTTAATTAACAACTCAACCCCTATCAGAAATAAAAATAATCCGGCTGAATAGCTACTGTTTAATTATGAACTATTCTAATTAACAACTCAACCCCTATCAGAAATAAAAATAATCCGGCTTTATTGGAAAAGGATTTATCAAAGAGAATAATTGCTATAAGCTACAACGCACACATTAAACTTTGTATAACTAATTAACCAAGACATGCTGCATAATCATTCAACATAGGGAAATCAAGAACTCAAGCAAGACCCGGTTAAACTCGTCTGCCTTCTCCTGCATCATAAAGTGTCCTACATCTTTAATAACATGGAATTTTGAACCTTCGATTCTATTGTGTAAATATTCACCATACCTTACCGGAGTTAATATATCTTCAGTTGCAGAAATAATTAGAGTTGGAACCTTTATTTTCTCAACCTTATTCATAATATCAAACTCATCACATGCTATAAAATCCTGGCGTACTACTGACTGTGGTGTTCTAATAATTCCTTCTACAAACCTTTTCTTTAGTTCCTCAGGTGAGGAGCTTGCAAAGGCTCTTGTCGGAGCAATTTTGCAATATGCTTCATAGTTGTTTTTAACAGCTTCTAGGGTTTCCTTAGCAACCCGAAGCCTTGCTCCGGTACCTACTAGAACACAAGCATAGACCGTATCGGGATAATCAATTGTAAAAACCTGTACTATCCCGCCGCCCATCGAGTGCCCTACAAGTATGAGGTTCTCTAAGCCAAGAGTGTCAGTAAAATCCTTTATGAAGCCGCTGTATTCTCTAATGCTACTCAAACCGCTTCCCTCGGACTTACCGTGGCCGGGAAGATCTAGGATAATAAGATTAAACTTTGATTGTTTTTTTAATTCATCTACTTGATATTCCCAAGTGAGACTGCTCTGTCCCGCACCGTGAATCATTAAAATACTCAGACGTGACTTCTCTAAACCTTCTCCTGCGATATAGTTTATTTTTAACCCTTTGACGAAAGCGCTAGGCATGCCTGCTAATATCCCTTCAACTTACGTAGAGACGCAATTAATTGCGTCTCTACATTAATTAAATACCATAGGAGATTGAGCAACGAGTCTTTTTAGTAACAATTAATTAGTAAATCTTCTCATAAACGAATCCAATTTATCTCGATCAACACCCTTAATTTTTAAAATCTTTATTCTCGATGTCTCTCCCCTAACTATCTTAACGTATGATTTTGAAACTCCAAGCGCTCTCGCAATGAGCTCTATAAGCCTCTCATTCGCTTTCCCATCTTCTGGAGGAGCAGTGACTTTCACTTTGAATCTACCGTTCTGAAGTCCGAAAATCTCATCACATGATGATTTAGGTTGAACCTGAACTTCGATCGTTACCTCAGATTCTTCCTTTGAATAAGACATCTAAGGGGTCCCTGTCTTTAACTTAAATGCAAGTTCTGTTATGGTTCCAACTAGAAATTGATCTAAAAATACAATTAGCACGAGAACTAAAATCGGTGATAGATCAATTCCACCTAGGGACGGAACAATTCTCCTTGCATATCCAAGCACTGGTTCAGTTGCCCTATAAAGAAAACGCACAATCGGGTTATATGGGTCAGGGCTTACCCACGAGATTATAGCCCTTATAATCACGATCCACATATAGATATTAAGCAAATAGTGAAGCACTGTCGCTAAGGCTTCAACAAGATTCCCAAGAACAAACATTACTTTGCCTCCTTGGATAATTCTTTTGAACGTCTAGTAGCAGCTTGAACAGCAGAGATAACACTCCCCCTTAAGCCACCCACCTCCAGTTCATGAATCCCTTCAATCGTCGTACCACCAGGAGACGAAACCTTATCCTTAAATTCTGCAGGATGAAGTCCGCCTTCGAGCACCATTTTAGCGGTGCCATAAACAGTTTGAGCGGCAAGTTTAAGAGCCATATTTTTTGAGAGTCCCATCTTAACCCCCCCATCGGATAGAGCTTCTATAAACATAGCCACATAACCAGGACCACTACCGCTTAAGCCTGTAACTGCATCAAGAAGGTCTTCGTGTTCAACAACATCTACAGTCCCTACAGATTCAAAAATTCTTCTAATGCTATCTTTCTCTTTTTGGTTTATTTGAGAGTTGAAATATAGAACTGAAGCTCCTGTAAGCACAAGTGCAGGTGTATTAGGCATCACACGAACTATTTTCATCTTCTTTTTTATCATCTCAGAAATATAAGAAGTGGGGATACCTGCCGCAATGGAGATAAGAACCTTCTTAGATGTTAAAAGCCCCTTTATTTCACTTAAAACCCTACTAACCATATTTGGTTTTACTGCGAGTATGATCAAATCAGATGATTTTACAACATCCTTATTTTTAGGGGTGGTTTTGACTCCATATATTGATGACATAAGATGCAATCTTTCTTGTATGACATCACTCAAAATTGTTTGCTCTCTCGTAAATACACCTGATGCAAGAAGCCCTTTTACGAGGGCCTCTGCCATGTTACCTGCACCTACAAAACCAATCTTTTTCATCTCTTTCTCCTGATGATATTATTTAGCCACAGAGTACACAGAGAGTAGAAATAACTAAAAATTATTTTTTAATCTTTCCTTTGCGCCCTCTGTGCTCTCTGTGGCAAATGCTTTATTCCCTTCTAGGTCCAAAGATCGCTGTTCCAATTCTAACAATTGTTGCTCCTTCTTCGATTGCAACCTCAAAATCCCCGCTCATCCCCATAGAAAGCTCCCGAAGACTCGGAAATCTACCTTGAAGCTTGTCTCTTAATTCCCTTACATTTCTGAAATATGGTCTTGTCATTTCAGGGTTATCAAAAAAGGGAGGCATTATCATAAGACCCTTAACTTCTATTTGAGGGAACCTCCTTAACTCAAGCAAAAAATCTTCAATTTGATCAAACTTAACTCCTCCCTTTGCTTCTTCGTTAGTATTTAGTTCAATAAGAACAGGAACCTTAGTTTCGATTTTTTCGGCTCTTTTATTTATCTCCTCAGCAATAGAAACACTATCAAGCGAATGGATAAGCTTAACTTTATCCAAGATGTATTTCACCTTATTTCTTTGCAGGCGACCTATAAAATGCCACTCAACCTTCTTACCAACAGCTTTTTCAACCAAGTCGCATTTATCTCTAAACTCCTGAGCATAATTTTCCCCAAAGCTTTTAATGCCGCACTTAGCTGCCTCAATAACACTTTCTGCTTCTATTCCCTTTGACACGGCAACAAGTTTTATTTCCCCTACATTTCTTTGAGCTTTAAGAGCCGCTATTTTAATTCTCTCTCGGACCCTTTTTAGGTTTTGAGCTATATTCATCTTCACTAAAGAGTTTTAATATCCCAAGCTTTGTCAGTGCACCGACAAGCTGAGCTAGGGGAAGTCCAACTACGTTTGTGTAAGAGCCGTATATTTCCTGAACCATAAATGCCCCAATGCCTTGCACTCCGTAAGCCCCTGCTTTATCCATTGGCTCTTTGGTGTTAATGTAACCTTCTATCTCCCACGGTACAAGGATTTTAATCTTAACCCTACTCTCTACAACTTCCTCATGCAAAATCTCCGCCTTTGGCTTCACAATTGAAAATCCTGTAATGACCTTATGTTCTCTTCCCGAAATTTTCTTCAATGTAAATCTTGCCTCTTCTTCGTCCCTAGGCTTACCAAGTATCTCTCCATCTATCACAACAATAGTATCTGCTCCAATTACAACACAATCCGAGTTTTGATCTCTAGCAACAGCTATCGCTTTTTCTCTTGAAGCTCTAAGTGCAAAATTGTGAGGTGTTTCATCTTCACGGGGAATTTCATCTAGAAGACTAGGTATAACCGAAAATCTAATCCCTACTTTCTCAAGAAGCTCCCTTCTTCTAGGAGAAGATGAAGCCAGAACTATTTTGGGAGGCATATTAATAAATCAACCTCCTAGATCTGACTTAATCATTAGAAGTGTCATTATATCACGTCTAGTTATTAGACCCACGAGCTTCTTCCCGTCAACCACGGGAAGCCTTCCAAGTTCATTTCTCATAAGTAAACTAAGCGCGCTGGAAGCTTCATCCTCAGGGCTAATTACCTGGATTTCTGCTGCCCTAATCATTATGTCCCCTACCCTTTTTTCATGCCAGCTATCCTTCGGAACATTTTTTACTTGACTTACTGAAACAATGCCTATTAACTCTCCTCCATCTCTTACTACAGGGAAGCTCACAAAGAGATGATGATAGAAATAATTCTGAACAAGGTCATTAAGGGAGAGAAATTCAGGTACGGAAATAACATTCGAGGTCATAACATTTTTCACCTTAACTCCTGATAAAACATCCTTAAAGACAGTCATTTGGTAACCTGACTTTGCAGCTTGGTTTAGAAACATACCGATAAAAACAAACCAGATTCCCCCGATAAGATTTCCAAGGAAGAAGTTAACCACACCTAGTAACATCAAGCCTATCCCAAATGCACTTCCTATCTGACACACTGTGTAGGTAGCTTTTTTAATGTCTTGCCATCTGTTCCAGAGGTAAGCTCTAAGTATCCTTCCTCCATCAAGAGGAAATCCAGGAATCATATTGAAGATAACAAGGGCTATGTTTATGAAGGCAAGATACTCGAATATTGCAAGGAACCCCTTATGAGTTGATGCGAAACCAGACTTTGATAAAATCCAGAAGATAACTCCAAGTATAAAACTACAAATAGGACCAGCAACAGCTATATTAAACTCCATCTTAGCACTACGGGGCTCTTCAGAAATCTGGGCTGCACCACCAAAAATAAAAAGTGTGATTCTAGGAACCGCTATACCAGATTTTTGTGCAACATAAGAATGGGATAGTTCATGAAGAAGAACGCAGACAAAAAGAAGGATCGCTGAAACAGCCCCCATAATCCAATAAGGTGTTACCCCTAGACCCGGATACTCATGTGGAAAATAACTAGAAGCCAAGCTCCACGCAACAAGGGCAAAAATTATTAACCATGAATAATCAACCCAGATTTCTATTCCAAAAATCTTAGTAAGTCTTACTCCCTTTCCAATCATATTCCTATACCCCGCATATACTGGTCTATAATAAAGTTGTTAAACTATAACATACAAAAACGTACTGCCATCATCATTAATGTTTCAATGTAGGGGCAGACCCGTGTGTCTGCCCTAATATTATGGGTGAAGACAGTTGATCTAGGCCCACTGCTGGCATAGGTCATCCCTACAGTTGGTTTGACGACTTGCAATTTTAGAATACTAGGGTTTTCTAACCCCACAAGGTGAGACAAGCCTGTCCTGGCGTGTCGAAGGAAATGTTTCGTCGTAATAATCAATACAATAAATGGGTAGCCTGCCAGTCTTGCTGGTAGGCATAACAGGCAACGAGCTTCTAACCCCACAAGGCGAGACAAGCCTGTCCTGGCGTGTCGAAGGAAATGTTTCGTCGTAATAATCAATACAATAAATGGGTAGCCTGCCAGTCTTGCTGGTAGGCATAACAGGCAACGAGCAAGACTCGTTGCCTACCCTAGGTAGGTTTGGATAAACACGCCCGATTTCTGATGGAAACCATTGTCATGATGTAGGAGTGCCATTTTGGCACGACTGAATCGCGGCTGGAAGCCGCTTCTACCTAATACTCGTTCTTCTGATGGAAACCTTTAGGTTTCCGCTAAGAATTGTAGAGGAAGGATTAGGTTTTCCATTTAATTTAATCGGGTAGTCTGCCAGTCTTGCTGGCAGACAGTTAAATAGCACAGACTAGTCTGTGCCTACAATTAGTTTAAATATACAATTCGACACAATAAGTCACAAAAAGATTGTAGGCACGAACTTGTTCGTGATATGTCCTCGTTCGGAGGCATGGAATAAGACATTAAGGAAACCCGAGCAAGTGACTATAACATAGTCTGCAAACAGGCAAATCTTTCAAACTCTCCAATTTGCAAATACCAGGTAAACTAAATAAAATTTTTTGCAGCAAATAATGAAGAATGGAGAAGGGATATTTTTGAAAGAGCTTTACCTTAAAGGAAGAGACTTACTGAAAAAATCAGGTTTGGAGAACCCAGAGCTTGAGGCGGCGTTATTACTTTCTAAGGTTCTTAGAATAAATACAACTTACATTTACGCCCATCCTAAAAATTGGGTCCAATCTGATAAGATTAAAGAGTTCGAATTACTGCTGGAAAGAAGAATAAAAAGGGAACCTATCGCTTACATTCTTGGCGAAAAAGAGTTTTACTCAAGGTCATTTATTGTAACCCCAGATGTTCTCATACCAAGGCCAGAGACTGAAATTCTAGTCGAAGAGGCTTTGAAGATAATTAATAACATTCCTTACCCTACAGTCCTTGATGTTGGTACAGGTAGCGGATGTATAGCTGTTACGATTGCTTGCGAAGCCGGAAATGCGCAAAACTTTGCAACTGATATTTCTTTCGAAGCGCTTATGGTTGCAAGAGCAAATTCAGAAAGACATAAAGTATCGAAAAGAATCTCGTACGTTTGTGCAGATTTTTTAAGCTGTTTTAATGAAAATTCCTTTGATATAATTCTTTCAAATCCACCTTACATACCTGAAGGTGAATTTTATAGTCTCGAATCTAATGTAAGAGATTTTGAACCTAAAATATCACTTATTGGAGGTGGCTCGATCCTTCGGCAGGGCTCAGGACAGGCCCTTCGACTCCACCCTTCTACCGTTCGGTCTGAGCTTGTCGAAGACTCACGGCCCACCACAGGCGAAGAAGGATTAAACTGTATAAGGAAGATCGTTCATGAAGCAGGAAGAGTTTTGAAAAATGACGGATGGTGTATTATTGAAGTTGGAGCTAACCAATCCGAAAAGGTATCAGAAATTTTCAAAGGGGTTGGATTTAAAGAAGTTTCTGCAGTAAAAGATTTGGCTGGAATAGAAAGGGTGGTTAAGGGAAAATGGAAAAGATAATAGTCGAAGGTGGAAAAAGATTAGAAGGTGAAGTCACTATAAGCGGTGCTAAAAACGCAGTGCTACCTCTTATGGCGTCCTGCATTCTTACGGAAGGCAGAAGTACATTTACAAACGTCCCCGATCTAGATGATGTTAAGACAATGTCAAAGCTACTTAGAATCTTAGGTGCTGAGGTCGATTATGAAAAAGGGATCCTCTCAATTGACACAACTCGTTTAAATAATTGGGTCGCTCCATATGAACTAGTTAAAACCATGCGAGCCTCTGTGCTTGTTCTCGGTCCGCTAATTGCAAGATTTGGTCGTGCTCGTGTATCACTTCCTGGAGGGTGTGCTATTGGAGAAAGGCCAATTGATCAACACCTCAAGGGTCTTGGGATCCTTGGTGCAGATATCAAAATCGAAGAGGGTTACATTGAAGCTGTTTCATTTAAACTAAATGGAAATGTAATACCATTTGATATTTCAACTGTAACAGGTACAGAAAATATTATGCTTGCCTCTGTACTCGCAAAGGGTGAAACTATGCTTCTTAACGCCGCATGCGAGCCAGAGGTCACAGAACTTGCATTGGTTCTAAAGAAAATGGGTGCGGATATCGAGGGTGTTGGAACAGATATAATTACAATACGAGGCGTGTCCAAGCTTTCACCCGTTAATGGACACGAGGTTATGCCTGATAGAATCGAGGCTGGAACCTTTTTAATCGCCTCTGCCCTAACTCAAGGTGATATCCTAATAAAGAAATGCAGGTTTGAAAATTCAGGCGCCTTAATCGGTAAGCTACTTGAAGTTGGAGCTGAAGTATATAAAGTAGACGGGGGTATAAAGGTTCGGGGAAGTGATAGAATTAAGAGTGTTGATATTACAACCCTTCCCTATCCTGGATTTCCAACGGATATGCAGGCGCAGATGATGACCCTTATGAGCGTTGCCGATGGCCTTAGCATTATCACTGAAACGATATTCCCTCAGAGATTCATGCATGCAGGCGAACTAAGAAGGATGGGTGCGGACATAAAACTTGTTGGAAACAGCGCCGTTGTAAGAGGAGTGCCTTACCTTAGCGGTGCACCAACTATGGCAGGGGATTTAAGGGCCAGTGCATCTTTGGTCTTAGCTGGGCTGCTAGCTCGCGGAAAAACACAAGTTTCAAGGGTTTATCACCTAGACCGTGGATACGATAGGCTTGATGAAAAACTCGAAGCCCTTGGTGCACGTATCTGGAGAGAAAAGGAATGATCACACTAGCCATCTCAAGAGGGAGAATTCTAAAAGAAGCAACGGTGCTTTTGAGAAAGGCTGGGTTTTCTCTAAATAGAATCTCAAATGGCTCTAGAAAGCTTATTTTTGAGTACCCAAAGGATGGACTTAGGATACTAATCATCCGTCCTACAGATGTGCCCCCTTATGTAGAATACGGGGCAGCAGATTGTGGTATTGTAGGAAAGGATACGCTTATAGAAGAAAAATACGATTTGTATGAACCCCTAGATTTAAGTATAGGAAAATGCAAACTCGTCGTTGCAGGCCCAAAAGGGTTTAATTTGTCATCTGCAAGAATCCTTAGGGTTGCAACAAAATATCCTAGAATCACGCATGAGCACTTTGCAAAAAAGGGGGTAAGTGCCGAGATCGTAAAGCTCTACGGTTCAATTGAGCTTGCTCCCATAGTTGGGCTTTCAGATGTGATAGTGGACCTTAGTGCTACTGGAGAAACCCTGAGAAAGAATAAACTCGTAGAGATCGAAACAATAGCTAATATTACAGCAAGACTAGTTGTAAATAGAGTTAGTATGAAGGTAAAATCAAACGAGATAAAAGGTTTTATAGGAAGGCTTAAAGAGGTTCGCGAGATTTAGAGGATAATTAAAGTAAGAGATTTTAACGCTTAATGCAATCAACCTTGAGTTCATTCTTCTCTTTCCTTCTTTTTTACAAGTGTTACTGATTTCTTCTCCTCTTTTTCACCAAACTTTTCTATGCTCTTTAGAACACCGTCACTCCAGCTCCCTTCTTCAACCTTTTTGGCGAGCTTTCTAACATCAAGTAATGAAACCTCATTCCACTTCCCTGATTCTCTTATGACCTTCTCAAGTTGAGTCCTTCTCTCATCATTTGAGTCAGGAAAACTAAGCTTTATTTCCCTCTTAATCTTCGCCATCTTAGCGCTTCCAAAAATCCTGTCCACCCCTTCCCTATCCGAATATTCAAACAAAGCCTCCTTTGTTTCTTCTATTTGTGTCTCAATCTCTCTCCTTTCGCTCTGAAGCCTTTCCAGTCTATCTACAAGTTGAATACCTTTTTCTTGTAAAACCTCCTTTTCGGGGAGGCTTTCAATAACGAA
>Ga0209431_10002382_pt1 | contig 15304 bp, 16 predicted proteins | sample RifCSP13_3_FD_184021 | JGI IMG/M metagenome (GOLD analysis project Ga0209431, IMG submission 184021) | Soil microbial communities from Rifle, Colorado - Rifle CSP2_sed 13_3 (SPAdes) (version 2) | ecosystem: Environmental > Terrestrial > Deep subsurface > Rock core/Sediment | place: Rifle...
TCCTTTGGAATAGCATCCTCCACATTATGTCGTTTTTCACTGCAGTCTCCTTCCCCTATGGGATATGTTATTGAAGTTATACTATTTTATATAAAAAAACACAATATAATGAAAAATTATAGCTAATGAGTTTAATTGTTTAAAATTGAATCGTTTTCGTGTTTGTTCAACTAGCACCCAAGATTCTTCAAACATTCCGCCTTTGCGCTGGCATCCTGAATCATATTACAGGCATTGCAACCGGCTTCTTTAAAGCCACCTAATTGTTCTTTGAGTTTATCCAGTGTTTCTTGCATGTCTATAAAAGTTACATTTGATGGTACAGTAAACTTTGACGTGTCTGGAATCCACGAATCACAAGAATAATCGAATTTCTCTGCTACTTTGTTTAAATCCGGATTTTTAGTTGTCTGGTCTTTTACATCTTTGGTGGCGTCCTGCAGCGACTTTTCCATTTCGTCTATTTTAAACTTAGTACCTTTGTCGGATGCGTTTGACCAAATGTAGAACCATTCTCCGTCGCTTACCATAAAGGATTCTATGGTTTTTTCTTCATTATCGGTCATTTTAACGTTACTTCTAATTTTTTTTCCGGACAAAAACATTTCTGCTGTAAAAATTGTATTTCCTTCATCGTCCTTACTGGTGTAGGAGCACATCATGTTTTTGTTTAATTTCATCATGTCAAAAAGTGATCCTTTAACTTTTTGACCTTTACTTTGATTTTCATTTTGTTTGGAAGTGGTTTCTGTAGTGTTGGATTGCTGCTTTTGAGTATGGAAACAGGCGGTTAATACAAGCCCTGTAAAAACAAGAAGTATTCCAAGTGGTAATTTCTGTTTTATATTATGAAAAGTTTGAAGTTTATTCATACACAAATTATATCAAAGTATTTTAAATTAAATAGTCCATTCATTGTGAAATATTCCAGCAATATACCATTTATCCTGCAGTTTTACAAACACTAAAGATAAAGCCTGCCAATCCATTCCATCATACTGTTCTTCAAATCCCCCAAAGTAATATTCTATAAATCTAACTTGTTCCCTTTCGAAAAGCTCAGGGATGAAACTATCCAGTGGAAAATTGTTTCCTGCCGAAATGTCGCTGTTGTATGAATGATAATCCGAGTTTAAAAAGTCGTTATCATAAAGGTATTTATTAAAATACTCGTTATTAGTAAGAACGATCGGTAAACCGGAACCGTCGGATAGTCCCCACTGATACTCTTTTTTATCATTAAAAAAACTTTTGACTTGTTCTAGATTCAAAGTACGACCTTGTTCTTGGGAAGGTGAATAATAAGGTTTGATAATCAGACTCAAATCATCGTGAACATAACTAGATAGCGTAGCCATGTCCTTATTTTTTAATAGAGTAAGTATGACTTTACCAAGTTCAGCTAACTCTTTTTCATAAGAGTCAGTGTATTTAGGAAATTTATAATCAGGCTCTCTATATCCCGTTATTTTTGTTTTTTTATCCTGAAGGATTGAATTATTCGGAAGGTTTGGATCCACTGAATTTGTGTTATTATTGTTTGATTTCCCATCTTGATTAGACCTTTTATCTTGGATAAAAATAATAGAAGCAATTACTATAAGTACCAATAAAAATGCAACCTTAATATAAACCGATTTGAACACCATCAGATTATAGCCTAAATCAACTAAGAGTGTATTTTACGACTTTTTCATTTGAGTTTTAACCATTTCAAGCATCTGCTTTTCGTCTACTTTCATATCTGGATGAACCTTTTTGGCGTGATCTGCTCCGGCCATCATTATTTTTTTTATGGCGTCTTCGTCAGAGTTTGCTTGTGCTTTTACTTCGTGGCCACATCCGGGAACCGGACAAACAAATAAATACCTCATAATATTTATCACCTCCTTTTAAAAATTATACAACCTTTATTCACAGGTTTGATCTAGTCCTGTACTATTTCTATTTTGTTATCTTCCGCCCAAATCGCCTGATTGTCCCTTAAACAAATATGCGGGTAATCATACATTTTAAGATTTTTAAACATCTCAAAATAGTTGTCCTCAAATTGTCGATAAAAATCGTCATTACCAATGTGTGGAATAACCACGAAATTGACTAACCCAAATCCGGTAAAATTTTTAAAGTTTGGTACAACAGACAGATCATCCAAGTATTTTGTTGATTCTATATTCGGTCCGGCAACTATGGATCCTGCGCTTGTACCGATATAAAGTTTATTTTTTTTGTTTACTAGATCTTGTATTATTTTTGTAAAGCCGCTTTTATTGCTGATATCTAATAAATAAAATGTGTTACCACCTTCAACATAAACTGTGTCCATTTGCTCCAGTTTTTCTTTTAAATTGTCATGTTGAGTTACTCGCAAATCAACATCAATAATTTCAAAACCCAAATCTATAAACTTTTCTCTGTTATGAGTTATCCAAGATTGATCATCATCTAAATCGGATGCATTTGCTATATATGCAACTTTAGGATTTTTAGGAAATACCTTCAATTTTTCTCTTAATAAATTTCCGCTGTATCCAAATTCGGACGCTAAAAATAACTTACTCATTTTGAGTACTCCGTCAAATTTATTAATTTCATTGTTCCAAATTCATCGGAGTTCAATTCTGTATTAAAAACTTCTCTTGCTAAAGTTTCAGCAATAATTTGATTTCCTACTACGTTGCAATGTAAGTAATCTATATCTCCGGGTTTAATATCCCATACTTCGTTGTGCCAAGGATATACAAAATCAAATAATTTAATTAAATCATGCTTTTCAAATTCGACCATTATATCTACAAATTGATAATTTAATTCTTTGGATAATTCTTTATGTATGTTTCTTAAAATCTTTAAAGATTCAAAATATTCAGGTTTATTAATTAAATAGGACCAAGTTACAAGTTCAATATTATTTTCCACAATCATTTTATTCAGCTTCTTTAGATCTTCTTTGGTTTTTTCAGCGTTTAAAATAGGATTAATCGAGTTTAATCCCAAGGATTCTATAACTAAATCAGGTTTAAATCCTTTTATTTCACTGTCAAAGTTTTCTATATAGTGATTTATTGTTGCACCGTCTCTTGCGACATTTATAATTTTCCTTTTCCAACATAGTTCCCAGTTTTCATCTTGTTTTAAAGTATAATTTAGCCAGTCATGCCAGTTTGGATGACACCAATCCTGTGCGGTAATTGAAGAACCGATTAACACTATGGTTAAATGGTCATAGTTATTAAATTTTTCAAGATATCTTTTTTTCATTGTTTCTTTTGTTTATATACTTTTTTATAAGTAAACCAAATACCAAACCTACCATATTCAAAGAAACGAACCAAATTGTAAAACCAGTTCTGGAAGAAAAGTCCAATCCTTTAAATAAAACCGCTAAGATCAAAGTAGGAATAATACTGCAAACTGCAGTAATAGCAAAGTATTTATTGAAGGGAATGTTGGTTAATCCCGCAGCATATGAAATGTAATCAAATAAGGGAAAACCGATTAACCTGGAGATAATTAATACTTCTGTTCCCTCTGCTCTGGCAAAATCATCAATCTCGTTCATAGTGTTTTGGCCAACGAATTTAATAACTAGTTTCCGTCCAAATCTTCTGCTTAAATAAAAGCTTATGGTAGAACTAAGGAGACCCCCAAAATATACGAAAATAACTGTTGTTGTGTAACCGTATACCGCAATACTTATTAGTGACGCCGGAGATCCCGGTAACGGTGCAAATATTTGGGAAAATGCCGTGAATGAAACTATAAAAATCGGTCCCAGAGGTCCCATGCCCTCAATAAATGCTTTAAATCGTGCGGAGTTTAAGTATGGCACCGACAAATTTACCAGTATTCCTACCAGAATTATTCCGAAGATAATTACCAAAAGTTTTCCGACTAAGTCTGGTTTCTTTTCCATAAAATCATTTTAACAGTTCTATTTGTAATTGTTGTATATTTATATTATTGATATGTCGATGAAAAGTTATAAGATAATTTTACTTGTAATTCTGTTTTTGTTTTTTATATTTAGGCTTCCGGGTTTAGGTAAGGATATTTCTAATTCCGACGCAGCCAGATGGCACAGGAGGTCGGAAGACTTTTTAAATGCATTAAAATCAGGAAATTTTGCGGATACTTATCAGCACTACCAGCCAGGAGTTACATTAATGTGGCTGGATGCTATTGTAAATGATTTATCTTTTAAGTATCAGGTTTTAAGAGGTCTGGAACCTAAAACTTTAGAGAATTCAACTTATTATCCGGTAGTTCACGGGATTTCAAAAGTATTTATTGTATTGGTTTTGGGGTTATTACTGTTTATTCAAATATTACTTGTGAGAAATATTTATGGAGCAGAGGTTTCACTGGTGTATGGCCTTTTTATGAGTGTTGAACCATATTTAATAGGGATTAATAGATGGTTTCATGTAACTTCTTTAGAAACATTTTTTTCATTTACATCTTTCTTATTTATATTGAATTGGTATAAATTTCGGAACAGTAAATATCTGGGTTTATCTTCGGTATTTTTAGGTTTATCAGTATTATCAAAATTAACGACATTAATAATTATACCCGTTTATTTGATAGTTTTTATATTAGGATTCAGGCAAAAGAAGGACGCAAGTATTTTAATTTTTGGTTTGGTTTTTATTTTGACATTTTTTATATTTTTTCCGGCAATGATGACAGATACAAGTTTTGTTGTTTCAAAATTGTCTGGAGCTGTTTTCAAAGCAGTTACTGATAATTATGCTTCAGACATGATACCTGCTCAGATACTTCCGATTTATTATTTTGTAATTTTAGGGTTAAAGTTATCACCTGTTACTATTATTATATTCATAATAAGTTTAATATTTTTAACCAAAAGTAAAGAGATAATTTCAGACAAATTTAAATTATTAATATTTTTAAATCTTTTGCTGTATTTGGTAACGTTAAGTTTTGCCGAACAAAAAATAGACCGATACTCCATTGCGATGTTTCCTTCAATTATTCTGATTTCAAGTTTTGTAGTTAAGAACTTTCTTAGAAGATCGAAGTTAATTATATATTCATCCACATTGATTTTTATTATTTTAATTTCATATATTTATTTCCCGGTATATTCGGCATACTACTCCCCTGTTTTTGGAGGAACTGAAACAGCATTAAAATTGGGAATTTATGATAACAGCGGAGAGTTTTATGCTCAAGCTGCCGATTATTTAAGCAACAAAGACAGGAATAACAATGTATTTGTTCCATTTAACTATGAATCATTCTCCTATTACTACAATGGAAATATGCAGAGGGAATATGATATAGACACTGATTATTTAGTTACATCTGTCGAACATTTGGATGCAATCAAATATGCTGACCGATGTATAAGTATAGATAAAATATTTGGATCTAAAGAAAAAGACATAGTATACGTGTTTGCCTGTGAAGATATTGTAAAATATATTTAATTATCTTGTTTTTCAATAGTTGATGAAAATGATCTTGCCTGGTATAGATAAATTTTAGGATTCACGAATATATTGAGCGGGTAATTTATTTCATTTACTTCAACAAGATAATAACAACATCTATAAGTTTCGTTAATTACCTGACTGTCATAACTAAAATTATAGGTATAATCACGTTCATCATTTATGTAATTTAATTTCCACGCGTTCGTAGCCAGTATTCTTTTCTCAGGTATATTCTTAGATTTGGAGATTTCTTTAGCTTTGTTCCAGATATATTTATTCACAAGTATGAAATCCATGGCGAATTGATATGAAAGAAACATGAGGAAGAAGCCAAATAATATTTTCACAATCATCTGACCCAGATTGAATTCAATTTTTTGTATTGAGAGCAAATACATAATTGCAGGAGGAATTAGGATTAAAATATATCTATCGTAGAATGTTTCGACTGTAACCATAAGTAGTAAATAAACAACTATAAAAATAAAATGAAAGTTTAAAAATTTTCTTTGGAAAAGTAATATGTAGCTAAGAAGTACTGCGACGCCTATTTTTGCTGCCAGATCCCAAAATCTGTAAAGATCATAAGAACCCATAAAGTGATATTTTGTTCCACTTACTCCCCTCGGATAAAATCCGGTCCTTTCGAAGGTATTTTCAAAATAAGGAAACTCTCCCCAAGAGATTTCCTTAGGCATGAACAATTTATTAAGGGTAATAAAAAGGAATATGGAGATAATTAAGAATGCGCATAGTTTTTTCTTTTGGGTTATTACAGTTTTCAACTGGGATTTTTCTAAAAATACGGAAATGATAAATGGCAGTAGAAAAGCAGCTAGTATGATTAGAATTCCATAAATTAAAGAATAAGTGTATTTAATTTCTTTAAAATGGTGTAACTGGAGCCCGACCTCCCGAATTCTTGGTGTAAGAGGAATTAAAAAGTTATAAATAACTCCAAAAAATATAGAAGAGATAATGCTTAAAAGAGTCTTCTTAAAATCCTTCTTAAGTGTAAAGTATATAGCCATACTTAGCGGTATTGCTAGAGAAACTTGCCGTATCAATAGTCCTAAAAACGATAAAAATAAAGTTAAAAATAAATATACATATTTTTGGTTTTTTTCAAATAGCAAAAATGTAAAAATAGAAAGTAGAAGGAAAAACATGAAGTATTGGGTGGTCATATATCCGATAGCAGTATAAACATTTAACGGATTAAAAAGATATATAGATCCTATTATTGTGGCCGTAAGCCAGCTTTGTTTGAAGAACTTTATAAGGATTGTGGCAAATATAAAAAAATTTAATACTGTAATAATCAAAGTTAAAATCGGTAGTGTTTCAAGCGTGAAAAAATATGCCCACAGAGCGCCCATAAATCCCTGTAAATAAAATGTAGGGCCTATATAAGGATCAAGTTGTATAACACCTTTCATAAAATCGGCGGTAGTTTTATAATAGACCCAATCGTCGTTTTGCATGAAATCGATAGTTTTTATGAGCGGAAACGCCAGTAAAAAAAACTGAATTGAAATTCCAAACAATATTTTAATGTCTCTATTTGTTCGCATTTTATAATATTACATTAATTCATAATACGGGAAACTATTAAGTGTAATATTAGCAGAAATATGTCTGGCCGAAGAAGCGTTTTTTACAAAACTCCTCCGGCCAATGGTCATTATTTTATTATTCTACTATCAGATTACCCTTCATTCCCATTTGTCGATGTTGTCCAACAGAGCAATAGTATTCGAATGTGCCGGCTTTACTAGCAACAAATTCGACTGTTTCTTTTTCTCCGCTGTTTAATGTTTTGGTAGATACGTTAAATTCATCTAAATTCCAATCGTGGAAGCCACCCGTATTTTCGAAGGTTAATTTAACTTTATCCCCTAGTTTGACTTTTATTTCTGTTACGTCGAACTTGAAGTTGCTTCCTTTAATCGTAAATTCCTTGACTTCAGTTATCCCGGTTGTTGGTGGAGTACTGGGAGTGCTTTCACTATTTTCTCCTAAGGTATCACTTTCTATACTGCCGGAAGTTTCTAATTCATCCTTTTCCTCTTTGTCAACCTCTTGAAGTTCCTCCAATTCCACTTTATTTGTAATAGTATTGTTAACATTTGATCCTTGACCTTTAGATAAAATGAAACCGATTACAACTATTACAACAATAATTCCAAGTAAAGCCAGACCTATTAAATTTCCGTTTTTTGATTCATTGCTTGGTTCCATAAAGTTCACCTCCTAATTTATGCAAAGAACTTGAACCTGTCCTTATATCTAAATTCTTTATCACTGAATTTATTACGGAAGATTTACAATACTATTTTACCGTAAAGGTAAGTTAATGGTAAATTTTGTACCCTCGTTAATTTTGCTTTGGAGCTCAATATTACCAAGATGTTTTTCGACTATTTCTTTAGTTATAGCTAATCCCAGGCCGTAGCCTTTATGTATTTCTTTTGATCGGGATTTATCAGCCTGGTAAAAAGGTTCAAAAATGTACGGTAAATCTTTTTCTTCGATTCCTATTCCATAATCCTTAATTTCTATTTTGGCATAAATTTCAGTAGAATACACATTAACTTCAATATTTTGGTCCGGTTTACTGAATTTAATGGCATTTTCTATTAAATTAGTAAAAACTTCTTCAAGGCTTTCTTTGTGTGCTTTAATAATTATCGGTTTTATTTGAGATACTATTTTTATATTTTTTTCACTCGAAAGTTTTTCCAACTTTGTAATGATATTTTTTAATAGTTTATCCAGTTCAATATTTTCCATTTTCTCTTTCATAAGTCCGTTTTGATATTTACTTTGTTTAAGTAATGTATTGGAGAAGTAATATAATTTGTCGATTTCTTCGATAGCACTTTTCATACTGTTTTTAGCGTCATTTAGGTTTAAATCTTTATTTCTTAGGGATACTTCTAAATCTGTTTTCATAGCAGTAAGTGGTGTTTTTAATTCATGAGCAGCATCAGATATAAATCTTTTCTGTTTTGTTATCATGACTTCTATTGGTTTTAATGTATAACCTGCCAGTAAATACCCAAGTGAACCTGCACCGATAAAAATGACGGTATTAATTCCGGTAAGTATAATCAATGTTTTTCTGCTTATTTCTATTAGCGCTTCTTCGTCAAATCTTGGGAATGGCCGCTCAACAATACCGTTATATTGAAAATTTCTGAAATGACGTTCTATTCTTACACTCTGGACATCTAATGCTTTCTGCGCCACATTTTTCACTCCAAAGTATACAAAAGTACTAAATGAAATAGTTATTGTCATTATTATTAATAAATACCAGGCTGTAAGTTTTAGTTTTGCTGATTTAAACATCACTTTCCTTTCTCGCGTAAAATATACCCGAATCCCCGAGCTGTTTTAATTAGCTGAGTACTGTTTTTGAATGGCTTATCTACCTTATTTCGCAGATAGCCTATATATTGTTCCACAGTATTAGGCAGAATATCGGATTCGTAGTTCCAGACATAATTTATAATTTGATCTTTTGTGAGGATTTTGTTTTTGTTTCTCATTAAATATTCCAGCAAGTTGTACTCCCGTTTAGTTAATGAAATTACCTTATTATTTCTGCTTACAATTAAACTATTCATATCTAAAATTAAGTCATCCGCAAAAAGTTTGTTATCGGCAATTTCAGCCGGTCGGCGTTGTAGAGTTCTGATTCTCGCTAAAAGTTCTTCAAAGGCAAAAGGTTTGGGTAGATAATCGTCCGCTCCGGAATTTAATCCTAATATTTTATCTTCTAACTCACCTTTGGCGGTCAGAATAAGTATAGGTGTGTGTATTTTTTCGTCTCTTAGTCTTTTGCATAAAGTTAAACCGTCCATTTTCGGAAGCATCAAATCTAAAATTATAACGGAATATTCTTCGGTTGAGGCCAGATCAAACCCTTCCATTCCGTCATATGAGGTTTGAACTGCGAATCCTTCTTGTTCCAGTCCCTTTTTTATAGCGCCTGCGATCTTGTGTTCATCTTCAATGACAAGTATTTTCATGGTTTGTATTATAAACTCAATCCTGAGAATCAGCTGAATTACTTTTGGATGCTTAGTTTCATAAGCAGATTTTCGGAATCCAGGTAATTAATCAGTCCTTCTGCAATTCCCCGCGCTATCAATTCAGGATTATTTATTAGTTTGCGCTGTTCATATGGATTAGTTAAAAATCCCGTTTCAATAATCAGTGAAGTCGTCATTGGATGAACCGCGTGTTCATATTTCCACCAGGAAAAAGCGTAATAGCCTTTCATATTCCTTGTTATTTTTGGGTCTTTTGGGAGATTAGTAGTTTTTCCATAAGAACTTTCAATATATTCAGCGACTTTACTGCCTTTGGAAGACCAGTCTCTCCAAGGTGTGGCAATTTTGAATCCGTTTGTTGATCTGTCCAAGCTTCCGTCGGCATGGATTGATATAAAAACATCAGCCCAGTATTCCGGTGGTACCGTAGCCGGTAAAAGTTCAGATATTATACCGTTAGTTTCAAGAAGCATTGCAAGTTCTTTAGAAATTTCCAGGTTTACTTCCCATTCGTATTTTCCTCCTCCGGAAGTCCCGGTGCTGGATCTCAATTTTTCAAGCTCGTCGGGCAATTCGTTGCTTTTCCAGTGTCCTACTTGTATTCCGACTTTTGCCGGACCGTCCGGTCTTTTCCAATTTACGAATTTTGAAAATGGAGTGGTGCTAGGTACTTCCTCCTCCGATTCTCCGTACGGAGGCGCGCCGGTTGGATTAAGTTTGTTTTTCAACTGGAATGAATAAAAAAATACCGCGGTTACAATTAGAAATATAAAAAATAGTTTGAATTTTTTAAGTTTCATTTGAATCTGAAAAATTCTTTACATATTTATTAAAAAAATCTACAGAACTTTTTATAGCTGTATTGAAGCTGGCCGAAATATTATGATCATTTCCGACGTAAGTATATAATTCAACAGCCTTTCCTTTGTCCTTCATTAATTGGTCAAGTTTTTCCGAGAATTTAAGTGGAACAGATATGTCTGCTGTACCATGATGAAGTTGCAATGGACCTGAAATTTCGTCTAAAAACCCCGTAGCCGAGATGCTATTCCAAAAATCCGGATTTTCATCCGGAGTACCGTAATTTCGTACAAGTTCTGCTCTCCAGCTTCCTCCCCGACTGCTAATCGGTGTCGGAGTAACGGTCGGTTGAACCACCGAAGAAGCAGTGTTTCTGCGCCAATTGTACATGAGGTCTTCATAAGATGCTACGACTCCAGCCCAAATCACTCCCGCTTTGATATCATTTCTTGCTACCATTGCTCTCAAGGTTATGTATCCTCCCATAGAGTGTCCCCACATTCCAATTCTATTTGGGTCAACGTCCGGGTGTTTCTTAATTGAATCCAATGCGTTTAAAATGTCAATTGTATAGTCGGGAGAACCATAACCTCCGCGGGCGGTTCCTTCTGAATTGCCATGCCCTCTATAGTCAGATCTGAATAATATATATCCATTTCTAGAAAAGGCATCCGTGTACGCAACATATCTTTCTGTTGTTTTGTATTGGGAAGGAGGTATATACCCATGATTGAATATAACTACCGGCCATCCTGTTTCCGGTTTGGTACCGTTAGGAATAGTTAGAAGAGCATATATCTTTAATCCCTCGGATTTATATGAAGCAATATACCGCTTGTAGTTGGAGCCGGGACTTAATGTTTGTTCAATTACGATATCGCTTCCGGGTGTTTCGATTTCCCTCAAATATTTTATTGTTAGCGGGTGTATTTCCTCCTTGCTGATAACTAAACCTCCTTTTATAGTATCGTTATCTGTTTCAATTTCATCTGTAATGAGGTTTAAGTCTTGAAAGTAATTATCACGCTTGATGTTAGCCAATGCGAATCTGGCTAAAAGTATAATTAGTAAAGTTAATATTAAAATGCGCTTTTTCATTTTATCCGATTAAATTAACAGTTAATTCTGAGATAATGCTGATAATTTGTAAATTACTTTAATACAGCAGAATTATACAGTGCTCATTTTTCTAAGAGTTTCCTTGGCTTCTTCTATGTTTTTATTATAGTAAACAGCTTTTTCGAACTCTGCTTTGGCTTTTTTTAAATCGCCTTTTATTAAGTAAATTCTTCCTCTAAGCATATATAATTCCGAAAAAGCCCGGTTGCCGTTATTTAAGATATTTTCGGAAATCTCCATTACTTTGTTGTAATTTTCCATTTCAAAATAAGCCTGGATTGGTTCTATTTGATACCATAAAGCCCTTTTTGAAAGTTTGTTTTGGACCATTTCGAATTGTTCAGTGGATTTTTTATATTCACCTGTGTAGTAATATGAAATGGATAAACTAAATCTTGCTGGTACGTCGTCGGGATTTCTCTCCAGGAATTTAGTTAAAATTTCAACGGCGTTTTTCCAGGATTTACTTTCTTCTTTATTGTCCCCTAATATGGCTTCTGCAATACCGACTTTGTCTTTAGGCACCAACACTAAATACTCGTAGTTGAATTTATGCCATAAAACATTGAAATCATCATATTTAAACCTTAGATTCTTTCCTTGTAAAGAGTCGTCCTGAATTAATTCATTTGAAGTTTCATCAAACCCTTTTACTACCCTATAGTGACCGATATCTTCATTGGGTTTAGTCCAGGTAAATGTTATAACCGGAATGTCATAAGTTATAAAATACTTAAGTAATTCTATATTTCCGTTTTGTCTGTGGTATGGGATTAATCCATATTCCTTTGCTTTTTCTGCCAATTCATTCAAAGTCACAGATTTATCATCGTTGTCTCCTTGAGGATTTTGATATGGTCTCAAGTCATCGCCAATTTCTTTTTGGCTTACTTTTATTCCGAAGTAGGAAAGAGTCATGGATAAAGAAGCCGGACCGCAATTGTTGAATGTTTGAAATATATGGTAGTCATTTTTTAAAGTCTTTTGAACCGGTGGTTTTGAGAGAGAAATCGGGGTAGCTTCGGCAGGAGTTGTTTTAGGTGAATCCGGCGAGGGAGAGGTGGTTATAATATTTTCTGGTGGTTGTCTTGTTTTGGATGTATCCGAAGGAATCAAATTAAAAACTTTGACTGTTACAAATAAAAATACTACTAAAACAAGTAATAAAGATAGTAATCGGTACATAGGTTAATTTTATCAAGCTATAAACGAAATTTGAAATTAGGAATCTGTCAAATTTAGGTGTGACTAAAAAATACAAAATTAAGTTTTTAGAATTTTTGCAAAGCCAATTTGTATTTGTAATAATCAATATATGAAGAAACCGTGGATTATAGGACCGGGGATACTATTTTTACTAATAATTATTTTATTGCTAAGTGCTATACAAAAACCGCCAGGAAAAAGAATTGAAGAAGGAGCTCGGGAAACATCTAATTCCGAAATGCTTAAAAAAGGTGGTGTGAGTAACACTGATGAAGAATTAATTCAATATTACGAAGGTTCTTTGGGGTATTTTGTTAAACCAAATAAAGAAGGTAACTATCCTGGTGTGGTAATGATCCATGAATGGTGGGGTTTAAATAAAAATATTAAAGATATGGCGGAACAGCTGGCTTCTAAAGGATATATAGTTATGGCAGTTGATTTATATTATGGAAAAGTAGCTCAAACTGCTGATGAAGCCCGGGAACTGGTTACGGCCTTAAATGAAGAAAAAGCGTTGGAAAATATGAAAGTAGCAGTAGAATTTTTACGCAAGAACGGTGCGGTTAAAATTGCCTCGCTGGGGTGGTGTTTTGGGGGCGGACAATCACTTCAGCTCGCACTAAGTGGACAAGAACTTGATGCAACAGTACTTTACTATGGATCTCTTAAGACTGATCCGGAAAAACTTTCAGTAATAAATTGGCCGGTTCTGGGAATATTTGGCGACCAGGACACTTCAATACCTGTAGAAACTGTAAACAGCTTTGATTCTTCTTTAGATACCTTGAACATTGAGAATGAGATTTATATTTATCCGGGAGTTGGACATGCATTTGCTAATCCGTCGGGGCAAAACTATGCTCAAGAAGAAACTGAAGATGCCTGGGAAAAGACATTGGCTTTTTTAGATAAACATTTGAAAAAGTGACTTCTGTTTTACCTTTTATAATTATTTAATGATTTAATGTATTTAATTCTGAGTAATTACAGGGATTTTATTAAAATTATTATTTATACCCGTTAGTTGATCATTTTCATATTCTTCATATTTTATATTTGATCTTAGATTATTATATTGGGACGGGCTCAAGACAGTAGGAGTAAATTTATTCCCTTTTTCAACTAAAACTCCCGTGCCACTCCAAAAATTTATGGTGGATCCGGAAACCGATCTTACGTGAATAGCCCACCCGCTGGTGTAAGTATGTCCTAAAGTAATCATGTGTTTTTTGTCCCATGGAGCCGGATCGGCAGACCAACATTCAGAGCAAAACGCATCGTGGCCTAAAACCGCCTCCAAAATGAGGCTTTCAGAGTTTTTTTCGTTTGTATCAAATAATACGTTTCGTTTAGCTCTAAATAATTTGTAATCCCGAACATCATTGGGCAGATTTTCCCATTTCTTTCTTAATTCTTCTTTTTTTATTGCAATCTGCCGTTCAATTTTATCTCTTGGTATTAAGTCGCTTACTCTTGAAAAATTTAACTGTAAGTTTTCCGGCATATAACGCCTATAAAATTCTATTAATTTTGTAAGCTGACTATCATATAGATCGGTATCTTTTATTGGAATTCGATTTACCTTTTCTTCGAAGACCGCGACAGAGATATATTCTAAAATAACGCCATGTTTATAGGCTTTTGCAATGGGTTTTAAATAATCTCTTATAAAAGCTATATTAAAAACTTCAGCCCAGTCAATATTAGGTGCAGTTGGTAGATATGGATTTTTTGTTGCACCAAATGGAAGTGTGATATGAATTGGGATTTCTTGGTTTAAACACAAAGTTATTTTATCTATAACTTTTTGTCTGTAACCTTCATCTATAGAAGTAGCGCGGTATTTTGAAGAATTTAATTTATTGAAAATAAATTTATTTAAACCTTCGTATTGAATAGTTTTTTGATCTTCTGAAGAAAGTTCATAAGCGGAACCATTTTCAATATTATTTGTAATGAAAGTTTGTATGCTCATTTTTATGGTGGTGGGAAAAGGGATTTCACCTTTATCTGACGCGTATGAAACGTCAATGCTGGTATTTGCACTATCCCACCGTATTTCTGGGTTAATATTACTATATCTATAATTAACTTAAAATGGCATAACGAGTGCTATTATTTATATTTTTAGAACAAAACCTTACGTAATTGTAATCAATGAATCTGAACAATAAGTGGGGATCTCTGTCCTTGGGGATTCCCAGCCTGGATGTTTGTATAATTTTTTCAGGTTTGTATCCTGTGTCAGCTATGTATAATTCGTTTTTTCGGAACTGCTTTTTATCCCAATCCCCCACTCTTAGATTTAACGACGTGCACAATAACGTTTGTCCTGAGCAAAGTTTTTCAATAGGCTTTAATTTATTTTTTAGAGAGTTTAATTTTTGCATGATTTTTATCATTTCGTTGTAAATTTCCGCATCTTTATACGGATATCCGGACTTTATAAGTACTGCGTTTCCTTCACCTTTTGTGCTTATATTAAAGGAATCCTTGCCTCTTGCGTAATACATATATATGGTACCCGGAGGCATAAAAAGCGCTTTTCGTTTTTCTGTGTATCCAAGTGAGGCATGACTCCCCTTTTCGTTCAGGTAATAAGCTTCAGTTTCGATTATTTGCGCCGCAAGCCACATTTTTTTGTATTTGTGA
>Ga0209431_10002385_pt1 | contig 15290 bp, 23 predicted proteins | sample RifCSP13_3_FD_184021 | JGI IMG/M metagenome (GOLD analysis project Ga0209431, IMG submission 184021) | Soil microbial communities from Rifle, Colorado - Rifle CSP2_sed 13_3 (SPAdes) (version 2) | ecosystem: Environmental > Terrestrial > Deep subsurface > Rock core/Sediment | place: Rifle...
ACGCCTATCACCCCTTCCGGGCTTTGCGACTAGTGCCAACGCTTTATCTTAGCGTTTCCGACCCCTCATGCTCCAGTGCCGGTTGGCAATCCTATCGCTCTGGGAACCACTCTTGTTTGACCAACCGACAAAGTTTCTTCGATTCCTCCAATGCAAGAGACCCATGCGAAGATAGTCGGCATCCAAGCCCCAGGTCTCGCAGATGTTTTCAAAAGAGAAAGCCCGGTCGTCGCCTCCGGCGAATATCCAAGAGACCACTTCCTCGTACAGCCTTCTTTGCTTGGCATCCCGCGCATGGAAATACTTCTGGAAGCAGACGATCGCGTCTTCCAGGACGGCGAGCAGCAGCCTCTTTTCCGGCTCAAAGGGAATCCTCCGTTTGAAGGTCCTCTGATACTCCTCCGCCGCCAGCTCATCCGGTTGAAAGAGCATTGGAAGTGGACTGTCCGAGCCTTGGGCGCACTGATCGTAGGTCACATAGATAGCAACAGCAAGAACGTCAAAAAGTTCCCGGAGGAACTAAATTAGGGCGTATTGGGAACTTTTTGATCGCTTCACGGTTAACAGAGGTATCGAAACTATAAGGGAGGTAGTCAATATGCAAAGTCTACGGCCCCGCTCCTTCAATCTCCTGTCCTACTTGCTTCTGTCGGGATTTTTCTTGCTGGCCCAGGCCGGGGCTTCTTCCGCGCAAACAAACCCTTGTGCGCCGAAAGGCAAAACGCAGCTCTCTAATCCCTGCGCGGCGAAGAATCCTTGCGCCGCGAAAAACCCCTGTGCTGCAAAATCGCAAAAAGCTGCGCCGAACCCCTGTGCCGCGAAAAACCCTTGTGCGGCCAACCCCTGCGCGCCTGGAGCTAAGGGTTCAGGGGCAGGAGGTAAAGCCGTTACGGTTCGGGGTGAAATCGCGAAGGTTGATCCCAGTGCCAGAAAACTTGTCCTCAAGCGCGATGGCGGCCAATTGGATTTGGCCGTTGGCCAGCACTCCGTTGTGCGAGAGGGAGCCAAGGTGAAGAGACTCAGCGATCTCAAGCCGGGTGAAAAAGTCATGGTGTCCTATGTCGATACCGGAAAGGATCGCACGGCTTGGTACATCTACGCTGGATCTGTCGCAATGGCGAATCCTTGTGGGGCAAACCCATGCGCTGCCAAAGGAAAGCCAGCCACGAAGAATCCCTACGCCGCTAATCCTTGCGGCGCAGGAAACCCATGTGCCGTGAAAGGCGCGAAGGGGCGATAACTTGTAGATGCGTCGTATACTTTTCTGAGAAAGTCGGGGTGGGTTCCTACGTGAGAAATGCTGAACCGTATGATGATTTTGGGAGCGAGCGGCCCCGTACCAAGCAACCCTTGAGGCTCACTCTCGTTGGGATCTTCGCGACAATTCTCACCATCTTTTCGATTCAATCCGCGGGGGCCAATCATATCCACATGCACGGTGGCCCATTTGTCGGCGTCGTGCTGGGCGTTACGATCGACCCGGTTGATCCAAGAACAGTTTTTGTCGTCGCGCACGGCGGCGGAGTCTTTCGCAGCAAGAACGGCGGGGCATCGTGGACGGTCCTCAACGAGGGGCTGCCCAATAAACAAGTGTTTTCTCTCGCCCTTCATCCGAAAGAGCCTGGCAAGCTCTATCTCGGTACCGACCAGGGGATATTTTTCAGTGGCGTTCGCGGTGCAAAGTGGCGGCCTCTTTCTAGAGATCTTGATAAACGCAACATTCGCGCAATTGCGATAGATCCTGCCGAACCAGACGTTCTCTATGCCGCCACCGATCGAGGCGTGTTTCTCGGAAAGAAAAATCGGTGGCGCCGTAATTCGATCGGCATTGCAAACGACGATGTCCGTGCTCTCGCGGTCAACCCGGGCGGAGCGGTTTTCGCCGCAACTTTCGGCGGTATCTACAAGAAGCAAAGATCCGATGACCGGTGGCAAGAAGTCGGCAAGGGATTGTCTGACAAACGGGTAAGGGCGCTGGCTCTCGATCCAATATCGCCTGAAATCGTTTATGCCGGTACTGCAACGAGCGGAGTTTATAAATCAATTAACGGCGGAAAAAGTTGGCAAGAATACAATCGAGGGCTTCTTAACTCAACGGTACTTTCGCTGATTCGCGTGCCTCTACTCGATCAGCCGGTCTATGTCGGCACGGTCGACGGAATTTTCAAGAGCAATAACGGCAAAAATCAATGGCAGTCCATCGGGCCTGATTTACCATTCACGGTATCGGCCATTGCCTACAATCCGAAACAGCCGCGACAGCTTTACGCCGGCAGCGGCGGGCGTCTATACGTTAGTTCTAATGGCGGGAAAAACTGGCGGGAAAATTCATCTGAGATCAATTATTTCGGCACCGTCTCTCACTCGACCAAGCGGTAAGCGAGAGAGCGAGGTAATCCCAACGAGAAGGGAGGTGAAAATCATGAGCACAAAAAAGATTGTTTCGGCGATGACGGGCTGTGCGTTCTTGGTCATAATCTTGCTGCCGCAGTTGTCCCACGCCCAGCAAAAGAAAAAAGAGCTGGTCATGGGTCCGTATTTTCAGACGTTGAAGTCTGATGATCGGATCGATGCATCCATTGCTCGAGGACAGAAATTGTTCAACGAGCAGGGTTGCGCCGGTTGTCATCCGCGCGGCGGGACGATAGGTGGAACCGCCGTTGATGCGACGGGAAACCGAATGAACATCGAGATCCCGACGCTCAAGGGAGCGGCGTTACATTACCCGCGGCGAGCGGCTTCAGGGTTCATGGGAACGATCGGTACCATGAACGATCTCTGAAACACCATCTTCCTTGGCCGTGAGCCAATGGATCCGAACTCGCAGGAATACATTGACCTGTACGCCTACGTGGCCTCACTGACGCCGGAAGTCGCCAAGTCAATGAAGGCTTGGGAGCAGAAGCGGTTGGTGGCGGAGAAGAAGATGGCTGCCGGGAATCCTTGTGCCGCCAAAAACCCGTGTGCGGCAAAGAACGCATGTGCTGCTAAGAATCCCTGCGCAGTCAAAAAGAAGTAGGCGGACGTCGGAGGGGATGTCTGCCGCTTTGGAGGGAGGGCTGATCCTTTAAGCCCTCCCTTTTTTACAACAATGCTTCGAGGAGTGTTACTTATGCCGGTCAAACAATCTTTGTTTCTTTTGGCCGCCACCTTTGTGTGTGTCCTGTTTGGCCGGCCCACAAACGCACAGATGGCGGCCAAAAGGGGCGATCTTACAACGGGGAAGAATGTCTACAACGAGATCTGTTTTGCTTGTCACGGTAAAAAGGGAGACGGCAAAGGGCCGAGCTGGTTCAACACCAAGCCCAGTCCCCAAGTTTTTATCAACGCCACGTACATGTCTCGGCTATCGGACGAGTATATGTTCAACGTTGTAAAATATGGAAAACTCGCCGTTCTCAAACGAGAGATCCCCAACAAAAAATTCGAGTCTCTTGCCATGCCCGCGTTCGGGCAGGTGCTGGAAGACAAGCAAATTCGCGAGCTAATAAAATTCGAGAGGGCCTTTAGTCAAAGCGGAGCCCAATCGACCGAGATGAGGGAAATTTTTAATGACGCCTGCGCCGTATGTCACGGCAAGAGCGGGCGCGGAGACGGTGAAAGGGCATTTGCTATGCAGCCGGCGCCAAAATATTTTGTCAGCGACGCCCAGCCTTCTCCGATGAATCTCACCGATCCGCAACTCATGGCCCGTTTCAATGACGATTTCCTTTTTTCGTTGATCAAGAAGGGAAAAATTGCGGCTGTTATGGAAGATAATTTCGACACGATGCAACCATTCGGGCAAGTGCTCAGCGATAGGGAAATCTGGAGCGTGATCCGTTATGTCCGAGAAACATTCGTGAATCCCAACAAAGAGAAGGGTTATGTGGCTGGGCAAAAGAGGTAAGCGCTGGGTGATGTTTCTATATGTGATGGCGGTTTCCGTCGACGCCTTCGCCCAGCAACCGAAGGAATTTCGTATAACGGCCAACGAGTTTTCATTTAAGCCGTCAAAAATTCAGGTACCGCAAGGACAAGTTAAAATTATAATGGCGGCAATGCATTTCATTACAAACTGCTCCACTAACCATAAACATAAAACGCGACTGAATAGTTCCCCAGGCCAAGGTTTAGCTGCGGAAAATCCTTGGCAATCGAACAGAGGCCTGGTTAGCTTACGCAGGCTGGCCTGGGGCCGTTACTAGGGTAAGTCGGACTCTCACACGGTTGTCTTCGTTTCACTCCACTCGGACGATCACGCGATGCCTCTGCCCAATTCAGTAGTTGTCGGGCACTGATCAGGGAAACGGACACAATCGATTCCGTTGTTCTGCCCAACATCTAAATTCTGCATCTCTTGATGCAATCTACGGACGAGGAACAGCCAGGCAATCACCGCGAACAAGATTATCCATGCCATCCAACGGCTCTCGGGAAATACACTTGCAATTTCGATGTTTCCATTCGAAACATCCAAGCGCATTACCCACAAGAAAAGTATCATGGCGCCGATACCCTCTGCGATGCGAGGAGCGATTCCGTCCACTAACATTTTACCGACGGATCGCTCGGTCGATTGTATGGGAATAAATGCTTGCTCCCACAACGGTCGGTGGATTGACGCTTTGAGACCTCCTTCGGTGACTTTGAGCACGGAGCGACTGAGAGTGGTGGCGGCAACGACGGCGAATGCAGAGCCGCCTAAAAGGGCGATCGGTAAGATCACAAGTCCACCTGTCAGGCCTAGCTTTTCCTGAATCTTCGGAGTGACAAAAAGCTCCACTACAAGAGAGCTCAGGTAAACCAGCGTATAGAAATTGGCAAAGAAATTTGTATTTCCCCGCAAGTCATTAGCGAGGCTGCTGGCTGCCGCATAAAATTGAAATTCGATGAATAAACCCGCCAAGCTCCCGGCCATCGAGATCAGCAACAGGATTCGAAAATACCTGTTGGAAAACACGCCCGAAATTGTTACCCTTTTATTTAGTCTTGTAATGTTCGCTGATACGAGCGGACAAAACTCTCCGTGTGTTTTGATGACCGTGCCGACGGCAACTAGAATCCCTAAGGCAGCCAATAGTATAAGCCACTCAGGATTCAGATGGGGCGCGAGCCCTTTGGAGATGAATCCACCGACCATTCCCCCGGCTAGTGAGCTCGCACCGATCCGACTGAAAGAACGTGCAGCCACCGTCGTCGGCGCTTGCTCGAAAAGTTGAGAGACCAGCAACCAAGTGCTGGCGAAAAGGAGGCCGAATATTGTTGGAATAAACACAAAAGTCGTCATCAAGACTACATAACTGGCTTGGTTCAGGAGAGGGACAAATCCGGCCAACACAACGGCCGCAAAAATCATAATGCCGACGCGGGCAGACCGGGCTCCCCACTTTTTCATTGCTCGAACGAAGAGAAAAGCAGCCGGCAATGAAGACATTCCGATTCCCATGTAAACCATCGGCAATTGCAGCAGCCCCTGGTCGTGAAAAAACAAAGCGTCCCGCCCAGTTTTAGCCAGGCTCAATGAGACCGTTAATAGCCCTACGCTGATTGACATAAGCAAGGTTTGGCGGAAATGGTTGCCTTTGCCGTTTTCAAACGGAGCGATGGTGTTTGTTCTTAGATTATTCGAGTTAGTCAACCGATCCATGGGTGGTTTCCCAGCGCTCTTGCGAACTTTCCGCCTTTCTAAAGCAGCCATCACTATTAGATCCCGGTCTGATTCCATCAAGTGAATGCTCGCTCATTTATAGCTATGAGTGAGCCGGTTCTCTGTTCACTAGGGAGCAAGAGTTGTGCAGCTCCCAGCCGATATAAGCGTCGTTTGCTTCTAACCAAGCAATACTTTTGGCATGAATTGGTCTCAGTTAAGCGTTCGGAGGGATCGGTCTAAAGCCTCCTCTGCACCATGGCATCTCCACGCGGTAAGACAGGAGCAAGAGCCTCCGGCGTAAACAAAAAGGCCGGTTTCTCTTTTGCATGCCCACACGTCATCAAACGCTACAACCAAGAAACAATTTTTTGGTAACAAAAGTTCCGCAGGTGGGTTATACAAGAAAGTTGTGCGGGATCTGTACCTAAAATTATATCGAGAGGACTTGCGCGTACAGGGATACGCTCGTACTCCGCTAAGACAGCGGCAGAATTCGCCTGCTCCTTGCTCGCCAGTATTCTCGGGGAGTGGCCTCTCCTCCGCGAATGGCATTAGAATTCCTTGACGGTTCCGCTCAACTCCCGCCGTCCGCGAACGCTCCAGATGTTAGAGCATGCTTTGTTCGCTCGGCTTTGTCGCTTTCCAGCCAAGCCGTGTACCAGAGGTCGACGAGCATTTGGCTCGCCGCAGCAAGTCTCTCCTTAACAAACTGAAGAGATTCAGGGGTCGGCTGTGAAAACGCTCCCGCCCTATCCAGCTCATAGACTCTTTCCGTGTAGGAGTAAGTTTTCTTGAGGTAGACCATTATTTCTGCGAAAGGAGCGTGAAGACGGGAAGGGCTTTCGACCAGCTCTTGAAAATCGTCAACCTTGATGTTGCGGACGAATTCCACCTCGAAACGACGATGCATTCCTTCATCCATGGCGTAATCCTTGGGATTTTCCCCAATCCAGCCATGGTGATGCGAAGTTGTGTGAAGAGGCTGGGATCCATCGCCGACATAATGGCCCAGTAAACCCGCGTAGTATAGAACATTGAATTCAATGGCTTTCGTGTTGACGCCGCGCTTCACGGCGCTTCTGTATTCAGCAAAAGAAACCTTCAGCTTCTCGTAGGTCTCAATAATGTAATAAGGGAGCAATCCGACCAATCGGCTATCGATGCCTCGTTGTCGATACATTTGAATGGCAGTCAGGTGGTCGTTTGTCACGGGAAAGTATTGAAGTAAGTCAAAGTTAGCGTAGTGGGAGGGGCCATGGCCTTGACTTCGAACGTACCCCGGAAATCTTTTCCACCGATCAGGCTCCGGACCGTTAAAAACAAGGAGTTGGACATTCTCCTCGGACCGAAAGAAGGAAGGAAAGGCATCTATTCCAATCGGAGCATTCAGCGCGGCGCTCTTATTTATCTCTTCATGCCCCTGGGGGCCCCAGGCGAAGGCAGGGGAAACACGAAGAGAAATGAGCACCAAAAGTAAAGACAGGGGCATCCACCAGAGAAGAGAGTCCCGTTGACGCGATCTCTCAGGAAGCGCGCGTACACCGGCGGATTTTTCCTGTTTGTGACGAAGTGAAATCCTCTCGCTCATACTGAAACTAAAAACAAACATATCACCTCAAAAGTTCCCCAAATGATAAGTCCATAGCCGGACTTCATTGTTTTTGGCTCTGGCCAAAGCCGGGAAACGCCTTGGAACTTTTTCATCGATGCTTTGTTGTAATGGGTGGATCGGACGTAAAGACCAAGCTCAGTGAAAGGAAATTTTCACTTCGCGAAGCCAGGGAGTCCCGAAAACGCTGCGAGGACAGTTCTTGACTAGATTCATTGGAAGGAGGCGTTCGCCAACGATCGATACGAACCTAACGGGCAGGAGATGTCGCGCCACGAAAGAGATCAGAAGCCATCAAGGTCTAACCAGGAGATTGACCGAAGGGACGATTCAGTATGATCTCGAAAACATCGGGCGTCACCTCTTGAGTGTCGGGTGGGAGAACGGTGTCACCGACTACGTATACCCCTTCGAAATTGAAATCCTCGACGAGGAGGAACCCAGCTCTGTCGATGTGAATGAGACATGGCGTGAGCCGTCGCTGGAATTGGACGAATACGGACGGCGAGTCGTTACCCACGGAGGCGCAACGTGGAACTGAGTCTGTCGAATAGCATCCGAGAAATCAAATTTACAGGAGGAGAATTGTTGTGATTAGGTCGCCAAAGCTTAGAAGAGTACTCTTGGCTGGTGTTTTAGGAACGGGAGCCATGACTTTGCTGATGTATGGTTGGCCATTCATCGGGTTTCCCAGGATGGACATTTTGGCTGCACTGGGAGGTGTGTTTCCGTTGCATATCTCGCCCTATCTTGTGGGGGCATTGATTCATGTAGGGATCGGGGTTTCCTTGGGATTGGTATATGCGCTTTTGTTTGAGCCCTGGCTCCCGGGACCAGGGTGGTTGCGCGGGGCTTTGTTTTCCATCATCCCTTGGATCTTCGCTATTACCCTTTTGGGTCCGATCCTTCAGACAGCCAACGAGTTTTTCAGGGGAAGAGAAGCGGTTGCGGCAAATCCCGGTAGTGTGTCGAATCCATGTGCCGTGCGCCCGGTAAATCCGTGCACTGCCGTCCAAGCGAATCCATGTTCTGTCGGGGCGGCCAACCCTTGCGCGTCGAGCCGCAATCCTTGTGCCGCCGCGAATCCTTGTGGAGCCGGTGCGAGTGCATCCTCTGGCGGAGTGTCGCCGCAAGCTATGAGCCTGATGGCCCATTTGCTTTACGGCGTAGTATTAGGGGTCACTTACAAGCCTTCAGGTGGGTGACGGGTGAGAACAACGATTTGAGGGACTCGTCGAGTCTCAAAAGGAGCCGAACATGATGCGGGAGCCTTCCCCTAGTTGTGAACTGAGCAGTTCACTTCTGGAGCGCGTCAGCCAACTGCGAGCCGCGCTCGGAGAGATCGAAAGGTCGCTTCAGGAGAAACACTTAAGATGCTGTGTGTTTCCCCAGATCAGTGGCGCCGAAGAGATAAGCAAAGTGGCATTACAGCTGAGCGTTAAAAGGATCGGCGCGCTCATTGCAGTCGAGCAGAAGATGAGTCTCGAGGATTATACGAAGACGGGTGCCGTGATCAACGCGGAACTGAACGCCACACTCCTGTTAAGTCTTTTTTACCCAGGAAACCCGCTCCATGACGGGGCGGTCATCATACGCAAAAATAAGATCGTTGCGGGAGGTTGTATCCTGCCCCTCTCCGCCGATCATGGCGCTTTTAAGGCCAAAGGACTGGGAACAAGGCACCGTGCTGGCGTGGGATTAACTCAGGTGAGCGATGCGGTGGTGTTCATCGTTTCGGAGGAAACCGGAAAAATTTCCGTGGCGGTCGGGGGGCATCTCTACCAGGAGGCGGTGGGGCTCGGCTCTCCTGGATTTCCCAGGCTAGCGGTTGCGATGAGGAAAAAGAAAGACGGAATCCGGCAGCTTCCGGATGAGGGTCTTAAAACCCGAATCTTGGGATCAGCTCTGGCGGCCGTGGCGATGAACCCGAAGTAATCAAGGGTCTCATCTCAAATCCTTTTCAGCAGTCGTTTCCACCAGGGCCTCGACGGCATGTCGGAGGGTATTTGATTAAGCGTAGCCAAGATTTTTTCGCGCGCGCTCTTAGAAATTGCCGGTTCACCGGCTAACCTATTTATCCCCTCTTTGACGCACCGGAGCCACTCTTCAAGTGTGCGGCAGGTGACACACACAGACAAATGCTTTTCAAGCATCTTCTTTTCTCGCGATGAAAGTTCAGCATCCAGCAGAGAGCTGATCTTCTCCCGGTTTTGCTCGCACGACATCGATTTATTTTTCATGCCGAACATATTCCCTCAGTTTGCCGGCCAAGACGGCTCGCGCCCTGAACAGCCTCGATCGCACTGTTCCGATCGGGCACGAAATAATTTCCGCCACCTCGGCGTAGGAGAATCCGCCGATGTCAACGAGTACAATCGGGGTTGCAGATTCCTCCGAAAGGCTCTCCAAAGCCTCCTTAAGCTTATCCTTGAGTTCCGTTTGTAGAAACTCCGCCTCCGGCCCCGGGTTTCTACCTTCCATATTGTCGAGCCACGAAGTTTCTGTGTCCGCAGAGTGTTGATCAAACGAAACCGTCCTTTTGTCGCGGCGATATCGGTTGACAAATAAATTGTACAGGATTGTTGTGAGCCACGCTTTGAGGTTTGTGCCGGACTCAAATTGGGCGTAATTGTTAATTGCCTTCAGATACGTTTCTTGAACCAAATCGTCGGCATCATCTTTCTGCTTGGTTAGATGGTATGCAACACGATAAAGTTGGTCGATGTAAGAGGCCGCCTCCTCCTTGAAACCTTCCTTCCCCGATCGACTCGCCACTACCGACATGGGGCCATTTCCTCCTCCGGTGCCGCAGAACCCGCTTTAGGCATACATACCGTGCAGAGGTAGGTGACCATAGCACGAACCGAAAGGGTGAAGAAAGAGTGAGGGGCCAACCATGTCTCAGAACGCTCAAGGTGCTGGTCGGTTGCAGAGTCGATGAACTCATTAACAAATATCCGCTTGAGAAAGTTCCCCGTTGCGATGGCGGCTGATTCGCCGCAAAATCAAACATTGCACTACCGCAACGGGAACTTTTGGCGTGTCCCAATGGTTTTCCCAAAAGTAGTGGAGGAGACCTGGAATGGCCGAAAATAAGCATCCGCCGACGTGATCCGGTAACCCCTGGAGAGCCCTCCTGGTAGGAGCGGCCTTAGCAATAATCTGGCTGGTGAGTCAATTTATCCGGTGACGATTGATTGTCTGACTAAATTAACTTTGATTTGGGAGTCTGAGTAATTCTTTGAGGCTGTTTCGACCATGAGACTCAGGGCCGCAATCATAATTGTAATCATATCGGTTGTCAGTTGGATTTTTCAGCGCGTGGGGCAGGCCCGGAGAGAAAGCCAGCTAACGGTTCTTCAGCAAAGTCAATTAAAGACGCTGAATATCGAACCTGTCGAAAAGACACTGGCGCCTGACTTCCTATTAAAGGACCTCGACGGGAATACAATTCGCCTTCATGATTTGCGCGGAAAAATAGTGCTGCTGAATTTTTGGGCCACATGGTGTCCCACGTGCCGCGTCGAAATGCCCTCAATGGAAGCGCTTCATAAAGAATTTAGCTCGCAGGGGTTGGCCGTGTTAGCTGTTGCCCTGCGCGAAAGCGCTGATGACGTTCAGTCTTTTTACAAGGAACATCATCTGTCTTTCACCGCACTATTAGACCACAACGGCGATGCCTCCGAGCTTTACCAAACATGGTCCCTCCCTACGACTTTCCTGATCAATAAGCGCGGTTATATCGTGGGGAAAGTTATCGGTTATCGAGATTGGCATAACGACCAAAGCAAAGTCCTATTCACTGCGCTGCTCAAAGAATCCGCTTAGGCCGTTTCTTCCACCTAAAGACTTGCCGATGCGTGTGGCCAGGCACTTGTTAATGACATCGAAGAGCTTCGCAAACTAGGCTGGTCGGATAGCGAGATCGTCGAGGCGCAAGGTGTGATGGAACTTTTCACCGGTTTCAACAAGTTTCTCGATTCGCTTGGAGTGGATATTGACTTCTAATTATGGCGAGGAATGAGGCCGAAGCAAATGTTGCTTCCGTAGCTCGATAGGAAGAAAACGCAGACAGCGATGCTTCTGACGGCCAGTCTCGGTTTGCTGATTGGTATTCCCCTCGGCGTGGTGATTCACCGAGGTGGATTCTGCATGCACAGCGCTTTTCGCCAGGTTCTTAAGGCCGAGCGCTCTTCATCGTTTCTTGCCTACTTATTAGCGTTGGGTTGTCAACTGGTCCTTGTGAACGCCCTCGCCGAAGCTCGATTACTAATCGTTCCAGTCCCTCCGCTGGCATGGCTTGCTGCCGTCGTAGGTGGTCTCCTGTTTGGCTTTGGAATGATATGGGCCAAGGGCTGAGCAACCTCCATCTGGTCCCGGGTCGGGACTGGAAATCTCGGTGCTGCGATTGCCGTGCTGGGTTTCGCTATTGGCGGTCTACTCGCTGCACAAGGTCTTTTCAGTTTCGTTACTACATGGCTTACCCAGCCGAGCTTCGCGCGCGCAGATGTGGTCTCGATTCCGGCGCTACTGGGAATGAGCGCTACATGGATCAGCTTGGGAGGCGTCGTCTCAATCGCTTTTCTGCTATGGATATTACCAAGACCTTCACCCTCGGCTGAGAGCTGGTCTTGGTGCCATACTGGCATAGCGGTTGGGGTTTTGGGCACTCTAGCTTGGATTCTAGGGGCGCCATCTGGATGGCACTGGGGATTGTCAATGACCGGGCCGAGCCGCACTCTTCTGGGGATGCTTGTGGACAAAGCCAACCATCCGATGACTTGGGGAGGATTCATGCTTCTCGGTGTTCCTTTTGGATCGTGGCTAAGCGCGCGATCAAAAGGGACGGCACGCTGGCAGCTGCCTGCGGCACAAGAACTCCCTCGGCGCTTCGTAGGCGGGATGCTCATGGGATTTGGGGGAACCGTAGCCGGCGGGTGCAACATTGGTAATGCGCTAACTGGCCTTTCAATCCTTTCGCTAAACAGTGTCCTAGCAACAGGCGGTATTCTTATCGGTGTTGTACTAGGAGTGCGAGTGCAAGACTCTCCAAGACGTCATTGAGTGTCCGAAAAGTCGTTACATTTGAGAATATCGGGAACTTTTGCTCACGCAATTTAGTTCTAAGTCTATAAGTCTAAAAGAACCGCGACTAGCGGTACGAAGGAGGATCTGATGAGACAAAAGTACGTGCATTTTATGTTGGCCCTGGTGGCTACGGCATTTTTGCTATCCCCAAGTCTGACATTTGCTCAGGCGAATCCTTGTGCGGCTAAGAACCCCTGCGCAGCCAAAAATCCATGCGCCGCGAAGACGGAAAAAAAGGCCGAGAAGGGCGCGAAGGAGAAGACCACCAAAGGCAAAGCGGGCGCGGAAAATCCATGCGCCGCGAAGAATCCTTGCGCTACAAAGAAGCCCTAGCAACGCGAGCTTCGCAACGCGTCGTCCGCTAGGTTCTCCTAAACCGTAAACAGATCGGGCACGGCCCCAAGATATTTAGCGCCCCGGTCGCGGTCTACAAGTTTGCCCGGAGATAAAGTATGAATCGGGTCAAGGAGGGAGCCGATGGATTCTTATAACCACGCGTCTTTCGGGCAATGTGATATCGATGCGCCCGAATTTGGCGCCGTTGCGAAAGTGGGCACAAAGGCACCGAATTTCACGCTCTCGGATCTCGATGGCAGAAAGATTTCTCTGGAGGATTTTACGGGAAGAAAACATGTGCTGCTTGAGTTCGGCAGCATCACTTGACCTCCCTTCGTGGGGGAGGTTCCTCCACTTACAAAGCTCCACGAAAAGTACCGGGACAAGGGGTTCGCATTTTTCATCGTCTACGTGCGCGAGGCCCATCCGGGTGAAAATTTCCCTCATCACGGCTCGTTTGAGCAAAAGCTCGCCCATGCACGGCAGCTCCGCGATCTAGAACGCGTAAAGATTCCGATTCTGATCGATGACCTGAAAGGCGCGGCTCACGTGGCCTACGGGCTGCTGCCGAACATGATTTACCTGATCGATAGGGACAGAACCGTCGTTTACAAGTCCGATTGGACTGACGCCCACGAGCTGGAGGGGATGTGCGAAAGTCTCGTCCGTTTAGACGACATGAAAGCCCGCCAAGTCCCCATCATCCGAAAAGGCGTCTCGGAGAGGCTCCACTGGATTCCCATGGATCCGCAGCATCGAGAAAGGATCTACCGGCGCTCCGGCGAAAAGGCGATCCGAGACTATTTCAACGCAAGAGGGCATCTTCCGTATGCAACCGATGCCGAACGAGACAAAACATAAGCTTCTTGATCGAATGGAGCGTGTATGACCCATCGAACTCAAATTGAGGATTATAATTACTCCGTCTTCGTAGGCTCGGAAGAGTTCATGGCCTTCCGGACATTATTGCCGGTCGGTTCTTCCGCTGCCGACTTCGAGGCGAAATTGCTTGAGACTGGCCAGCGGGTTCAATTCAGCGATTACTGGAAAAAGGGCGATGTACTGATCGAGTTCGGCTCACTTACGTGACCCTACTGCGCGCTGGCGGCGCCGGCGCTGGAACCGATGGCACGACAGTTCGCGCCTAAAGGCATCAACTTTGTTTTTCTTTACACGCGCGAGGCGCACCCGGGTGAAAACTATCCGGCGCATCGGAGCTTCGAGCAAAAGCTTGAACACGCGCGGGCGTTCAAAGCAGAGTTTAACGTCGAGAGACCAATTCTAGTCGATGATCTTACAGGGACTGCGCACAAACTCTATGGTTCGCTTCCTAACATGACCTATCTAATCGGCCGCGGCGGAAGGGTGCTGTTTCGAGCTGACTGGACCGATCCGCGGACCATCGAGTACGCCATAAATTATGTGCTCAATTCGAGGGCGCGTCGCCGCGAGGGACTCAGGCTGGCGCCGTTTTACGCCGAGTTTGTAGGCTACCGCTGGAATGATCCTGGGAAATTCCAAGAGGGCTTGGTTCGTGCGGGACAGCAAGCCGTTGATGATTTTGACCGGGCCATGAAGCAACGGCTCAAACAAGGGCCCCGGCCGGGCCGCATCGAGCTTCCGGAGTAATCTCTATCGTCTTGCTGGATGTATCCGCGATGAGCTCGGCATAGTCACCTGCCCAGGGCAAAGAGTTCCGTATTCGGATAATGGTCAACCCAGCCGAACCAAAAGGAGGGTGTCATCGGAACGAGTTCCAGTTTCTTGCCTTTCAACTGACCTTGAACGGCCTTGCCTGAAAGGCCGTCCCATACGGACTTCGTGGCATCATCGGCGAGGAACAATCCTGTTTTGTCCGAGCCAGTTGTCTTTTTGAAAATAAGGTCTTTGCCTTCCAGCCTTCGCTTGAAGATCACGCCGGTGGCACTCTCCGAGTCAAAGACGACAAGCAGGGGTATGCCCTGGAAGTTGTCGTTGAGGACGGGCTGGCGGCTTAGGACGGAGAACGGATAGGCTTTGGCCGTTTCGTTAATCACCAGCCCCAGCACATATTCCTTGGGATAAATCCGCTTGTCTAAAACACGCGGGGGAATAATTCCGGTATCGCTTGAGCGGTAATAAGACTCGTAAGGATCTCGTAGAGAAGCAAGGAAGCCGCCTCGACCCCTGGATAAAACCTTTGTATTGGGATGGAGCCTTTTCCATGTTTGCCACTCGGTTAACATGGATTCGAGAAAATTGAGCTTTCGTCCCTTCATGGGACCAGTGACGGCCGCGCCGACGAGATGGCTCCAGAGGCTGTCGCTTTGATGATCGTACATGACCAGGGAGTTCGCGTGCAGCTTGCCCGACACTCCGAACGTCAGCTCCTTGTTTCCTGTGCGTCGGTCATACACGATGGCCGTATAGCAGAGAGGTCACCAGGTGACCGCGAAGGGTAAGACGCCGATTTTGTCATTGACGATTTCGTGGCGGCTCAAAATTGCCACCGGATAAGCACGACTGTCGCCGCCAATCTCCACACCGACCACTCTGTCCCTAGGGCCGAGCCAGGAGACTTTTTGTCCTTCTTCAAATGTCGGAGAGAGGATTGCCGGGATAGCATCTTTGGGTAAAACGGTGACG
>Ga0209431_10002387_pt1 | contig 15284 bp, 10 predicted proteins | sample RifCSP13_3_FD_184021 | JGI IMG/M metagenome (GOLD analysis project Ga0209431, IMG submission 184021) | Soil microbial communities from Rifle, Colorado - Rifle CSP2_sed 13_3 (SPAdes) (version 2) | ecosystem: Environmental > Terrestrial > Deep subsurface > Rock core/Sediment | place: Rifle...
AACCCGACCTGGTTTCGGCTCTGGGGTGGTATGGCGCCGGACTCGAGCAGGAAAAGAGTGAAGTGGGGTGGTACCGTGAATTTGGCGATACGCGCCGGCATAAGGAAATACCTGCTGCCGAGCAATTGTGGCGTATGAAAACAGGCATGCGCTGGTTGCAGGAACAATTCGGAGTGACCCCGCTTGAATTTTGTCCCGGCGGGTTGGGGACTTCGGTTTCCTATTTCAATAGTACGCCCAAATTGGCCGCCCAGGCAGGTTTTGGCTGGTGCGGATGGGAAACCGGTTACCTGGGAAAGGATATGGTGATTATTACATGGCAATTCTTTGGTACGCCCGAGTCTCCTTTACTTGTACCGGCATTGCCTGATGCGCATGATTTTGGGATAGCCCGTGAGCCGGAAGTATTTGCGACAGTTTTTGACCGGTATCCAGGCAAAAGGTTCATTGGTATTAATGAATTCATAGGTTACCTGCATGCAAGCAATACGGCAGGATGGAATGTGAAAGAGAACAAGCTGGTCATTGACCTGAACTATGATTCGCATTATTGCATGGATTTCGGCAAACGCCCGACAGTATGGAAACTGGAGTTTGCTGACTGGCTGCTGAAAGAGAAAGGTGCTGTTTCGTCTTTAAAAGTTGATGGTACCGCTGTGATACAAAAAGGTCCGGAATTACAGGTGCCTGCGGGAACAGGCAGCCATACGGTTGAAGTCAGCTTTTAAACCAGTGGCGGATAAGGTGGCTGAACCATTGTACGTCGGGGCGATCATCGGGACATTTAATGAGTAGCAACCGGTACAGGCCAGGTTGTCAGCAACAGGTTATCAAGCCAAAAAGTCTGGTCCACCGGTGCACCGTCGCCGATCCATGGGGCAATGATAAACTGGTTGAATTGCATGGCCGGATGACTTGCCGTACGAAAGACAACATTCGTTCTTTCGATGATCAGCTGTTCATCATACCAGTAACGGAGAACGCCGTCGGGGTTTGCTTTTTTATCAGTCAGCGTATTCAGCCTGAAAAACACGGTGATGCGGTGCCATTTGGTTTGGTCATACTGGCCGGGAGTATATTGAAAGTATATCCGGTCGGCCTTCCAGGCCTTGCCATTCCAGTAAGCACCTCCGCCTGCCTTGTAGCAATCGGTAAAGGCAGTTCTTTCTTCCGGCCGGTTTCCGTTGCAGCCGCATACGGCGCGATTTTCCGTAATACCGTTGAGGTCGGTTCCTTGTTTCGAAAGGTCGATGTTCATGCCATCCTGCAAGGCAAGCATCGGTGTTCCCTCATGCTGTTCAATATAGGCGGTGAGGTGGGTGAAGGCGGGACCGGCAAATGAATCGTTTTCGGTTGTAAGGAGCAGGAATTCATGGGGATGGTAGGGTTGGTCGGAACCGGTGTAACCGGTACTGTATTTTACCCAGAAATCCACATACACAGCGTCTGTTGGTGTGAACAACTTCCTCATGGCACCGCCCGTTTGAGGAGCACTTGCCCCCTTTGGCCAGTGAAACTCGGCTGATCCGATGCTTCCCGGAATATGTTCCATTTCTGAAATAACCACACGGGTGTTATCATACCATTGCCGGGAGGCAACGTCCGCATCGTCAAAACTTTCAAAAAACAGCACTTCCTGTGAAAACATGTACGGGCAGAACATCAGAACCGGAAATGCAAGTAGACAGCTTTTCATATGGGTATTTTATTTAAACGGGGTGGCCAGGTAGCCTTCAATATCGGTCCAATGCCGAAGCATGATCTTTCTTTTGCTTTTCAGTTGATTAATGAGATCTGGTCCGAGCAAAAAGGTATCTTCATACCTGGGATCTGATGCATGACAGATCAGTTCCATTCCTCCATCCGTCAGCAGATCAATCATTTCCTGGGCGTTATCAAGTTCATCGCGCATAACAGCCATAAAGACCTGCAGTTCGATATCACCTTCCCACGTAGGTACCTTGTCAGGCCGGTGTGAAGGTTGCCGGAGTTTTTCGGCATTGCGGTCCCTGATAGCCTGTGCTTCGGCAAAATTGCCGGCACTGCGCATGATGCTGGCATGTATGCGCAAGGCCCTGGACATAGTTGCGATAAAGGCTGATTCGGGAGCTGTTCTGTCAACTCCTTCCATAAGCCGTGAAGCCCTGTTGAGCATGGAGACATACCGTTTCATGGCGCCCTCGGGTATTATATTATGGCTGCCGTGAATATCGGTATAGTCCATTCGTGCCTCCTCCGGTGAGGCATTAAAAACATGGGGGAGGAAATAAGCCTCCTCCTCTTTTGTCAACAATTGCGGGGCAATCACAAGCGGCCGGGTAATATGCCTGGCGGATACACCCCAGTATATTCCTGAGGCCCCTCCGCCCGAAGCGTTTTTATAGTTCTCGGCATCCTCAAGTGCCAGAAAGGCATCGAAAAGCTTCTGGGAATCATCACCTGCCCATTCTGTGCATAGCTGAAACAGTTCCTGCTGTTCAGGGATTACTCCCCCGGGTATGGGGGAATTCATATAGTTAACCAGCATTCCGGTGATTTTATCGATTACCGGCGGGAGATCATAACCCCTGTCGTAATAGGAGCGGAAGCTCACGAATACCGTATTCGCTTCACTGGTTACCATTTCATGGATGCTCCTGAGCACTCCCAGGGGATTAAACAATCCCCGTACCGGGTAATTACCTCCGATCTCACTTCCAACAGCCCTTACTTCATCGGCTGTGTTACTCTGGAAATAACAGTTTTCGGGCAGGTGCAGGTAGATATCTTTTTTTTCCGCGTCGGAAAACATGGAGCCCGTGAGATAAATCGAAATTTCTTCACCTGCAGCTTCAGCACCTTTATTGAAGGCATTCATAAGGGAAGCCACCCTTTCACCCATGCTTATGTTTTTACAGGTAACGGGGCCGTTGGGACCTGCATACTGCCAGTCGGACCAGCAAATTCCTGAGCCTGCATCGTTTGTTTTAAAGAAGAAGGTATGGATCTCCGGTACGTTTTTCAGCAGGGTTGCCACCATGTTGGTATACATCTCCCTGGTCCCGGCTTCATCGATGCAAGGTGAAAAAGCAGGATGGTTACCCCGCCTGGGATGATCAACCCTGGGTCCGCGCAAATGGGGGTAGGCCTCGAAGAAAGGTTCCGGAATAAAATTTGGCTCGATACTCCAGAACGAAGCTTCCAGTCCTAATTCCCTTAATATCTTCGCTTTGGCGAGAAGCAGTTCGCGGTTCTTTTTGACGAATTCAGCAGGAATAAAAGGTGCGATCTTTGGATCGGGGAAAAATTTATAAGGCGTGGGATTATAGCTGGCATACTCAAACCAGAAGTTGTTGCCTTCCGGGATTTCATAAAAACCTTTGTCGGCCAGGGTACTTATATTCACTTCAACCCTGCCGAAGGGTTTCAACCGTGCTGCCTGCCTGGCAAATTCGCGGAATTCCGTAAGGTCATTCACAGGTGCATGAAATACAAAAACCTTTTGTTTATTTTTTGTCTCTGGCGATTGTGCCGGACAGGTTGTTGAATTGATGCCTGATATCACACAGCATGCAGCCAGGATAAGTACAATTGTTTTTTTAAAGAAATGCATAATTTTTCAATATTAATTGGTACCTACAGTAATGGTAAAAGTGCCCCAGGTCACATCCCTTCTGATCTTCTTCCAGTCCTTCACCTCATAGCTGGCAAGAAACCTGATCTGATGACCGGGGGGACAGTCTTTTGCAATGTGGATCAGCGAGGAAAGCGAATATCCGTCACCCCATTTATCGGGTTGAATTTCGTCATACAGGCGCTCTCCGTCGATATATGGATCGTCATAATATAAGCGCAAACGGCGGCTGCCATTTGAAATTTCATAAATCATAATTGTTTCACCCGGTTCGGCGGTGTTATTTCCGTTCCCGCTTCCGAATATTCCGCTGTCACCGTCATCAATTCCCACCTGTGTAAACTCAGGCACATCATACATCACCGGTGCGTCAAATGCATCATGCCAGGTGTGCTTTTTATCATCTGTAATGGAAAGGTTAAACCGGATGCGGAAAGGCGAACCGTCCGCGGGAGGTAAATTGGAGGCAGTTACAGCAAACTCAACAGGCAGCCACCCCAGGTCACCGGAACTGAGTTTTCCGAATTCAATGACGGGATTGGCAATGGTTACGCCGGCTGTTGAGGTGCTGAGGGTTACTTTAATGCCGCCGGCCTCGCTGCCTCCCCTGTTCAGCAGCCTGATACCAAGCCTGCATTCCTTATGATGGTCAAGAAACAAGCCCTGACCGTTTACCTGATAGCCTGTCACTGTTATTTCAGCCGGATCAATTTTACGGTAGATGCCGAACTGATGGTTTTCATGGTTGACTGTAAAACTTATCTTACCTGACTTATCACTGGTAGCGGTGGTGGTGCTTTTTTCATCCCTCGTTGCATTGTAATCGAGCAGCGTATACTTTGTGTCGGGCTGATAGATCCCCGGAGTAGTAATCCGGATCTGAACACCAGGAATCGGGATACCATCCGGTTCCCATGCCCTGGTACCTATACCCAGGCCGCCTGCGGTAACACCTTCCATAACGATAAAACCGGGTTTGTCAAGGTTGCTTCTTACCGAATAACCCCAAACATCAAAGTCGGGATAGAGGTCGGCATGGTGCCATCGCACAGGGGTTGGAACCGGGTTCGTGAAAGAGGAGGTAACAAATTCGAATGCATCCCTGAATTGCCCGGGTGTTATACTGTGGCTTCCTTCGTATACCCGGTACGAGAAATCAAGTCCGCTTTCACGCAGCGCCCCACTGATAACCTCGTTGTTCAGAAAATACAATTCGCACCCGGTGCTTGTGCTGAATCCCAGTCTTACACCGTAAAGGTTTTTGAACATATACCTTACATGGTACAAAACATGCCGGGAAGGATAACCGATAAAAAATTCCGGTGAGCCCTTGGAACTGAGTGCAGTGCCAACAAGGTCAGGGTATTTTGCTGCAATATAAAACGACATGATGCCACCCATGCTGTGTCCTATTACAGTCCGGCTGGCACGATCAGTAAGGGTCCGGTACATACTGTCGATATGATGCACCAGTTCAACGAAGTAATCCTTGAATTGTACCTGGTAGACAATATTGGAGTGGTTTCCTATGTTGTACGGACGAAGGTCGGTATCTTCCGAACGGCCGTTCCAGGCTACCAGGATCACTTCCTTTTCCTGAACCAGTTGCATCACACCGGGGATATCCAGTTCATGGGTGCCTGTGTTGCCATGGAAATAATACACAACCGGGTAATGCTTATGGTTGTTCTGATAACCGGCCGGAAAAAAGATCCTGTAAGGTTTTTCCCTGTTAAAAACCTTGCTGAAATGCGTTTTGTCCTCCTGTGACGATACCCGTACAGAGATTCCCATAACCAATAGTGCTGAGAACAGGCTAACGGATAGAAATTTCCCGAACAATATCATAAGCCATAGGTTATATAAAAACAAAAGTATAAATATTATTTCAAAACCGTTTTAAATATTTGAAATTTTTTCAATAATAAGTAAATGAAAGATATTTATGTTATATATAATAATTTTTATTGTGAAAATAGGATACCTGGCTGGGTGAAAAGTGGCCTGTTAATTCCCATAACTTACAGCGATGGCATGGGTTAGGCCCGCTGCGACCGGCACCAGGGCATACCGTGTGCCCTTGCTTATTCTGTCAGCATATTCCAGTGGTTTGCTGTTACCGGTGATTCCGGTAATAGAGCAGTCACCCCTATAATACGGAACCATCAGGGTCAGGCTTTGTTCCTGAACCATCGGCACATTTACCACAAACTTCAGTTGGTTGCGCAACCCTGCGATGCCTGTAAAAGCAGCCTGATCTTTCATCGTCAGAAAATCAAGAAGCCTGCTTTCGGTCCATACCGGGATTTCATTCTTGCGGGCATAGTCCAGCATTTGCATGAGGGGCAGTTTGGAAAAATAGTATTCATCATTGTGTGACTTTATGCCTATAATAGAATACACCTCATTGTGCATGCTTCTGTCCACCAATCCCTTCATACAATTGTAAAAACCTTCCGGGTCGTGCCTTTCGTTATACTGCTGGTCATAAACCGCATTCAGATGCTGGTACACATCGATGATATTACCATGGGCATCGGCGTACTTCATTACGAGTCCGCTTCCTGTGAAATTTCCCTGCCTTGTTCCGGGAGTGCCCAGGTAATTATCGCCCTGGTTCGAATTCATGTCATAGTGGGCATAATTGGCATCGAGTGCTATGCCATTGATCTCTTCCAGTTTTGCCTGTGCGGCGAAATTCTGTGTTCCGTCGGCCTCCCTGCCACACCAAACAAACCAATGGTTCACACTGGTGCGCATGGGCAAATGGTAGGCCGCCAGGATCTCGTTTTTTCTGACCCTAGGGCACTGTCCGTGCTGTGCCAGTCCGGATTACCGGCTTCCCTTGTATCATCGGGATGCCCCGAGATTTCAAATCCCCTGGCTGTCCACTTTTCAACCCATTCACGGGAGACCTTGTCAACCCCGAGCAGGTAGATGGACATGGTTGCCCCCATGGAATCCACATCACGGAACTGGGGCTCAAAATCTGCTTCGGTTTTGTATTCGCCATCGTTGGTAAGCGTAATAAGGCATTTCAGGGTATCCGGAAAATACCAGAAACGTGGCAGGGCCAGGTTATCCTTATCCATGGTTTCGATACAATGCGATAAAAGCGCCATTTGCTCATCTGCCTGATTGATTGTATTGTTGGAGGTATCAACCCAGCCGTCTGCGAACAGGTCCATTCCCCTGAGTCCGTGGATGCCGTCCTTTTCGATGCCCGCAAACGACGGGTTGCCCTGCCGTGTGTATACAATGTTTTGAGGCAGGTTGTAAAGAAACGCGATGGCATGGCCCTTTTGATAATCATGACAAACTACGGCAGGGTTTCTTTCCCGGCTGCCGTCAACAGCAGCAAAAAAGGCGACAGGTGTTCCTCCGGCAAGTGTGTAGGGATCTCCGGGTACGTGTACCTGCAGATTTTTGCCAGACAACCCATGACCCTGTTCCGTAGTGGTGTCGATACGCAGATATCCGCCCGTAAGGTTCCCTTTGTCGCGCACGATGCCGAAAAGTTCCGAGAAAGCCGGGTGGGGGCAGAAAGCGATGAGGTTCCCTCCCTTTTCAACGTAGTTGTAAAGCAGTTGTATTGTGCGGGGGTCGGGGTCCGGTTCCGCAAGGATGACAAGATTGAATCCATGAAGATAGGAAGCGGATATCTTATTGCCTGAAATGGAATCCAGGTGAAATACATTGAATCCCTCCGCTTTCATTATTTCTGCGGCATATGTTCCGAAATTCCTGTCTGTGCCGAGGATAAGCACCGGAACATCCTGCGGGTCAGGGGTGCAGGAGGTGGTGGCCAGCAAGAGGAGGGAGACCACCCTGGACAATAAGGTACGCATTACCATACGGGTATTTTTTAGTTTGTACAGGACTGGTTTACTTTGCATGTAAATCTGTGGCTTCCTGTGCGATTTTTTCATATACAGCCCTGGCCTTGCGGTACCTGTCCCTTACCTCGTCCGGGTTATTCGTAAAGAAGCTGCTCCAGGCTTCGCCCGGGGCGGTTTTAGCCAGCAGGTGATAAATCCATTTGGCAAAGTAGCGTGCATCTTCGGCACTGGCTCTTACAGGGGCATTATTTACAGATACATATACTGGTGCGGTGTGTAACCGGTGTCCTTTTTCATCCATCCTTCGTGCGCATATCCAGCTGCTTTGGCTGCAATCCACCGATGTACGCAGGATCACCGGTTCGCCGGGTCTGGAAGTACCCTGCAGGGTAGCAGCCACCTTGCCGTTATATATTATTTCAATGCTTCCGGTAAGTTCCCTGGCGGAAGTCCATTTGGCCTCAATGGGAACATTGCCCCTGCCAGCCAGTTCAATTTCATCACCCGGGGTGCTCTTTCCATTGACCTGCAAGGCAATAAATTCCTCATGTCCGTTCGTTGAAACCACCGTACGTCCGTCCCTGATCCCTGTAATCCATTTGTCATAGGAAAAGTGTTGGTCTTTGATCTGAACGTAGGTAAGCTGGGTGCCGAAGGGTTCGCTGTTGTTGCACGGAAAATCTGTTCCGGCAGCCCAGCCAAGCCTGAAGCCGCAGTTCAGCAGTTTGTAATAGGCATTAACGGAGGCATCATTGATCCATACATCCTCGGCAAGAAAATCAATGGTACCCAGGGCTGCTTCCACCGGGAAATCCAACGGGGTACAGCAATCAAGCGCATCAGGCATGGAATCGTGCAGGTACTGCATATGGCAGAAACCAACGACAGCCTGTTGTGCCTTTCCCCATGCAAGGATGTTGTATGTGGATTCATCCCAGAAGGTGTGTGCATCGGTAAGTCCGAGCAATACAATATGCCCGCCAAGGGCTTTGTGTTTGAATGTTACTCCGGCAGGGTCAAAGTGCCATTCGGCATCCCAGTGAACGATCCTTCCGGGTAGTGATTGAACGGCGTCTTTTCCGGTAACTTTCGGAAGATCGGTTCTGCTGTCCTTTACTTCTCCGTTTCCCATATCAGCGAGCACGGAAATTACGGCCAGGTCATGGGGTTCCATCATTGCCGTGAATTCCGATTCATCCAGGATGCCCGTAACATCACCGCAATTCCGGTGAACGTGCATGTCGCCTGCAAACCAGTCTGCCGGCTCCGGCCTGATCGATGAAACAGGGGAGTGTGTTGATTCAGGCTGACCGGCAAGGGTGAAAATACAATCAGGAGGTAAACGCATTTCCAGGGAATGATTGACAACCATTTGATCTTTACAGGATTGCAGGTTGGTATCAGCGGTTGTGCAAAAAAGTGACAACCTGTCGATTGCAGGCAGGTTTGTCAGTGTTCCGTGCAGTGATATGCTGTCTTTGCCGGTATAGCGTCCTGCGATCACCAACTGCCCGTTTGGATTGAGAAAGGACTGAACCACCAGGCTGCTGTCTGTGCCGGTTGATCCGATCCGCACTGCCCCCGGTTTTACAAATTTAAAAATATGCGCAAAATGAAAGAACTGCTTCCGGGGAGTCCAGCTGTTTGTTGCAGGAAGGTATTCGATCAGGGGCTTGCCTTCATCCGGGCCGTACCAGAAAACCCAGTCATTCGGGGGTATGCTGCCATATCCGTTCCGTCGCGCATGCTGGTAAACACAGTCGAATCCATCCCAGAAAATGCAGGCATGGGCACTGTCGCTGAGCTGGCCCAGCATATTCCCTATTCCGGCCATTTCGGTTACCCAGAGGGATTTGTTCGGATTGGCGGGATTGCTGACGATTTTTCTGTAATTCCCTGCACTGCTGCCATACTGATGCACGCCCCAATGGGCGAGTTTGTCCAAGAGGTATTTGTCTTTCACCATCTCTGTCAGAAACGATGTAAACAGCTTGTCGCCTGCGGCGTCGGCAACCACAAAGCGGATGTCGCCCATGCCGATGGCATCGAGCTTGTTGGCGAGCTTCTTTGTAATGCGGACAAACTGTGCAGCGTCGGGGATATTCGGACCTTCCACGATTCCATCGGGATGTTCCGCACTTCTGGACATGGATATCACATCGGTTTCATTTATGGGCGATACAAGGATGAATTGTATTTTCTCAGTGAACCGGGCATAATAAAGAAAAGCTGCGATCGTCTCAGCGAATTCGTCTTCCATGGAAGGATCAATGCTGTAATCGGTACCCCCCATCCAGCTTTTTTCCTGGTCCTTTGCATCCAAGGGTGCCGCAGCCGGAGGAGATCCCATAAAACTGATCAACAATCCGTCCGTGATCCCTTTCCTGTTAAGATAGCGCAAGGTTTCCCATATTCCCTGAAACTTCTGACTTGAGAAGACCTTGTTGTAATAAGACATGTTAAAGTGGTCAGGATCATTGTCATCGTTCACAACTTCCCAGTCGATTTCCTCAATAACGGCACGGAAGAGGGTTGCTCCCAGGGAGTCTGCCAGCAGGTCTATTGCCGGTTGCATCAGCATGGTACTGGTATACACACCGTCATACCACCACGCGGTGTTGATATTTACACCAAATCCATCCAGCTGCTGGTACTTCTTTGCTCCGTCAATTTGCATGAAAATTCCGGTTGATTGAGCGTGTACATGCAGCAATAAAAGACTTGAAAGAACAATCAGAACAATGTTTTTCATGTGGTTATTTTTTGGCAGTTGCAAATAAATCTTAAGTAAAATCAAACCGAAATAATAACAGTACCTGAAAGCTTATGCCAAAGCCTTATTGCATAGTCTCCGTGTCCAAGGTCCCTAAGTATATATGAATCAGGTGTCAGATCTTTGCTTACGGAAATTACAACTCCGTTTATAGTAATTCGTGCCGGTTTAAAAGCCAGCCGAAGGTATACCGTTTCGTCTTCAGATGTTGCAGTGTATTGAATTTTATCTGATGAATAAATAACATCCTGAAGAATTCCTTCGGAATACAAAATATGGTTTTCGTGTGGGGGTGCCCATTCGGGAACACCTGCAAATGCATGATAGAACATCCTTGGGCATTCTCCGTAACAGTCGGACCACCAGCTTAATATACCCTTACTAACCGGACTTTCAAAAGCCATTCCGGCTGAGTCGTTGCAATAGGTGACCCAGTTCAGGGAGCGGTATGCTTTTTCTTTATAAGAAGTATCTCCGGAAATGGCATACCATCGGGCGCACATTGCAGCATATCTCGCCGTCTGGTAATCCATTTTAAAATTGAATGAATCCTGTTCGCCAACCAGGTTAGCGCCCCACATGCTAGCAGGTTCTCCTTTAGCTGTGCGCCAAACGAAATACTCTTCGGTCCATTTGATTAACATGGGAATATCTGCCCTCCATTCCGCATCGAGTTCGGGATAATCGAAAAGACACAGCGCTGTATTGCTGGCACTCAGGTTGCTTTTGTAGGTATTGCTTTTAATATCCGTATCCGAATGACCATCTGTCCAGTAACCTGTTTGCATTGGAAACCGGAGAATGAAGTCCCTGGCTTTATCCCGGGCATCCTTGTATGCGTTTACATTGCCTGTGTTTGACCTGATCAGATTATCCAGCAGCATATAACATCCGGTCCAGTTTGCACCGTAAGGGGCGGTAATCTTTCCGTTGCTCATTACAACACGGTAGGGCCACACCGATTCGGTTGCCGTTCCTGTCCTTGCATTCTTAGCCAGTATATCAGCTACATTTATGGCAGCGGAAAGGTATTTATTATCTCCTGTAAAAAGATACATCCTGTAATACGTTAAGCCCATTTCACCTGCATGATCAACCTGAATTTCATGCTGCTCAAATCTGCCTGCCGTTGTAAATCCCCGGAACAATGTATCTCCGGCATTGGTGGTGGTATAAGGAAAACCAGGCCATGCAAATTCCGGGGAACTGGTTCCGTGTTCCAGTGTATAATCAACAAAATCCCTGATGAGCTTCATTACACTTGCATCGCCGGTGTATGCGTAATAAAGGCGTGCATTTTCAAACCAGTTGGGGATTTTCTCTGCAATATCATTCATCCACATATCCGGTAAAATAGAATAATTTGTTACTTTGAAGGCGCAATAAAAATAATACTGTGGATATCTCGACCGGGGTTCGGGTCCCGGCGAATAGGGTACATGGTATTTAATAAAATCCCACCGGAGGTGCAGGAAATGATCATAGGCATTTTCACGGGGTATATACCAGGGGACAATCTTTTTTTGTTCGTCCAACATTACAGGATGGTTACAAAAAGTAAAACCGGAATCAACTACCCTCTCTTGTGCACAGGAGAATAAGGTAAACAGGCTTAGTATAAGTAAGTGTTTCATTGGTTCCGGTTTTTTTTGTCAGAATAAAATAAGAAAAAATTAAAACTCAAACTTATAAAAACTTTCATTATCTTGCTATTTATCGAAAATAATATTTCTTTTGCTTTGTATTTTCCTTCTTGTTGCAAAAATAGACAATTATGAACAAAATCCTTTTGCTCCCGGTTTTTTTGATCCTGGCATCAAATGGTTATTCGCAGTATTCTCCGGTTGAACACAGGATGTTTTCCGGAAATGAAACAGCGGTTCATACAAAGGGTAACTATGCAAAATCCGGAACAACCTATATATTGGCAAATGATATTACCAGCGAGGGAAGTGCGCTTTTTCTTGGTAAAAATGTGACCCTTGATCTGAATGGCCATACGGTGAGGTTTGCAGATGCAGCCTATGAGCATATGCCAAACAGGGGATTTGAGGAAGGCATTAAAGGCTGGGATTTATCCCGCGCTCCCGGCGCCAGACTCGAGAATACAGCAGATGTGCATGTGTTCCTGGGAAAAAAGCTGCTGAGTCTGAAAGCAGGTGATGTCATTACATCGCAATATATGACACTGCCGGTGGCAAACCGGTCGTATTACGCCATATGCGGAGTCACAGGATGGTATTATCACCAGATGAAGAACTATCCTGAAGATGAAATGACGGTAAGTGTTTATGTTGAGGATGAGAACGGCGCTGAAGTAAAATGTGTGGCCCCCTATGGTGACGGGATGCAAACCGGGTGTCCGGCTGAAAAGAAAGCACCGCGGTTGGGAGGGGGCTTTGTGGTTGCACACCTTACAGGCTTACCGGCGGGCAGGTACCGTATACGCATTAAAGCTGACACTGATTGCCTTGTAGATGAAATTGACATACGTCCTGCCATGGATGCAGGTATCAGCATTATAGAAAATACCACGCCCCTTGCGAATTACGATCATCTGATCAGGGAGTCTTATCCGGCGGTGATTCCGGCCTTCTACGATTTTACGGAAGATTTCAATACGGGTATGCCGCTTACGTCGGTTCCCCGGGTAAGCGGCAGCGGTACCATTACAATTAAGAACGGTGTGATTGAAGCAGGTAGGGATGGAATTCACAGTTGGGGAATCCAATCATCTGCACCCGGTGTTAAAATTGTTCTCAACAATGTTAGAATTGTGGCCAGGGGGATCAGTTCGGGAACTGCCGACATGATGTATTCCGAAATCCGGAATTGCAGGTTTGAAGCAGATATGCCTTTTCTGATCCAGCGTCATGTAAACCTCTGCTCGGTATTAATAAGGGGTGATCAGCCCTCTGAAGTATCAGGTTCTGATTTTATTGGCGGACAGGGTTGTTTATCCATCAAGGGAAAATTTTCCCTGGTGCACGACAACCTTTTTGTGAACGACCAGTGGGTTACCAACCATTACAGCATCATGGGCACCGGCGACAGCTCCAAAATCTATAACAACCGGTTTGAGCCGAAACAGGGATCAGGAATTTATGTGTCAAGATATACCGAAGTATTCGATAATGTTTTTAAGATTGAGACTTCGGAACCAACCTGTGAATACGGCAGGGAAGAATACAGCACCGCCGCCATCAGGCTTGGCGATTACAATGCAAAGCCCGGATCTCCCAAGGCCTCGATTGGTAGCAGGATACACGGAAACAAAATCTTTATTACCGCCAAAACACACCCCGAGCCCGCAGAATATACTCCAATGTGCTGGGGTGTTTATTATAGTGCCAGCGGTGGAGAGAATTACGTTTATGATAACGATATTGTGGTTAATAAAGTTGATCCGGACTCGAAAACAATAACTGCAGCCCTTTACATTTGCGGGGGGCCAAAGTATTTCGGCGGACAATTTTACAACAACCGCATTACTACCAATGTACCGGCTGCCTGGGTCGCGTCAATGTATGGAGGCGCCTCTAATTCAGATCTATACAATAATACTATTGTTCCCCTTCAGGGTGCTGTTTTTAGCACATTCCGGATCGGAAGCATGGGATGTGATGACTGTGTGGCCAGGGATGTGAAATTCAGGTCGAACGCGGTGGAAGGTCAGGCCTTTTCGCTGAAGGTCTCTGACCAGGATCATTCCTTTAGGGTATCATGGACGCTGAACATTGCTGTGAAAGATGACAAAGGGAATCCGGTTCAAAACACAGTTGTTACCATCCGGGACCGCACCAATGGTCGCTCATTCAAAGCGAGAACGGATGAATCGGGAATGGTAACCACTGAATTGCCCGAATATGCAGTTGATGGCAGAGCCAAAAAAATTTACTCTCCTTATACGGTGAGAACAGGCACCATCACCAGGCAGGTGGAACTCAACAGCAACAGGGCGATTATGCTTGAACTGCCCTGAGTCTCCGGTGATGCAGGCTTAACCGGAAATGGAACTAATAGAAAAAAACAAAAACATTTGCCATGAAAAACTTCAATAGAATACTTTTGATAGCTGGACTGTTCTTACTGGGTCTGAACATTTACGGGCTGTTCAAAACCATGCGAAATCCGGCGGTATATGCCGAAGAACAGACCCAGAGAAACAGGATCAATGATATTACGATCCGGTATCCTGACATCATTGACCAGTTGAAAAAAAAGCCCGGGGAACCGGACCTGGATTTTGGTATCAGGATCAACAAGGTGGTGAACGACGGATTTATGCATTACTGGAAGGAAGAGGGCATTGTGAAATACCACATGCGTGTACCTGCCTGGGAGAATTATCTTCTATTTTTCGCATCCTATGTTAATCCCGGTAAGTTTAAAAGGTACGAGTTCAGCAATTATAAAAAGAACCTGGAAAGGGGGGTTGGCTTATGTTCTACTCATTCCACGATTGTGAAAGGCGTATTGCTTGAAAACGGGATCAAGGCAGAATTGATGGATGTTGGCGGGCATCATGTGGTGGTAAGGGCCGAACTTAATGATACCGCCATTTATATGCTGGATCCCGATTTTGGCATCGTGGTGCCGTATGATACAGCTGCCATTACAGCAAATCCGGAACTGGTACGTAAAGCATACAACAATATGACTTCATTGTATTATCCCGACGCAAAAGACCCGTATACCCCCGATATTCTGGTTGATATCTTTGGGAGGAAGAAATACATCTATACGGTGAATAACCGGTTTGAATATTTCTCCTATTGGGCCATCTGGATTTTTCCGTTTTTATTGATGACGCCTTATTGCTTAAATGTGATCAGAAGAAAATAGTTTCATGGAATGAACTCCACATGAGAGTGGAGTTCTTTTTTTCAGGGATACCATACATACTTCTTTACCAAATCCAATAACAGCTCCATGTTCACCGGTTTTGAAAGATACCCGTTGAACCCTGAATCCAGACATTGTCGTTTTATATTATCATAAATACAGGCAGTTTGTGCAATCACAGGTATTGATGGATTAAGTTCTCTGACTGCGCTTA
>Ga0209431_10002391_pt1 | contig 15279 bp, 11 predicted proteins | sample RifCSP13_3_FD_184021 | JGI IMG/M metagenome (GOLD analysis project Ga0209431, IMG submission 184021) | Soil microbial communities from Rifle, Colorado - Rifle CSP2_sed 13_3 (SPAdes) (version 2) | ecosystem: Environmental > Terrestrial > Deep subsurface > Rock core/Sediment | place: Rifle...
GGTTTGTTTATTTTGTATTTCCGATTATTTCCCTGTCACCGGCCATTACAGTTTTATTGTCAATATTCTTCCTTAGGGAATCGGCCAGCAAAAGGCATTGGACCGGCATTATCCTCGCCCTTGTCGCTATCGTCATGATGTCATTCCAGAAACCCGACAATAATGCAGTGAGCGGTTACCTCTGGTTTATCTTTGCCATCCTTGTGTTTCTTGCCTGGGGCATTCAGGCCTTCTATATGAAAAAGGCCAATGACCACATGAAGGCTGAGAGCATCTTTTTTTATATGATGATCTCGGGACTGTTGGTAATTCCTTTTGCCTATATGATGACTGACATGTCACAGCAGATCCACTTGGGTTTTAAAGGCCCCTACCTGGCAGCGCTTGTGTCGGTGCTTAATTCCATAGGAGCCCTGACCCTTGTTTATGCCATTCGGTTTGGAAAAGTGATCATTGTGGCACCCCTCACCAACGCGGTAGCTCCCATCATTACAATAGTTCTGTCCCTGCTGATGTACGCAGTAATTCCCAATCCTGTGATCATTATCGGGATCGTTATCGCCCTGGTAGCGGTTTACCTTATGGCCGACTAATAATATTCCCGTGCATAGTATGGTTTGAGGAATAAATGTTCCTTCATGACGTACCTTTTCTTCGGAACTCTGAAAGGAAAATCAACAAATAAAATAATATTTCAAAATATAATTATATCAATAATCTTTCATATAATTATTATATTTGTTTTTTAAATTAACTTTTTGTTATGAAAACTGGATTTATACTTGTATTTGTTATACTGGCTGCATCGGTTTGTATTCAGGCAGACTGCCAGACAGCGGGCAAGGCAAAAATTGCCGTGATTCAGGCAAACCCTTCACCCCACCAGGATCCTTTTATGCCGGAATATGACCCTGCACAGGTACGGCCTCAAATGATGGCGCATATTGAAAAACTGCTGGATCTTTTTGAAAAAGCCGGCCGGATGGGCGCCGACATTGTTTGCGGACCCGAAGACATGCAGCAAATAGGTTCCTATGGACTGTATATTGATACAAAGGACCCTGAAACCGGAAAAATTCTTGCTGATGCACTTGCCGTTCCGGTTCCGGGACCCCTGACCGACAGGGTGGCTGCCATCGCAAAAAAATACCATATGTATATCATTGCCCCTATTTATGAAGCTGCAGGCGATAAAGTCTACAATACCGCTGTACTATTCGACCGTAAGGGAATGATCATTGGCAAACACCGGAAGACAATTTTGCCTGTCATGGAGACCTGGCTGGTATCCACAGGGGATGCATTTGAGGTATACCCTACCGATTTTGGAAACATTGCGGTGGCAACGTGCTGGGAGCTATCCTATCCTGAAATTGCAACAATCTATGCATTGCAGGGGGCGGATATAATTTTCCATCCCACCATGGCACCCGACAATAAACCCGGAGAAAGCCTGGCTACAGCGCCGATGTTCATTACACGCGCCAAAGACAATTCGGTGTATATTGCACCTGTTGTGTTGGGTTCATCGGGTAACGGGATCATTGATTTCAATGGCAATGTGGTGGCTGAAGCCATTGGCAGCAACGATACCGTGATCATGGCCGAGGTGGATTTCGCCAGGGAAAGGATACAGGCCAGCCCATGGTGGGAAACCATTAATGGTACAAGCAACCTGAAGGCCATCCATTTTAAGTCGCGGCGGCCCGAAATATACCAAATGCTTACCAATCCGAATCCTCCCATCCTTGAAAAATATAAGAACATCCGCTTTACCACGGGAGACCGGCAAATGCAGCAACAGGCCGTGAGGAAAGTTGATTACGGGCCGAAGGCAAAATAATGTACCCACATACCCACAAGTAAAAAACCCGGCTATGAAAAGGATTTTTGTCCTTACTTTCCTGCTGATCAGCAGCACCTGGTTTGTAACCGCCAATGTAACATTGCCGCGGATTTTCAGCGATAACATGGTACTTCAGCGCGATATGCACGTTCCTGTCTGGGGCCATGCCGATCCGGGTGAAATAGTAAAAGCGGCACTTGGCGTGCATATTGCTCAAACCACGGCAGATGAAAACGGTCATTGGAAACTTTACCTTGGTCCGCTGGATCCCGGCGGACCCTTTGAGCTTACTATTTCGGGCAATAACAGGATAACCGTCCGGAATGTCCTTGTTGGCGAAGTATGGGTTTGTTCCGGGCAATCCAACATGGCCATGGAAGTTGAGAATTGCCTCGATGCAGCCCGGGAAAAAAATAATGCCAATTATGCGGAAATAAGACAATTTCAGGTAAAAAGGACAAAATCTACCCGGCCCCTGAAGGATGTTTCGCCGGTTGATGCAAAGACGTCCTGGCTCAATTCCTGGGAAATTTGCAGTCCTTCTACTGTTGGCCATTTCACCGGTACCGGCTATTTTTTCGCCCTGGAACTGTATAAAAAACTGGGCATTCCGATAGGCCTGATCCATGCCTCATGGGGCGGCACTACCGCGGAAGCCTGGATGCCTGCGGACACCTTCGTTACGGATTCGGAGTTCAGCCTGATTCTTGAGCACTGGCCTGATTATAACAACGATGAAGAATGGCTCAAAGAAGAGTATGCCAACTTTGTAAAAGAAACTGAAAAAGCCCGAAAGAACGGATCTTCCCTGCCACTTTACTTTAACCAGCCTTCCGTACTTTTCAACGGTATAATTGCGCCCGTAATTCCATTTGGTATCCGTGGCGTAACCTGGTACCAGGGCGAATCAAATGCATACCGTGCCTACCAGTACCAAACGTTGTTTCCGGCACTTATCAAACAATGGCGCCGTGCATGGCAACAGGGAGACTTCCCGTTTCTTTTTGTTCAACTTGCCAATTACCACTTTGAACCCCAGGTATTTCCCGAATTACGTGAGGCCCAGCAGATGGCTCTCTCCTTGCCCGTAACTGCCATGGCCGTTGCAATTGACGTCGGCGATTCAGCCGATATCCATCCTAAAAACAAACAGGAGGTGGGCAAACGCCTTGCACTGGCAGCCCGTGGCCTGATATACGGTGAGGATCTGGTATTTTCGGGACCGGTTTATAAAAGCATGCACGTGGAAAAAGGACGATGCTGGCTGGAATTTGACCAAACCGGAGCGGGACTAACAATTGCAGACAATAAACCCCTGAAGGGGTTTACGGTGGCAGGGACCGACCGGATTTTTATTGAAGCAAAGGCCATTGTTGACGGTAACCGGGTGATCGTTTGGAATGAGAATGTCAAAGATCCCGTTGCCGTTCGGTATGCCTGGGCCAACCATCCACAGGGATGCAATTTGTATAACCAGCAGAACAACCGGTACTTCCTGCCAGCATCCCCCTTCAGAACAGATACATGGCCCGGAATCACCCAAACCAGAAAATAATTTCCCGGAACCTGCTTCCCCCTGTCCTTCAAAACCATACTTAAATGATTTAGTTTTATGTTATTTAACTTTTTAAAATATTATTAATAACCTTCTGAAACATTTCTATAATACTTTGGAAAGCTATTGAAATTTACTACATTTGTATTGAAATAATATACTTGAAAGGTATGGAATATCTGAATTGTGAGACCGGGCTTCTGAAAACATCCGGCGGGTTTAATACGGCAAAGGAAATCAGCCGCCAGCCCGCATTATGGATGGAGACTTATTATAATGTGGTAAAAGAAAAAGATGCACTGGGGAGTTTTATAAATAAGGTACTTAAGCAGGAGTGTCCCTATATCATCCTTACAGGTGCAGGTACCTCGGCATTTATTGGAGAATCTTTATTAGGTCCGTTTCAGCGAAAATGGGGTCATTATGTAAGGGCTATAGCAACAACGGATATCATTACCCATCCTGAAGATTATTTTATTCTTTCACGACCCACCCTGCTGATATCATTCGCACGGTCGGGAGATAGTCCCGAAAGTCTTGCTACAGTGGAACTGGCCGACAGGTATTGTGATGAAGTTTATAAACTGAATATTACCTGCAATAAGGATGGAGAGCTGGCTCGAAATTCGGGAACGGGAAATTCCTATGTATTCCTTTTACCTGAGGAAACGAATGACCGTTCGCTGGCTATGACAAGTTCATTCACATCTATGTTACTCGCAGGATTGCTTATCCTTAACATTAATCACATTGGTGAAATGTTACCTGTGGTGAAACAGTTGCAGCAGCAAGGTAATTTTATCCTGAACAAATGCCTCGGGACACTAAAAGAGCTTGCCGAAACAACTTTTGAAAGAATGGTATTCCTTGGATCAGGTCCCTTATTTGGAGTTGCACATGAATCTCATTTAAAAGTTCAGGAACTATCCGATGGCAAGGTTATATGTACCTATGATTCCTTTCTTGGATTCCGTCATGGGCCAAGGGCGGTTGTTAAGAATGATACGGTAGTTTTCTACCTGTTGTCAAGTAACTGTCATTCTAAAAAATACGAACTCGATCTTATCAGGTCCGTTAATGAGACCGCAAAAGGGCATCGATCTGTTGCTATTGGGGATGACTTTGATCCGAAGGAATTAAAAATTGATATTCCTATTCTCTTATCTCGCGACGTCAGTTTGGTGCCCGAAGAATTCCTTTCAGTTTTTTATGTTATGCCCGCTCAGATCATTGGTTTCTTCAAGTCTCTCAGTCTTGGACTATCACCGGATTCTCCCTCGAACAGCGGCTCTATCACAAGGGTGGTTCAGGGAGTTACAATCTATGATGGATCCCCGGCCGATAAATCTTCAGGGGTGGATGCCGCTGTAAAACACGCTCTTAAATCCAAAACCCTTAAGGTCTAAACAGCCGGAGCTACATGACAAGGCCTATGGGAAGTCTGTTTCTTGATGTTCTTGCAGGTAACAGGTCAGGGACTGCAAAAGGGATATATTCTATATGCTCAGCCAACAGGGATGTACTGGAAGCCTGCTTCAGACAGGCAAAGTCAGATGGATCGCTGGTGCTTATCGAATCCACGTCGAACCAGGTGGATCAGTTCGGTGGGTATACAGGTATGAAACCCGGCGATTTTGTCCATTTTATACAAACCCTTGCGGCTGAAAACGGTTTTCCCGGGGACCTCATTCTGCTTGGGGGTGACCATCTCGGACCAAATGCCTGGCAGTTGCTTCCGGCAACTGAGGCAATGGCCAGGGCAAATGAGCTGATACAGGAATATGTTAAGGCCGGATATCAGAAAATCCATCTGGATACAAGCATGTACTGTGCGGATGATGCAGGGGACAGGACTCGCCCCCTGAATGATCGTATTGTTGCCACCAGAACCCTTGAACTCTGTAAGACCGCAGAAAGAACATGGAAAGCGCAATTCGGAACCGAGCCCGGTCTGATTTATATTGTTGGTACCGAGGTTCCTGTTCCCGGGGGTGCACGTGCCGCAGAAGCCACAATTCATCCCACACGGCCTGAAGATGCGGCCACTACCCTTACCGTACTGAAGGAGCATTTTACCCGGAACGGCATGACAGCCGCCTGGAACCGGGTATCGGGCCTGGTTGTCCAGCCCGGGGTTGAATTCAGCGATGATACCGTTTTCAGGTATAACAGGAGGGCTGCTGCCGGACTGAGCAGGCAGATTCTCACTCATGAGCGCCTTGTATATGAAGCCCACTCAACCGATTACCAGTCGGAATCAGATCTGAAAGCCCTTGTAGAAGACCATTTCTGCATTCTAAAGGTGGGACCCTGGCTTACATTTGTATACCGTGAGGCTCTTTTTGCCCTTGAAGCGATGGAAATCGAACTCCTTGGAAAGCAGGGTGACCTGTCGGGGCTGGCCGATTCACTCGATAGGGCAATGGTTAAGAATCCCGTTTACTGGAAATCCCATTACCATGGCAATGAAGATATTGTTTGCTTTAAACGAAAGTACAGTTTTTCTGACCGGAGCAGGTATTACTGGACAGACCCCGGGGTAGACCATGCCAAAAAAAGATTGTTCAGGAATCTTACTGATCACGCCATCCCGTTTTCCCTTCTCAGTCAGTTCATGCCGGATCAGTTTAATGAAGTCTGCGAGAATAAAATCAATCCGGTTCCAACGGATCTCGTTCAAAACCATATTATGGCCGTAATCCGAAAATATGCACGTGCATGCGGCCTGACTGCCGAAAAAAGCAATGAAGGAAATTCCTATCTTTATAAAGGCAATTGACTTCCCATGAAACTTCAGGACAAACTTAAAACTTACCGCGATCAACCAGTTGCCCTGCTGGCAACGAATTTTTACAATCTCGAAACCCTGCAGGGTGTACTTAAGGCGGCAGCCGACTGCAAAAGCCCCATTATACTGCAGCTTACCCGAAGCTCCATTGAATACATGGGACTTCCGGTGGCCTATTTAATGGCCAGGGCCGCCATCGCATATTACGGGGTGGAAGCCTGGATACATCTCGACCATGGCGATTCTTTCGAACTGGCAGCTTCCTGCCTCGAAGCCGGCTTTGATTCCGTTATGATCGACGCCAGCGAAAAACCTTTCGAAGAGAATGTGATTATCACCCGAAGGGTGGTAGAACTCGCAGGCCGATTCAATGCCTGTGTGGAGGCTGAACTCGGATTTGTAGCCAAGCTGGGACAACCTTCCATCGAAAATGGTTTTACAAGTCCTGACGAGGCACAGCGGTTCGTTGAGGAAACCGGTGTAGATGCCCTTGCAATCGCCATCGGTACGGCTCATGGATTTTATAAACAGGAACCCAAACTGGATCTTGATCTGCTTTCACGAATCAACAGCATTACCCCGGCATCGCTGGTGCTACACGGAGGTTCCGGCATCCCGAACCCGGCGCTCATCGAAGCCATGAAAAGAGGAATCTGTAAAATAAATCTTGCCACGGAGATTAAAAACATCTTTGTTAAAACCCTCAAGAGTAGAATTGTTAACGAGGATGAAATCGACCTGCGCAAGGTATTTCCGATAGCCACCCGGGCAGTCACTTCCCTGGTGATCGATAAACTCAACGTAGTAAATGGCCTCTAAATTGTCCCTAACATGATCAAAAAGATGAAACTGCAAGGTTTAAGGCTGGTGGCATTGCTTGTTATCCTGGGTTTCCAGGCTTCATGGGCACTTATGTTTTCAAAGGATTTGCAGGCACCCGTACTGCAAGTGATTCCTTACCCGAAAAAGGTATCCCCGACCGGGCAGGCATTTACTTTTAAAAATGAAGTTACCATTGTACTGGATAAGGATGCATCCGTAGCCGACAGGTTTGCGGCCGCTGAACTCATCCGTGAACTAAAAGAAAACTGGGATATACCGGCAAAGCAGGGCATTCAGGGTAAGGGTCCTGCCATAATACTTACCCGGCATAAGGTGCCGAAAAATCTTCAAGCCCAGGGCTATCAGGTTATAACCGGAGAAAATAATGTCCTTGTCCGTGCCCCCGATGAAGCAGGCTTGTTTTACGGAACACAAACCCTGCTGCAACTTATTGTTCGTGAAAATCAAGGATTTAAAATTTCCGGAGTCAGCATAACCGACTGGCCGGATATGGAGAAACGCGCGATCCATTATGACACCAAACATCACCAGGACAAAGCCGGCTATGTCAGGGATTTTATTAAAGACCTTGCCCGGTACAAGGTGAACATGCTTGTATGGGAATGGGAGGATAAATTTGCCTACCCGAGCCATCCTGAAATTGGCGCGCCCGGTGCGTTCACCATGAAGGAAATGCAGGAATTTACACGGTTTGCAAAGCAATACCACATTCAAATAGTGCCCCTGGTGCAAGGCCTTGGACATGTGAGCTATATTCTGAAATGGCCTCAGTATAAATCCTTAAGAGAAATAGCCTCATCAAACTGGGAATTCTGCCCCTTAAAAAGCGGTACCTACAGCCTGCTTTTCGACCTCTGGAAAGATGCCATTGAAGCCACTCCGGGATCCGAATACTTCCACATAGGGTCCGACGAAACCTATGAACTTGCTGCATGCGATGCATGCAGAACAAAAGCCAAAGAAATAGGCAAAAGCGGGCTTTATCAGTTATTCATCAATAAGTCAGCAACCTATCTGGCTTCTGCAAGCCGGAAAACAATGGCGTGGGAGACACCCATGGGATGGAAAATCAGCGAATCACCGGCAAGGGGAATTGAACCGTTTAAAGGACTGGCACTAACGGAAAGCTATGATTATGAAACCCCGGAACTTGGTTATGCAAAAGAAGCCAGGACACTCGGTTTTGAAGTATTCGCCTACGATCCCAATCCGGGGGTGGTTCCACTGATGGTCCCCTATATCTTTGAACAAGGGGAAAGCAATGAGCCCAGAATAGGTAGCCTTGAAAAATCTCATCTGTTTTTAACCCATGCCGCACAATCAGGTGTATTTAACGGGATGATCAGTACATCATGGGACGATGACGGACTGCACAACCAGATGTGGATGATGCATTTTGTGAATGCCGCTGCCTGTTCCTGGAATGGAGAAGGTACCGATCCCAAAACATTCTGGGAGTCCTTTTACCTTAGTTATTATGGCAGTACAGCCATACAGATCGATTCATTGTTCAGCCTGCTGAACCAGGGTGCTTACTATTATGCCGGTACCCTGGAACGCAATGTATGGCATTATGGTGAGATCGGACAAACCCATCTTCCTGACCTGCCGAGGGGCGATGCGCTGGAATACGATCCATTCTGGAATACACAATATAAGGAAAAGGTCACCCAATCAAAAATCATGCTGGATAAAATGGATAAGGCGCTGGAGATAATTAACAAGAACAAAAAAGCCGGGGTAAGCCACCCGTATGATTTTGAGATCTTCCGCACGAGTGCGGCACTGATCAGGCATACCTGCCTTTCCTACATTGACCTTTCAACCCTCGAAAATACCATCCGGGAAGCCCATGTGAGCCGGTTCACTGATGCAAATGCTGCACTTGAACAGTTGGAGAAGGCACAATTGCTTCTTGAAAACAGCCTGGCGAGAAGGGAATACGTCTTCAATGACCTTGTAAAAACATATGAGGTTACCCGGTTACCTAAAGGTATGAATGATGAAAAAGAATTCTTCTGGCAGCAGGACAGGGCTAGGCATTTTGCCTTCCGCAGGCCGGATATGTCTTTTCTTATCTATGATGAGCAGTTGCTCGACATGGAAGGCTATCTTCAGAAGCTAAAGGATTACATTGCTTATTTTAAAGCCATTGCCATGAATTAATACCCCGATTTGCTTTTATACTTACAAACCTCCTGTTTATGAAAAATTTTCCGGTTCTATTGGTCATCCTTTCCCTGAACCTCCTCATCCTTGCCTGCGCAAAGGAAAAACCCGTCCTGTCACCGGAAAAGATAAGTTTTATCACCGGTCAGTATGATCATATCCTGTCGGAATCAAACGACCTTACGCAGTTCCCACGCACAATTGACAGCAACAACCAACTTGTGAGTACGGATATTTATGATTGGACCAGTGGTTTCTTTGCAGGCAACCTCTGGTACTTGTTTGAACTTACCGGTGATGAAAAATGGAAAAATGAGGCCGTAAAATGGACGGAAGCCCTGGATACAATACAGTACTGGAGCGGCAACCACGATGTGGGCTTCATGATGAACTGCAGTTACGGAAACGGACTCCGGCTTACCGGCACGGAGGAATATAAAAAAATATTGGTTCAGACTGCTGAATCATTATGCAAAAGGTACAATCACAATACAAAGTGTATTGAATCGTGGGACTACCGTAAGGCCTGGAATGATACAACCGAATGGTTCTTCCCGGTTATCATCGATAACATGATGAACCTGGAATTGCTCTTTGAAGCCACCAGGTTGAGCGGAAATAATCATTATACGGAAATCGCCCTCCAGCATGCGGCTACCACAATCAAAAATCATTACCGGCCTGATTATTCATCCTACCATGTGGTAGATTATGATACAATTACCGGACAGGTTCTCGACAAGGCCACCTGCCAGGGATTTACCGATGAATCGTCATGGGCACGTGGTCAGGCCTGGGGTCTTTACGGTTTTATTGTTTGTTATCGTTACACGAAAGACCCTAAATTCCTCACTTTTGCAGAAAACATCGCCAATTATATCATCCATTATCCCGGCATGCCGGAAGACGGGGTTCCGTATTGGGACTATAATGTAACGGATACGGGTTTGACACCGGAATGGAAATACGATGCATCCCGGTTTCCTGTAATTCCACGGGATGCATCTGCAGCCGCCATTACCTGCTCAGCCCTTTTTGAACTGGGTTCGTTTTCCGCCACCTACGGTGAAGAATATAAGCGCACAGCAGAACGGTTGCTCAGGTCACTCGCTTCGCCGGCCTATTTTGGATCGGATCAGAACCGGTTTTTTATCCTGAATCATTGTGTTGGAAGCATTCCGCATGGCGCTGAGGTTGACAAGCCGCTTGTATATGCCGATTATTATTTCCTGGAAGCACTCCTCAGGCAGAAGGCGCAACAATAATTCCTTCCCGGGACCCGGTATTTCAGCTATAACCGCTGGATTGTCATTCCGCCGTCGACCCTGACAACCTGTCCGGTTGAATAAGGAAGCTTCCCCGTCGCCATGGCAGCTGCCACCCTGCCAACATCCTCCGGAGTTCCCCATCGCTTCTGCAGGGCGAGGCCCTGTTGAAACAACCGGTCATACTTTTCCGTTACACCGGCAGTCATATCCGTTTCAATAATACCGGGTTGTATTTCATACACGGGAATATCGAATTCTCCGAGCCGCACTGCCCAAAGCTTCGTTGCCATAGCAATACCCGCCTTTGATATACAATATTCACCGCGGTTGACTGAGGCAACTGAAGCAGAAACAGAGGAAACATTGATGATACAGTAAAAACCGGAAGGATCTGCTGCCTTTTGTTTTATCATTTGTCCTGCAACCAGTTGTGTCAAAAAGTACGGACCCCTAAGGTTCGTATTCATAACCATATCAAAACTGGCTTCGGTGGCTTCCAGAATATCCCTTCTTTCGGGTGGGGCAATCCCGGCATTATTAACCAGCACGTTCAATTGTCCGAAATGCACCAGCGCCTGGCTGACCATCTGATTCCGGTCCTTTTCTTTTGAAACATCTCCTTTCACATAAATAACCCGGCTTCCCATTGACCTCAATTCATTCAATACCTGAATTACCTCAGATTCGTCTCGTCTTCCGTTAATGGCCAGATCGAATTGCTCCCTGGCCATTTCCCTGGCGATACCGAGCCCAATGCCCCGGGTTCCGCCTGTAACTAGTGCTGTTGGATTCATAATTCAGGTATTTCCATCCAGGTTCGTTTGGCCCAGCTTTCAAGTCCCTTTTCAGCCAGCTGAACTCCTTTTGCCCCTTCCTTCAGGTTCCATGGAAAGGGTTCATTCTTTACAATATGCCGCAGGAACAATTCCCACTGTATCTTAAAGGCATTCTCGTACGACTGGTTTTCACCTACCTTTTTCCAGTTTTCGTAAAAATTGATGGGCTGTGGAACATCCGGGTTCCAAACCGGTGCCGGAGTATTTTCATAATCCTGCGTCCAGCATTCGCGCAAACCGACCACGGCGGAACCCTTTGTTCCATCTACCTGCAGCGTCAGCAAGTCGTCGCGTCTGACCCGGGTTGTCCAGGAAGAATTAAAACTGGCCACCACGCCCCCCTCCAGCAGGAAAGTGGTATAGGCCGCATCATCGGCAGTACAAGCGTATACCTTTCCGGATTCATCCACACGTTCAGGAATATGTGTTGCTCCCAGACAAAAAACCCCCTTTACAGGTCCGAATACGTTATCGAGAAGGTATCGCCAATGGCAGAGCATATCGAGAATGATCCCGCCTTCCTCTTCTTTCCTGTAATTCCAGCTGGGTCGCTGTGGGTGCCGGGTAAATCCCTCAAAGACCCAGTACCCGAATTCTCCCCTCACAGACAGAATCCTGCCAAAGAAGCCGCGTACAATAAGTTCTTTAAGTTTTACCATTCCCGGCAGCCATAATTTATCCTGAACAACGCCATGTTTGATACCGGCATGTTCAGCCAGGCGGTATAATTCCATTGCCTGGTTTGTGCTGGCTGCCACCGGTTTCTCACAGTAGATGTGCTTACCGGCACGAATGGCCATTTTGATGGCATCCACGCGCCGGCTCGTTGTTTGTGCATCAAAATAAACAGGATACTGCGGGTCATCCAAAACGGACCTGAGATCGGTTGTATATTGTATAATGCCCGACTGGTCCGCGAGTTTTTTCAGCTTTTCCTCATTTCTTCCCACCAGGACAGGAACCGGAAGAATAAACTCATCCTCTCCGGCAGCGGCTCCCCCCTGACGAATGATTTCCACTATTGAGCGCATCAGGTGCTGGTTGCTACCCATTCTGCCGGTAACCCCGTTCATGATGATCCCGATCCGGTGAATCACTCTTTTTTCATTCATCATCTATGTTTTTGTTAAATATGCATCCTTTATTTTTTCCAGGTACCGGTGCTGATCTTCGGCCCAATAAGCTTCAGAAAAAATCTCCACTTCAATGAATCCGTTAAAACCGTTACTCTCAACCCATTCCCTGATGAGGGGAATATTGATACATCCTTCTCCCATCAACCCCCTGTCGTTTAAAAAGTCTGTCGTTGGAACTTTCCAGTCACATACATGAAAGGCAAATAAATGGCCTTGTGCGGCACATCGTTTAATTTCCGATTCCAGGTCGGGATCCCACCACACATGGTATACATCCAGAGCCACGCCCACACTGCCGGCATGAATGGTTTCTGCCATTGCATTGGCCTGCCTGATAGTATTTACTGCAGAACGGTCGCCCGCATACATGGGATGCAGAGGCTCAATGGCCAGTTTGACACCCGCTTTTTCGGCAAGGGGATATAATCGTACAATGCCTTCGAGTATCTGTTCGCGCGATTTTTCCAGTGACTGGTCCTTTTCGGAACCACATACCAGTACAATCAGCGGTGCCCCCACGGCCACAGCCTGTTCTATAGCAACGTAGTTATCATCCAATGCTTTCTGCCTTTTAGCAGCGTCCGTGGAAGGGAAAAAACCGCCCCGACAAAGGGATACTACATGCATTCCATGATCATCGAGCAGGGTTCTGACCCGACTGAGATTTTTGTTTTCAAGCACGTTTCGCCACAGGGTGATTCCATGTATCCCGGCGGCATGATAATTCAGGATGCAGGTTTCAATTCCCCACGGCCGGGTTGTCATAGTGTGCAGGCAAAGCCTGGAAAAATCTTTCAAAATACTGGCCATAGGGTATTAAATTAATCCGCTAAAAAAGGTATAATAACTGCTCCTGTTTATTAATCGCTGAAGATAAAGTGCCGCTTCCCGGGCATGATAATCGCCCCACATTGATGATTCTCCGCAGGGAATCTTCATTCCTTCGGGAATATAATCCCAGCCGTTCGGCCTGTGGTAAACGGAGTGCAGGATCAATCCCTGGTGTTCCCGCTTAGTGTTCAGATACGGTTCTCCAAGTAGCGTATCCATGATTGTCAGTCCTGCCTGCCCATAGCGCTCAGCTTCCGGCATTGATTTTTTCATGCTAAAATAATTCCCAAGGCGGAGCAATCCCTGGGCGGCAATAGAAGCTGCTGAACTGTCAACCGGCTCAGAGTCATTGAAAGGATTAGCATTATTATTCAGATAATCTCCAAGTTTCGACAGGCCGGGAGCACCGGTATCCCAATAAGGTATACCGTCCGCAGCAGCGTTTTTTATATAAAAGTCACAGGTTGCGGTGGCTGCTCTCAACAAAACGGATTCCAGGTGTTCCTTTCCGCCGGCATCTTCCAAATCGGATGCAGGCAGTACATGCAGGAGTTCCAACTGTTCCGAAAATCCAAGCATGGCCCAGGCAAGTCCGCGTGTCCAGGTGGTAAAGCCGGAATAACCCTGCTGGGTGCCCGGGCACCGATAGCAGCCGTCATTGGTATTAAAAAGGGATTCATGTGCCACCCTGCCCCAAACATCATACACATCCCGTCCCTCCCCATAAAAAACCGACCAGGAGGCCGTGGTGGCAAGATGTTCCATGGCACGGTGCAGCAGGTTGACAGTAGCGTCATTATCAATTTTCAGAACATGATCAAGTAAATGACTGATAATCAGAATACGGCATGACCTTATAGTGTCTATAAACAAGGAATGAGGTCCGTTAAAAGAATAGATAAAACCGCCACCCCTGGTCCTGGTCCAGCGGTTTGCCTGCACTGCTCCTGATACTTTCAGGGCAAGTTCGTAAAAATTTTTCTCCTTTGAATTATAGGGCAGCCTTCCCTCGCGCATGAGTCGATGGAGGTTACCATACGTACTGATATTGTTGAAACCATGGTCATGCACGCCGGTATCGCTTACATGTCCGGCCATTTTTGCAATGGTATCTTTTTTACCCCAGGCAGCAAATTCGGAATCCTCCGTTGCATCGAACTGCAAAATGGCCGAACCGATCTGAAATCCCTGGGTCCATTCCGTCCATCCCCTTGGAGTATACTTACCCTGTACGGTAAAAACCGGTGAACCTTCGCCGGCATTGCCTTGCTGCCTGATCATCCTGATCTTTTCTCCGGAGATGCTCCAGAATTCCCGCAGTTTATTTTCGAAATCTGCTGGTTTCAATTGGTATTTGATGCGGATCATAGGTTAGCTTTATAATCTGTACTTGAGGCACTATTTGCTCAAAATACGAAAATCCTGCTGAAAATAAAACATTATTTCAAGGCAATTATCCTGGGCTTGGGTTTGGTAACCTGTAAGGAGATCTCATCAAAAATTTCTGTGGCTGTGGTAATGCCCTGCAGCGGTTTAAGCATAGCAGCCGGATCCGGCTCGGGAATGCTCATGCCTGCGATCACAGGCACTGCCATGCTGCCCATTTCTGCCACAATATCTGCCACGTATACCAGGGCCGGTTGACCGGTCTTGTATTCATCCGAGGTCATCTTCACCACATTGTATTCCGGAAAAGTGTCATTAAAATCACCGGCAAGGTTAACCTCAATCCGGCATATCCATCTGGTTCCCGGCGATACCCTTACCCGGGTGGTAAAATAGCCTGGTTTGGGTGTTGCACCTGTAATAGCGAGCTGTTCAGGTTCCATGTCTGCAAGACTGCCGGCTTGTTTTTCCACTCTGTCCACTTCAAACCACATGGGAAGTGCTACCGGTACAGCCGCTTTCCCTTCCCAGTCATTTAGTCCCGCCCTGCTGGTCACAAAAACCGTCCGGGTTCTTCCGGTTACCGGATCCTCAAGCCAAATGGCAAATGTAGGCGATTCT
>Ga0209431_10002393_pt1 | contig 15278 bp, 12 predicted proteins | sample RifCSP13_3_FD_184021 | JGI IMG/M metagenome (GOLD analysis project Ga0209431, IMG submission 184021) | Soil microbial communities from Rifle, Colorado - Rifle CSP2_sed 13_3 (SPAdes) (version 2) | ecosystem: Environmental > Terrestrial > Deep subsurface > Rock core/Sediment | place: Rifle...
TGATCAGTTCCAAATGAATTTGGTAACCTCTCTGTTCAGTCATTTACTCATTTTAATAGACGAAATAGTAATCCGTTCGCTGCAAATTTTGCAGAAAAATAGCAAAATTCTGCGACAGAAAGAGTAAATGCGCTACAATTCTATTTAACCGGCTGATACCATTGAAAATTCTGAACCGCTTTAAAGGAGGGCATATCGTTGAATCCTGAATCCACAAAATAAGCTACTGCACAACCCAGTTGCAGGGCCTCCGGTGCAAGAATGTTCTTGCGGTGGTCCTTTGAATTCATCCAGTTTTTAATCAGGGTTTCACCGAAGGAAAGATATGTGTGTGTCTGAAGCAATTCACCGTCCGGCGTTTCACTGAATTTACCGCGTCCGGGGGTATACACCGTTTCGTTGGCTGTATACCGGAGTCCGTAACCTTCGATAATGTTCTCTGCCAGGAAGGGATTGGAAATCCCGCTAAGCCGGGCCCGGTCGTTTGGTGTTTTTTTACGATTGTCAGAAGTATTCAGGTGACTGAAAAAGTCCTTGGCTACCATATCGTTGGCATGCATTTCGGCAGTCTGCTCCAGTTTTTCCGAATATTCAAGGGGCTTCAGCCTGTTCTTAACACGTACTTCATTGGTAAGGAAGAACAAAATAGCCTGCAATCGATCAAAATCTATATTTCCAAAATTGAGTGATTTGCTGAACTCAGGTTCATTTCTGAAATCTGCGTGGGTAAGTCTTGTATAATATTCCCCTGCCGGTTTTGTCTGGGTTGAACCGGTAATCCACCATGAAATTACCAACATCAGGCTAAACATCCTTTTGGCTTTGAATATTTTCATAACAACCGTACCTGCCATAATTGCATTTTTAATTGTGAGGTTAATTTCTTTTATCATGATATAACGCTTTATTTGGTACTTTTATTCATTTTAGTGTAAAACAATATCCGATATTTAAAGTTTATATTCCTAAATCCAGAATTGCTTTGAATTATTCCGGTGACAACAATCACAGCCTGGTTTTGTACATCGAAGATGACCTGGCAGACCGAATAGCTTTTGAGCATGGGGCAAACCGGACAGGTTACCCGTTTACTTTCGAGATCGCAGCTTCTTTCACTGAAGCCCTGGAATATCTTTCAAAAAATGCATACCAGGCGGTGGTTTCCGATTATAACCTTGGCGACGGAAAGGCAACGGAACTTTTCCCCTACCTGAAAAATATACCTTTAATTATTATTACAGGTGGCGGAAGTGAGGAGATTGCCGTAAATGCTTTAAAGGCAGGTGCATTTGATTACCTGATCAAGGACATTGCTCATAATTATCTCAAGCTACTTCCCATTACGGTTGCGAAGGCAATAGAACACAAAAATCAGACCGATGAGCTGGAACGGTACCGTACTAAACTGGAAATGCTGGTCAGGGAGAGAACCAATGAATTAATCGAAATGTACAGGCAACTTCAGGAAAGCGAAGCCAGTTTCAGGAATATTTTTGATAATACAAGTGACGGATTTGTCATCACCGATTATGATTTCAACTTTCTGGAAGCCAACCAAACCCTTCTGGACCATTTTGGGGTAACCAAGGAATACCTCGCTGAGCAGAAACTGATCAATTTTCTGCCTGCAGCATACCATAAATTAATATTTAATAAGTTGCAGCAGCTTAAGCTGGGAGCATCAAGCGGGGACCTTGAAATAGAGGTAAAGTCGCCGTTAACCCACCGGATAATCCCGTTTGAAATAAACAATGTGCCCATTGTGTTCAACCACAGGAACGCCATTCTTACCGTGATGCGGGATATTACCGAGCGGAAGTCGATTGCCCGTAAATTATTTGAGACCATTATCCAAACCGAAGAAAAGGAACGATCCAGAGTCGCCAGGGACCTGCACGACGAAATCGGACCGTTGTTATCGGCGCTGAAAATATATACCACCTCATTCATGGAAAGTACAAGCATCGAAAAAAAGAACAAACTGGCAGGTCAAATGGGTGTCATAATCCGGGATGTGATTGATTCGATAAAGGATATTTCCAATGATATGAGTCCGCATGTGCTGGTTAATTTCGGACTTTCAGCAGCTGTTCAGAACATATCAGAGCTTTTTTCAAAAACCCTTGCTATTCACGTTCAGACCAATATCGGCAGCATGCGATTCCCCGAAACGGTGGAATCGGTTTTTTACCGGATCATAAAGGAGCTCATAAACAATACTGTAAAGCATGCGGAAGCAAAAAATATTTACATTTCACTCGATTACTCCGAACCTGTAATTATTTGCCACTACCGGGATGACGGTATTGGCTATGACTTGCAGAAGCTTACCAATCCCAATTTAAAAGGTATGGGAATCAGCAACATTAAATCAAGAATACATTCACTGGGCGGTGACTATGAGATATTAACCAGTCCCGGTAACGGATTCGAAGTAAACATGGTATTACAAACCTCTCCTCATGACGACCATGGCCAATAGGAAAAAAAAGGTCATCATTGCTGATGATCATACCCTGTTCAGGCAGGGTTTAAAGCTTATACTGGAAGATATTGAGAACATTGAGGTTGTTGCAGATGTAGCAAACGGGAAGGAACTTATTGAAATTGCCGATGCCCTTGATCCCGACCTGATCATCATGGACATAAACATGCCCCTGATAAATGGAATTGAAGCCAGCAGGATATTGCTGAAAGAAAAACCGGATCTGAAGATCCTGGTAGTATCGATGTATGGCGATGAACAATATTATAACAGTGTTATTGAAAACGGGGTAAAGGGATTTGTGCTCAAGGATGCCGACAACGAAGAGCTTAGAACGGCTATCAAAGAGATCCTGAATGGTAAAACCTACTTTTCACAGGAACTGCTGCTCAAACTGATCCGGAACCGTCAGAGTTCCGCCCTGATTGATCTGACGCAACGCGAGCGGGAGATCCTTAAGATGATCTGCAAGGGATTCAATACGGCTGAAATTGCTGTCAAACTTTACCTGAGCGAGCGTACGGTTGAAAATCACCGCGCCAGTATTCTTTCCAAGACCGGAAGCAGGAACTCACTTTCCCTGGTGATCTACGCGTACCGGAATAATCTTGTGGATCTGTAAAAATACAGCTCCCGGCAATGTGGCGTGACCTTAGAATATTGCCTGGATTACAGCCCTGAAGAATATGAAAGCCATCACAAATGAAACGGCCAGTTTCATAAAGGTGCCGGCCAGGAATCCCATGAAGGAGCCTATGGCTGCCCGGAATGCCTTGTCCTGATTCTGTCCTGCGTACTTCTCTCCGATCCAGGCACCAATGAATGGACCCCCAAGTATGCCGAACAAGCCGAAAGGTCCAAGCACAATGCCCAACATAGGAAGCAGGATCACTCCGATGATCAGACCGATTGTACTGCCCCTGACTCCTGCCCTGGTGCCACCGAATTTCCTGGTACCCCAGATGGGAACAACATAATCCAGAACTGAAACAACCAGGACAATCATGGCCCAAATGGCCAGCATATTGAAGGAGAAATCTGCAAAACGCGTCCAGTGCAGTAAAAGCAAACCCAGGTAGCTCAGTGGCGGACCGGGAAGTCCGGGCACTATGCTGCCAATCACACCGATGAGTATGCTGAGGGTACCTAGGACAACCAGCAGATAATCCATTATTTCCCGTTACTTTTTACTCACTGCTCCTCACCCTTTTCGATCACGACTTCCTTCTGTTCCATGTGCTTTTCTTTATGCGGTTCATGGGGATGCCATCCAACGATATACAACATAACGAAGAACCCTACAACATAGGCCACGATCACATGCCAGCCACTTTTTATGTAGTTGACCGTATTCCTGGTTTCGGGAAACAGGTTTGAAAGCGCAACACCGGCTGATGATCCAAACCATATCATTGATCCTCCAAAACCAACGGCATACGCAAGCACACCCCAGTCGTAACCGCCCTGTTCCAGGCACAATTTGGTAAGGGGTATATTATCGAATACCGCAGAAATAAATCCAAGCGCGAAGGCCGTCCAACGCGAGGCCGGAGGTAATTCATCAACGGGCATCAGTGAAGCAATGGTAACCAGTGACATCAGAAAAACGGTACCCATCCAGGCCTTTTTAAGTTCATGCCAGGGAATTTTTCTGATCGTGGCACTTACAAGGATACCGATCCAAACTCCCAATGCAGGAAAATCAAGGAAATAATTTGCTAAAATTGCACAGACAAGGATCAGGAAGACTATGCCAATCCTTCCCCAGTCGACTTTAATGGTATTCACCCGGACATCCCTGACTATGCGGTTATACCTGTCCTGCTGTATGGAACCGACGGTACCGAATACAAACAATGCTGCAAAGGAGGCCACAAATGCGTGTGTTACATCAAGCGGGCTAACGCCGTCGATCCACATCAATGTGGTTGTTGTGTCCCCCACTACGCTTCCGGCACCTCCGGCATTGGCCGCGGCAATTACGGCGGCCAGATAACCTATGTGCACTTTCCCTTTGAACACAACAAGGGCAATGGTACCACCGATCATGGCGGCTGCTATGTTATCGAGAAATGAGGAAAGTATAAAAATAAACACCAGAAGGACAAAACCACCCTTCCAGTCATCCGGCAGATAATGCGGCAAAATATCAGGAAATCTGGATTCCTTAAAGATCTCAGCCAAAATAGCAAATCCGAACAACAATCCCAGCAGGTTAAGCAATATTCTCCATTCACCTTCATGGGCAGCATTGCCGATGATATGCGCCGTGAGCGAAAAATCGGTGAATATGTACTTGCAGATCAGAACCACGGCCAGACCGGTAAGTGCCACGTACATGGTTTTGTGGTGAAACAAAGCCACCGCGATCAGGGTGAGGGCAAATATGATAAACTCTATCCGGATACCGGCAATGGTTGGCATGGAACCGTCAGCAGCCGATACGGCCTGGCTTGCGAACAACAACAAAAGCAGCGTCACAGGGAATCGCAGTTTCCTGAAAAATGGATGAATACGCATAAAGAAGTGTAATTAGTAAGTTTTGAAAGCGACAAATATAAGAACCTGGAATTAAACAGGAACCGAATCCAATTGTTCTTTGAAAAAAAAATTATGAACCCAGGGTGGCAACCATTATGGCTTTAATGGTATGCACCCGGTTTTCTGCCTGGTCAAACACGATTGACGCGGGTGATTCGAACACTTCTTCCGTAACTTCCATCGATTCGAGACCAAATTTCTGAAAAATGTCCTCACCCATTTTCGTTTGCCTGTTGTGAAACGCGGGAAGACAATGCAGAAATTTAACATTTTTGTTTCCGGTAAGTGCCATAACGTGTTGGTTTATCTGGTAGGGTTTAAGCAGTTTCACCCTTTCTTCCCAAACCGAAGCAGGTTCTCCCATGGACACCCATACATCGGTATACAGAAAATCTGCGTCACGAACTGACTTTTCCAGGTTATCACTAATGGTAATTTTTGCACCGGTGGCCCTTGCAATTTCCTCGCAGGTATGTATGAGTTCCTTAGCCGGCTGACAGGCAACAGGTGCAGCTGCCCTGAAATCGATCCCCATTTTGGCGCAACCAACCATCAGCGAATTGCCCATGTTATTCCTTGCATCGCCCAGGTAGCAGAATTTTATCTGGCTTAACGGTTTATCACTGTGCTCGATCATGGTCATCAGATCGGCCAGCACCTGGGTAGGATGAAACTCATTGGTAAGGCCATTCCATACCGGAACCCCGGAATAGTTGGCCAGATCTTCAACGATCTGCTGGCCATGACCCCGGTATTCAATGGCATCATACAAGCGGCCCAGAACACGGGCTGTATCTTTTACGGATTCCTTATGCCCGATCTGTGAACTCACCGGATCGAGGTATGTAACATGGGCTCCCTGGTCGTGTGCTGCAACTTCAAAAGCACAACGGGTACGTGTGGATGTCTTTTCAAAAATAAGTGCTATATTTTTCCCTTTTAGCCGGAATTGTTCTGTTCCGCTGTATTTGGCCTTTTTCAGGTCAAATGAAAGATCAAGCAGAAATTTGATTTCCGCCGGAGTAAAGTCAAGCAACTTTAAAAAACTGCGATTGCGAAGGTTAAATGGCATATTGTAAATATTAAAGGATTACCAAAGAAAGAAAATCAATTATGATCACTGATTGTTACTGATTATTAGGAAATACAAAAATAATTAAACAATACTAATGCAGAGCATGATATTTGTCATTTTTGCATATATATACGCATATAATTTATAAATTTTCGTATCGATTCCGTGAACCTGATGCCGGACCTGGTGGTTCCTTTGTTTATCCTGCAATATGGCCGGTTGATCAAAACTTGCAGGAATTATCCAACCTATGGCAAACATAACACGTAAAGGAATGATAACAATACAACCTCGCATGAAAAAACCGTTGACAATTCTGTTCCTTTTACCCCTTATTAGTATCGTATCATGCAGTGTTGATAACAAACCGCAAAAGTTTGCCGCCGGCAGGATAGATTATAAAATAACCTACCTGAACCAGGACCTGGATGAAAAAACCATTGAACTGTTACCCAGGCGCATGAGATTGAGCTTTGATGAAAATCAGGCGGTTAACAACATAGAAGGATTTCTGGGCGTTTACCGGTTGAACTCGATCACGAATTTTGATTCCCGGAAATGCTCAACCCTGTTAAAGATATTCGAAAAACAGTATGTGTTCATGGGCAGGCGCGAAGAATTGATTTGTTGTTTTGATGCCATGGAGGGTATGAATATAGAAGAAACCCGTGAAACAAAGATCATTGCAGGCCTGAACTGCAAAAAGGCCAGAATTTCCCTGCCTTCGAACGGGCATACCTTTGACATATTTTATACGGGCGACATAAAACTTCACAATCCGAATTCAACAAATCCGTACAGGAAGATTGACGGGGTATTATTGGAATTTGAACTCACCATGCTTCACTTAAAGATGCGGTTCACCGCTGAAAACTTCGAACCCGGAATTGAAATACCCTCCCATGAAAATCTTCCCGACAATGTAAAAACGGTGAGCCGGGAACAGATGACACAGATCCTGAACAGGTTGATGAATTAGGGACGAAGGACAAGGGGGGAAAGAGTTTGGGGAATTGGGTGAATTGTTGCAAAGTAAGACGTTCTCTACTGGTAATTAACGATTTGCGGCTGATCCGGCAGAAAATCATTTAGCCTCAATCGCTGAACCTTCGAAGCATTAATATAGCGTGATGTGTTATCAGCAGGCTGACCGGGATACAGTGAGAATTTCAATTCAAAGGTATCGAAAACAAGCCTGTCATTTCTCATCCTGATACCGATCCCCAAACCGGAGAATAAATCCCATTCAGCATTATTCGTGGTTTCCGCTTTAATCAGACCGATATCAACCGATCCGAAAAAAGCAAAACGGAATCCGACAAGCCTGAAAGGACTAAAAAATACCGATTCGAGATTCAGCACCAGTTTTTCACTACCCCTGAGGCTGGGACCTGTAAGTCCTATTATCCCTCCCCTGTTTTCAAGGGTTGTAAATTCACCGGCATACCGGTTAATACCGTTCAGGTAGTTTAATGAAATGAAATTCCTGAACCGGAAATTGTTCAACGGGTATAGTCTGGAAAACATCCTCAGTTGTATGTTCAGGGCGCTTTGTTCGAAATATCCGCCATCAATGAATGTACCATATTGGACAAGCCCGTAGATATAACTTCTGTTTTTCAGGTAATTACCCAGGGAAGCCTCCATACCGATATAAGGTCTTGTTTTGTATTGCCCCCATTCTATTCCGGCAGTTAATCCGTAATGCAATCCAAAGGGCACATCCTCTGTCCGTCCGAAAGTATAGATAAGATTATCTCTCCAGGAACCCTGACGTGAAAATCCTCCGGATACTAGCAATATTGATTTATCCTGGAAGGGATACAGGTATTTTTCACCAGTAACCGGACCTTGTGAATAATTATTATAGAAAAACCTGCTGGTCACATATATTCCCGAACGGGTATAGGATGTTCCGGGATTTTTTAGCTGGATCATCCGGCCTGCCCAGAAGTCATAATTCGTGTATTCAACCGGTACTTCCGGTAACACGGTATCCGGTAAGGTAATATTTCTGATCGCCGAAGTGTTTTCCAGTCGCACTGCTCCGGCATATTTGAACCTGGTGCTCCGGAAGTCCCTGGTTATATTGGCATTATATGATGTAATATCCCACCGGTTAATATATTCCAATTCCGAAGAAATAAACTTGCTCCACAAGTTATAGATCCCATAGGACACCTGATATCCGAACAAAGGTTTATGACCGCCGTCCCAAAAGGCAGTTGTTGTGAACCGGTGGCCAAAACCCAGCATATTCATATTCCAGAGACCCACATTTCCGGCATTCGCATCGCTGAGTTCCGCACTGAAACCTACGGGCCACAAGTCCTGGGCAAGCAATACCAGATCTACCGAATCCGGCGATCCGGGGATGTTTCTTACCAGGAAACGTGCATCCATGATATAGGGGAGATCGCGCATGATTTTCTCGTTTTCTGATGCCCGGAATACATCCAGTGGTTCACCGGGATCAAGAAGCAGGTTCTTCCGGATTATCATGTGGCGGGTATCTCTGTGCAGCTGGTTTCCTGTTCGTTCAAGCCAGGAAATTGCGCTGTATGCAGTATCAAATACTGTCCCGGCAAAAATATCCACGCTCCGGATTTCAATATTCCGGATAATTTTCCCGTCATAGGCAAAAAGATTGCTATTGATGACCGGTGTCATCCGGTTTTCAAGACGGGACGGTTCTTTTTTAAAGATCAGATTGTGGAGTTCCTTGCTGAAACGGTTGCTTTTCCGGCGAAGTATCAGGCTGTCAATGGGCTTTTCCTGCAATATACTCCATCGGCTTTCCTGGTTTTCATGCAACAGGGTATCCTTCGGAGTTTGTTGGGCAAGCCCGGTAAAAACCGGAAAGAAATAAACAAGGAGAAATACGGTCCGGGATATCCGGGTTATGATCTTTCCATCCAGCGGGTTTAACCGTTTTTTTTTACAGCGGTTTGTCATCTCCGGAAATTTAATAATACGCTGTTTACATGCAAATCCTGATTTCTCCCCCCTGAGGTAAAAGTAGCAATTTTTTTGACCCCTCAGTTCAGTAGATATTTTCAGGTCATATAGTCAGTGTTGTATATTTAATTTACCTTTGCAGCGTTTTATAAAATAAATGTTGCCGAAATAATTTATGTGGAAGAAATTTTTTAATTTTTTCAAATACTTTATTTTCCTGGGTGCCGGAATACTCGTCTTTTGGTGGGTGTATAAGGATGAGCCTTTCGACAATTATAAACTGGCCTTCAGAGACCTTAACTATTTCTGGATAATCCTGTCCATCTTCTTCAGCATTTTATCGCAGCTAAGCCGTGCCATTCGCTGGAACATGCTCATCAAGCCCCTTGGATACAGTCCCAGGTTGTACAATTCCTTTTTTTCGGTTTTGATACTGTATTTTGTAAATCTTCTATTGCCACGTGCCGGAGAAGTTTTCCGGTGTACTATCCTGAGCCGTTATGAAAAAATACCGTTTGCAAAACTTGCAGGTACCGTGTTTGTCGAACGGATGGCGGATTTGCTTACCATGATGTTGCTGGCGGTGGTAATTATTGCCAGCCAGGTGAATGTATTTATAAAATTTTTCAATTCCAATCCCGAAGTAAAGGCCAACCTGATCAACCTGTTCTCCTGGCAGCATATTCTGATGGGTATTTTCGGATTGCTTGTCATAGCAATATTGTTATGGTCCGTTAACAGGTATTATAACCGGAAGAAAAGGGATAAAGGCAACAGATTCATAAAAAGAATCAGACTGATACGGCAAAACTTTGTTGAAGGCATTAAAACCATAGCCCGGATTGAAAACAAGTGGTACTTTATCGGCCATACTGTTTTCATTTTTGCCATGTGGCTTTTCATGCTGTATGTAATCTTTTTGGCCTTTGAACCCACATCACATCTTACACTGCAAACCGGTATGATCACATTCCTTATGGGAGGACTCGCCATGCTGGCTCCTGTGCAGGGAGGAATAGGTCCATGGCATTTTATGGTTTATGAAACCCTGTTTATTTATGGTATCGACAAAGCCGACGGAAAAGTGTTTGCGCTGATCGCACATGCCTCCACAAACCTGATTTACCTGGTACTGGGACTGTTAGCCCTGCTGATCATCCCCATTGTAAACCAGTACCGGTCAAAATAACAGACATATCCATACAGGTTACCGGTTTATTCGACCGTAAAGGTAAAATCAGCACTGACGGGATTACCTTCCTTGTCGAATCCCTCAGCACGACCGTAAAAAACTCCTTTCGTGTCGGAAGTATAAAAGTTAATCATGACGGGCTGACCGGAACTGACAATTGTCTGGGGATTCCAGTAAAGTGTTTTGCGGTTATCGGTAGCCGTTGTATTCTCTTTTGAATAATTGGGAGAAAAGAACTTACGGTTTGTATTTAATATATCCATACCCCATTGCACCGCAGGTTGCCTGTACCTGAACATGCCCTGTATGGTTGTTATCTCTATAACACCCCGGAAACCAACCTGCGTGTACTGGTTTACATCCACAAGCGAAGTGGAAATATTTATATTGGTAATATCCGATGGCAGCATATCACGCAGAATATCAACATTAGTGCCCTTGAGCATACCATTGATAACAATAATTGTACCTTCCTGGGTATAGGGCAATTCCGTTGCCTGTTCCGGCATACTGAATACTATGGTGTTGCCTTTAAGCTCATAAGGTTCCATATCCTGAATAATGTCCAATACACTTGAATAATCGGTATATTGTTTGGGATCATATTTTTTCTTCGTCTCGGTTACTGTTTTCCTGAAACGGCCCGGACCATAACGGAGCGTAAATACCACATCGGGATCCCCATAAGAGATTATATCCAGTATTTTTTGTTTGTCACCACTTTTAACCCGGGTAATCAGCTGATCTTTAAGTTTACCGGAATATTCATGATCAACCAGTGGACTCAGGTTGACTTTGCCCAGGGCATCATAAGCATCCACATTCAGGTAGTTAAAATCAATTAAATCAGATCCGAATAAAATCTGAAAATCGCCCTTCTCATTGGTCTGCGTTTCATACGACCTGTAATTGGGTATGTGGGTAACCCGCACTTTGGCATGCTGTGATGTGTTTTCTTTTTTGTCGAACACCTTGCCGATAAGTCCGTTCTGAGAATAATAACCTGGAATCATGCCGGAAACCGAAAGAACATGCTGCCAGTTTATTACCCTGTAGTTGGTGGTGAGCAGATCGAGGTCTGTAATACCTTGCGGAATAATTACCGGGATATTAACGGAATCATAGGCTGCCGAATGAAGGATCTTCATAAAATCAGTCACCATAGGATTATCTGCCAGTTGCCGCAGCGAAACTGACAGAGCTGTTTCTATCACGCTGCTTTTACCGTGGTAATCAAGTGTAAGTGATACCCGTTGACGGCTCTGATATACCGTACGATCGGTTTTAATTTGCAGTTCATCGGTATTACCCGAAACTTTGATAAGCCGCTCAGCGATCTGATTTTGCCTGGAATCAAACAGGGTTACCTGCATAACGCCAGGAGCAAGTCCGCCAACCGGTATTTTCACAACTTCAGATCCGGAGAAAATAACTTCTTTGCCCCAGATCACCTGCCTGTTCATCACTGCCACCCAGCACGATACTGTTGGCAAGTCACCCACAGGGGTCTGAACAACAAAGATTGCAGAATCCTGGTCCGTTTCCTTATACCGGAGGGTCAATCCCTGATCTCCGGGCATGGGAAGCGTATACAACCTGGATATACCCGGAGGTCCGGTAATTCTAAAATAGCATGTATCGGCCGAAGGGTTGAATTCGAAGCTGCCCAAACCCTTGTTGTTGGTCTTAATGCGCTGTATAACATTGTCTCTGCCGTCAATTATTTCTCCTTCCATGCCGGCAGGTTGCCCGTAACAGTTAACCGAACGGAATGCAACAAGTGATGTCACCCCCGGTAAAAGATTACCGCCCTCGGGGTAGAAAGTTATCTCAGGCGCTGATGTTGTGGCGGGAATTATTACGGTGTAATCACCCCTTACCTTTCTGCTGCTGACTTCAACGGTCAGCAACATCGTTTCCCCTGATCCGGGTACAATACATCTTATAACGGAGAATCCCCTTTCATCTGTGGTTCCGTTGCCCTTTTCAAATGAGCTGGTCAGAGAGCCTATGGTATAGCTGAAGTCAGTTCCGGTCACCGGTTTTCCGGATGCATTCATAAGCCTGATATCTCCCCTCAGAGAATCGCCCGGATAGAATATCTGCTTATTGAATAAAACATCTGCCATGAATCTTTTTTCATAGTATTTGCTGATAAGAATCTCCTTGCGAAAGGCATCTTCCGGCTTCTGGTTCTTCATCCATGCTGTATAGGCAACCAGATAATACTTTCCCGGAATTGAGGTTCTCGGCACGAGCAACCGCCCGGATACAGTATTACCGTTAAGAGGGTATCTCCGGAATATGATTTCTTCGCCTTTGTTGTTCAATAATTTAATATAAAAGTCATCACTCAGTGATTCACCTGACGGGGTGGGAAAGGAAGAGACAAATCCCTTAAACCAGATATCTTCACCCGGCCTGTATACAAACCTGTCAGTCATCAGAAATGCCTTTTCATCCCGGAAATCACTGTTATACCGGTTTAACGCTGCCTTCAGATTGTCGATGCAAAGCTTTCCGCCACCCTGGTTGAAACCTGTAATTAAAACAACCAATCCTACAGATAAAATCAGCAATGTTGATGTTGTTCTGGTATTTGTCATAGTTGTGATATATTATTCAAAACTAATCCTGGTCCGGGATAAAATCCCAATTATCATCCTCCCTGCTTTCTCGCTCCGAATTTCTGGCAGCTTCCTTTTCCTCCTCAATTCTAATGGCAGCTATTTCCCGTTCTGAGAAAATAATATTTCTCCGGCCAATCCTGAGAATGGTTTTTTCAATAGGTTCGTCCGGAATAATGGTATTCTCAATTCCCCAGAATTCCTCGTCTGTTTCACCAATCTGATCCGCCAGTATATCCTTCGGTTTTGAAACTTCATTAAACCTGAACCGGGTAATATTGGCCGTATCCTTATTTGTAACAACGAATTCAGATACCGATTCAAAATCAGAATTAAACTTATCCTGCTGCTTATTCCGTTTCCGCCTGACATGGATAAGAACATCACTCCGGGCATTGCTCAGGTTCCATTTGCCGTTATAAAAGCGGTAGTAGACCTGGTATATGGCGCTGATGGGCCTTACCCCCGTTCTTTTTGGCGTTTTTTTTACATAAATACCAGTGGCATAATTCATGCCCTTCTGGCTTAATTCGAAAGAGGCTCCGATAATGGCCAGTGAGTTAACATCAATGTAAACCCTGCCGCGGTAACACGGATAGCGGACCCCTTCGCGCTGATCAAAGCCTATCACATAGGTGGGCTGATCGAAATGGGTAATAATCCGTTCGATATTGTATTCGTACAGCGCAAAATAATCAGCATCAAGAAATGTGGGCGGAACCTTAACTATATCGAGCTGAAGCGTGTTGTAAAGTCCGCCCTGCACAATGAAATCGATAAATTCCTTTTCGCCGGTATTGTTGTCTTTCCTGCCTTTGAACAATCTGATCTGATCGCTGCGGACCGACGTGTAAGGTTCCTTGAAAATGTTGATCACGGCTTCGGAAAAGGATATATTCTTGTTGTCCTGCTGGGTTGATTCCCTGAAAAAGGCAGTAAACACGGCAGGTTTCCTGTCATAATTCTGGGGTATTCTTTCTATCGCCTTGGTAAGGATATAGATCGGGTCGAGGGGTTTCACAATAACTTCCCTGATCTGAACCTTTTCCGAGGAAAGCCGGACAATGAGAACACTGGTGTCCATGTCCTGCAGCGGCATTTTATAAAGTTTGTACCCGATATAGGAAACACCCAGGGTATCGTTATAATCCGAAGGTGAAATCTTCAGCTCAAACCGTCCTCCTGAATTGGATATGGTTCCGATACTCTTGTTATTGAGGAATATGCTTGAATAAGCGAGTGGTTTTCTGGTTCTTCCGTCAATGACCAAACCCTTGATCAACCTGAAATTCATTATCTGGTGCACCTTTTTCCGAAGGGGGACCAACAGGATCTTCCTGTTTTGTTCCATAAACTGTACGCTGTCATAACGAAAGATATCTTCGAGATGATTGCGGACAGCCTGCTTTTTCATGGCCACCGAAGCCATCCGGTGCACCTGGATCTGGGAGGTATAGGTGAAGGAAAACTTACCTTTCCGGCTGATTTCATTGAGCAACTGGTCAACTTCCCCGGTGGTCTGGGACAAATTTATTTCACGGTCGAGCAGGCTCTCCTGTGCAAGAGATGTATTTCCCGTTAGTAAGATTGTCATGAACAAAATGACGGGAAAAAAGCAGCGGTATGTTTCCCGTGAACCCATAACCAGGTGAGAGTTACTTTCTGACTATGAGTGCTGCGCCGGTGGTATCAAATTCAAGTCCTGAAACCTGTTTCAGTTCTTCCAGAATCTCACGCAATGGCTGATCCTGAAATTCTGCCGTAATATCTTCGATGATAACGGTCTCCAGCGTAAGTCCTTTTCTGAAATGGCGGGCAATATCAAAAAGTGCAGAATCGAGTGGAGTTTCATCAAAAATCAGGTGTCCGGTTTTCCAGGAGAGCTCATTAACTTCTATACTATTTTCAAGCTTCAGCTCATTGGTTGTAAGCAGGTATCCCGATTGATTGGCTGCAACTGTGAGTGTATTGCCTTGCTCATTCTTTCGGGCTAACAATACGGTGCCTGATAGAACAGAAACCTTAACAGCACCGTTATCCTCCCTGATGGTGAAACTGGTTCCGGTAACCTCAATAACTGATTCTCCGGTGTATACTTTAAATGGTTTACCGGGATTGCTTACCACATCAAACAAGCCCTCGCCCTCCAGAACAACTTCCCTGGTATTCCGGTTAAAATCATTGCGATACGTCAGCGTTGATCCAATATTCAATGTAACCAGCGTACCATCTGCCAGTCTAACCTCCTGAATGCTGTTTTCTGCAAGTATCCGCTTAAAATCCTGTCCGCTATCTCCGAAGGAGGTGATAAGCTTGTAAAACCCTGCGGACAATCCCAGGGCAAGCAAAAGTACCGCAGCAACGCGCAACATATAACGTTGTAAGCGGATTGGCTTATAA
>Ga0209431_10002394_pt1 | contig 15273 bp, 19 predicted proteins | sample RifCSP13_3_FD_184021 | JGI IMG/M metagenome (GOLD analysis project Ga0209431, IMG submission 184021) | Soil microbial communities from Rifle, Colorado - Rifle CSP2_sed 13_3 (SPAdes) (version 2) | ecosystem: Environmental > Terrestrial > Deep subsurface > Rock core/Sediment | place: Rifle...
AGTGAAGGTTCCTAAAACAGCACTTAAAATGCGACGTTCAAATAACTTTGACGTGAATCATTACAAGACTTGGTTTACCAATAAAAATGACTACCATAAAAAAAGACAGCTGATGAAAGACCATTTTAAAAAAGTTATTGAATCGGACGCTATTTTGGTAATAAACAAAGAAAAAAATGGTATGCCCGGTTATATAGGTGGAAACGGATTGATGGAAATGACTATGGCCTTTCACTACAGGAAACCCATTTTCGTTTACGAGAAAATTTCTGGCGACTCACCAATAGCTGAAGAGATATATGGTCTAAATCCTATTTTTATAAATAAAGACCTAAATTTCCTTGCCAAAAAATTAGGTGTTAGAAGTTTAATTAGGAAATCGACTTAGATTCTTAGACTAAAATAATATGTTTCGCCTCCTGTGGGCGAATAATCTTCAAAAGAATTACTGACTATCTTTTTCAAAAGGTGGGATTCCTTTCCATAATTGGCTTTTGTTGTTGGGATCACCGTAGTTATAATTGACTGTAATCTCTTCATCTTTCTTTATATCTTTAATTGTTTTAAACTCCAATACTTTATCTGTTGAAATTTTTTTGTAGGTAGCGTTTGGTTCGTATGAGTGATTGTAAATGGAACCAAAACCCAAAGTGATGGCAAGCATATCTGGGTCGTCGTCAAAAGAAAAGTAGTAATTCACGAGGATACTTTCCCTAAGATTAAATACGTCATTGGCTGGTACTTCGAGAATAGGGCAGATCTCAATAACCTCATTTTTGTTGATATCTTGAGAAGCAAAAATTCCCCGCCCAGCATTTTTTATCTTGGATTCCGAAACGTAAATTTTTGTTGAAGGTAATAGTTTCATTGGATACTATCTTGGTTACTTTTCCCAAGATTTTCTTTTACCCTAAATTCTACTATCTGGATTATTAATTGTAGCGGAAGCGGCTTATTTAAAGGAAATTGGACAGAGCCCTTTTCTTGTTTATACGGAGACAACTCTTTTTTGAAAGCTTCAATGCCAGAGGGTACCGGGTAAAACCCAATATGATTTTTGAACGCTGCAAAATGTACTAGATTTTTGCCGTTTAGTTTGAAAGTGGGCATTTGATAACTAATAGTTTCTTGTGTTCCAGGCGCTGCTTTTTTGACCGTTTGGCGAAAAGCCTGCAGCAGCTCTTGCATCCCTTTTGGAAAGGTGCTGATATACTCGTCGATGTTTTTGAAATCGCTTCTTTTCATTTACCCACCTAAACGTTTCAGCGCTTCCTCGGCATTTTTGTCAAACAAGAATAGGGTAATTTTTTGCATACGTTTCCTTTCTCCGCTTGTTGGCGGATTATTTTAATGCTAACTCAATTTTGTCAAAGGACTGGTCCCAACCATTTCCGGATTGCTTGGACGCCATTGGGAGAGGGAGAGATCGACACTATTATTAATGAATAGAACACCTTCCTTTAGGAGCATTTGTTTCTTTGTAGATATACCATTTCCACCGGAATAGCCGGTAAGTTTTCCATCCGACGCCACGACTCGGTGGCATGGTACGATGGGAGCATTGGGGTTGGTCCCCATGAGCATTCCGACAGCTCTAGCCGCTTTAGGATTACCGGCCAGATTGGCTAACTGCCCATAGGTTGCTACTCTCCCACTAGGAATTCGTTTGGTAATCTCATATATTTTATCCCGAAACGAAAGCCCTATAGTTTTTTCCTTCAATTTCATTATCATCATCCTAGCATTTTTGGTGTAAGATAAAAAGATATGGAAGAGAATAGACCAAGAGTTGGCGTAGGCGTCATGGTAATGAAGGGCGGAAAGGTGCTTTTGGGTGAGAGAAAAGGTTCTCACGGTGAGGGAGAATTTGCGTTTCCTGGAGGGCATCTGGAGTATCTGGAATCATTTGAAGATTGCGCCCGGCGTGAGATAAAAGAAGAAACCGGGATAGAAATTCAGAATATAAAATTCTTGTTTTTGGCCAACGTTACAAAATACGCGCCAAAACATTACGCTCACATTGGTCTGACTGCTGATTATAAATCTGGAGAGCCGGAAGTACTGGAACCGAGAAAATGCGAGAGTTGGGATTGGTACGATTTTAATAAGCTACCGTCCCCTATTTTTTACATGTGCGAACTTTCCTTTGAGGCCTATAAAAAGGGCAAGAACTTTTTTGATAGTTAAAGGATACTAGGACTTGGTGGAGTAAACGATTGATATGACAGTGCTATTATTGCTGGTATCTTTAGCAACAGTGATGACGACCGATTTACCGGATTTTTCAGCGCTGACCATAGATGTATCACCATAAGTAGTACTAGAGGTTTCTTTCCAGCCGTTTTCCTTCAAATCATTCTGGTAAAAATCATAAACGGTCGAAACCGAATCACTCGTGGTTAGCTGGACGGAAAGACCCTCGTCGGTCTCAGCAGAAGACGTTACTTTTGCGCCGTTGTAAACAGTGATGTCTGAGGGAAAACTCTTCGGAAGCTCATTTTGGCCAATTGTAAGCTTCCCGTCATTTGTCTCAATCGTAATCTTTTCTTTGTCAGCGTCAACATCCACCTTACCACCAGTCGCTGTTTCTATCGCCTTTTCGGTAACTTTCTCCGCCAAAAACTGATTGGCAAAATACCCTATACCTGATAAAACTACGAGTGCCCCAACAACAATAACCACAATGATTATTAATTTATTATTACTTTTGGCTGGTTGAGCCGGAGTTGTTTTTTCGGGAGAGGTTTGTTCGCTTTCTTTTTCAAGCATATTTCAAATAATAGGGTTTGGGAAGGAATTTGTCAATTGCTTGCTCAAGGCAGGGCAAATCTGCTTTAATAAAATAAACAGATGGATTTTTCTGCACTTATCAAAAAATCTTTTCAATTTTCTTGGCAAAACAAGACCTTGTGGATATTTGGATTTCTTTCCGGAGGAGCTGGTACGGTCGCTTACGTAGATCCTACGATATTTAACTATTCCTTTGGTGGTGGTGATAGACCCGAGATTCAAAAGGGCGGAGAAAAAATTGCGACTAATGTGTTGGGATTAACGGACCGCTCTTTTTCAAGTATGCCCTCGGAAACCTGGGTAATCCTCGCGTTAATAATCGCCTTGATAATTTTGATCATACTTTTAGTGGGGATTTTTGTCACCAATTGGGCTAGTGCGGGTCTAGTTTTTAGTATTCTGCAACGTAATGTTGAGAAGCCAACATTTGGATCAGGAGCCCGAGCGGGGTTAAAGTACTGGTGGAAATACTACCTACTCACTTTGGTTTTCGGAGCATTCGTTTTCACCGTTTTGCTTCTACTTGCCCTTCCAGTATTGATTTTCTTTTTGGCTGGATTTGATGCGCTAGCGATTGTGATGTTGATATTGGGAATCATAGTTTTTATTCTTTTTATCTTTGCGATTTCCTTGGTTGGAACTCTGATCATTACTCTGGCTCAGCGAATGATCATTCATAAAGGGGTAGGTGTTCTTGAGTCACTTCGGTTATCCGGTGGTCTATTAAAAAAACACACAGGAGACTATTACCTATTGCCGTATTATTAATAGCGATGGTTGTGTTCAAATTGTGGATTGGAGTCGTGTTGGTTTTGATTCCAACTGTAATTTTACTTTTGGTCGCTGGTGGGTTTTGGCAAACGTTCACGGCAACTTACTGGACATTATTTTATGAGCATCTTTCTAGCAAAGAAGGGTGGTGATGGATATGCAAGAAGTAAACCACCCAATAGAACAACCAGTGCCTCAAGTTCAGGAGAGTGGAATGGTAGATCCGATTGCTGCGGCTCCTTCACCAACCAGTACATCGGGAAACACATCTGGTCAAGGCAGTACTGCAGTTGTCCCAGAAGAGGTAAAGGGATGGAGTTGGGGTGGTTTTCTTATGACCTGGATATGGGGTGTATTCAACGGGGTTTGGCTTAGCCTTTTAGCATTAATGTTTCCTGCAATTATGAGTATTGTTCTAGGTATAAAAGGTCGGGAATGGGCTTGGCAATCAAAAAAATGGGATAGTGTAGAACACTTCAACCGAACCCAGAAAAATTGGGCAGTTGCAGGATTAATTCTTACTGTAATTCCTATTGCTGTGATATTGCTACTAATAATTTTAGTAGCAATGAACCCAGCCGGACAGCTACAATCTTCGACACCATAAATCAAACTACTTTAAGCACTTGTAATACAAATTTTATTATGCTACTTTAAATGCGACTACAGGTCTGTCTAAGGAGATATAAATGAATGATGCTGGAAAACTTGATGCAATAAAAGCGGCGATAAACGAAATCGAAAAACAATTTGGTAAAGGAAGCATCATGAAACTAGGAGAATCCGGTACTAGACTGGCTGTGGATGTTATTTCCACTGGTTCCTTGGGTCTTGATGTTGCTCTTGGTGTAGGTGGGTTACCTAGAGGTAGGGTGGTCGAGATTTTCGGTCCGGAAGGAGGTGGCAAGACTACTCTTGCTCTTCACGTCATTGCCGAGGCTCAAAAGAAGGGTGGAGCGGCGGCCTTTGTAGATGCAGAACACGCCCTTGATCCAACCCGGGCCGAGACTATTGGAGTGAATATTGAGGAGCTTCTTGTTTCTCAGCCGGATACTGGAGAACAAGCGTTAGAGATTGTTGAAACTTTAGTCAGAAGCGGCGCGGTAGATATAGTAGTAGTAGATTCTGTGGCCGCTTTGGTGCCACGTGCAGAGGTTGAGGGAGAGATGGGGGATGCTTTTATTGGTATTCAAGCCAGACTTATGAGTCAAGCGATGAGGAAACTTTCCTCAGCGATATCCAAATCCAAGACTCTAGTAATTTTTATCAACCAACTCAGGGAAAAGGTCGGGGTTATGTTTGGTAATCCAGAAACTACTCCGGGTGGGAGAGCTTTGAAATTCTACTCATCAGTTCGTATTGACGTCCGAAGAATCGAAAGTATTACCGATGGTGCGGAGGTATTGGGAAACCGAGTGAGAGCAAAGATCGTAAAAAATAAAGTGGCCCCTCCATTTAAGCAGGTAGAATTTGACATAATGTTTGACAAAGGCATTTCGAAGGAAGGTTCTTTACTTGACGCTGCGATCGCTGCCGGTATAGTCAATAAAAGTGGCGGTTGGTTTTCGTACGAGGGCCAAAATATCGCCCAAGGGAGAGAAGCCGCTAAATCATTTCTCGAAGAAAACCACAAGATAGCTACCGAAATAGAAAAAAAAGTGAAAGCGGCTCCTACAAAATAATTCCTCGTATATTTCTTTTATACTTTTGGTATCATAGTCTTTGTGAAGATTACTGATGTATCACCACAAAAGAAAAAATCGCAACGGTTCAACATTTTCGTGGACGGTGAATTTGCTTTTGGTATCTCCGCCGAGTTAGTTTTTGAGAGAAAAGTAAAAGTAGGAGCGGAAATATCAGAAAAGCAGATGGGAGATTTAATCGCCGCAGATCAAGTAGAGAGGCTATTGAACAAAGTTTTGAACTTTTTGTCCTTCCGACCAAGAAGCGAAAGAGAAGTAAGAAACCATCTCATTAGAAAAGGAAAACTAGCCGAAGTAAAAAGTGACCAGGAAAAAATACAACACACACAATCAGTAGATAAGGTAATAAATAAACTAAAAAAACTTAACCAAATCAATGATGATGAATTTGCGATTTGGTGGGTGAGGCAAAGAAGGGATTTTCGGCCCGTGAGCGATGTATTTATGAAAAGGGAGCTACTTGCGAAAGGCATCGACAAGGAAATAATTGACAAACATTTAACTAAGGATCCAGAATTTCAAACAGAAATAGCTTTAAAAGCAGCCCAAAAGAAAATCAAGTCGTACAGAAATCTTGAAAAAAGAGAAGTTAAAACGAAGCTGAGCCAATTTTTAGCCAGAAGAGGATTTGAATGGGAATTAGTCAAAAAAACCGTTGACACTCTGGTTCCATAGGAGTAAAATAATATCGCTGATTGTAAAAAAGATTGACATATCAGCCATTTCTGCTCACCTACCAAATTAATTAATTTCCTGCCAAATAAGTAATCTATGTATCTAGAAAGGACTGAAAATAATTATGAATCCTGTATTTATTGCCACTATTTCTGTGGTGGTGGGAGTTTTTCTCGCCATCGCCTATCAAAACTATCTTAAAAAGGGAACCTCTCAAAAAGAAGACCAGTCAAAACCTAAAGAACCAGACATAAATGCAAAGGAAATCATCCTTGAAGCAAAGGATGAGGCCTTTCGTATAAAAAAAGAAGCTGAAGAAGAAACCCGAAAAGTGCGGGCTGAAAGCCTCGCTATTGAAGCAAAACTAGCCGCGAGGGAAGAAACTTTCACTAAGACCCTAACAGAGATCGAGAAAAAGGACGCGTTACTTAAGGAAAATGAGGAGGAGCTAGAAAAAACTAGAAGCGAGCTAGTTACAAAGCTCGAAAAAGTGGCTGGTGTAACCAGAGAAGAAGCTAAAAAGCTGATATTGGACGCCACCGAAAAGAATCTAACAGATGAGATTTCAAAGAAAATAAAAGAAGCTGAGGAACAAATTAAAAGGGAATCAGATGAAAAAGCTAGGGAAATATTAGTTGATGCCATGAGACACGCAGCTACTGACTATGTAGCGGAGTACACTACGTCAAATATCAAACTACCTGATGAGGACATGAAGGGGCGAATAATTGGAAAAGAAGGTAGGAATATCAAAGCCTTTGAAGCCGAAACTGGAGTGGATGTAGATTTGGACGATCCAGGAATTATTCGCCTTTCGTCATTCGATGGCGAGAGACGCGAAATAGCGAAGGTGTCTCTGGAAAGACTTATGGCTGATGGGCGTATCCAACCAACCCGTATTGAGGAAATCATTGACCGGGTTCGAAAGGATTTTGAAAAAATTCGTCGCGAAGAAGGGGAAAGACTGGCTAGGGAGGTTGGAGTGCATAATCTTCCCCTCGAAATAATTGATACCTTAGGTAGGTTTAAGTGGAGATTTTCGTATGGTCAGAATCTTTGGCTTCACACACTTGAGGAGACGAAGATAGGAATGGCAATCGCTAGGGAAATTGGGGCAGATTTAAATATTGTTCGATTAGGCTGCCTATTTCACGATATAGGGAAAATATTTACCCCCGAACAAGAAGGAACCCACGTTCAGGTAGGGGCAGACTTTTTGAAAAAATTTAACTTTGATCCAAAAGTAGTAGCGGCTGTAGAAGAGCACCACGAAGATAAGCCGTTTTCCAGCCTTGAGTCAGTGATTGTTTGGATAGCTGATGCTATCTCCGGCAGTAGGCCAGGAGCAAGGCATGAGGCTGTCGAAGATTATATAAAAAGACTCAAGGATATCGAAAACATAGCTACCTCATTCCAGGGAGTGGAAAAATCGTTTGCAATTTCAGCCGGCCGCGAAGTGCGCGTAATTGTTATCCCTCAACAAATTGACGACGCCGGTGTGACAAAGTTGGCCCATGATGTTGCAAGTAAAATAGAGAAGTCGGTAACTTACCCTGGACAGGTAAAGGTAACTGTAATGCGTGAAACTAGAGGAGAAGCAATCGCAAAGTAGCCTTAGGATGTAAGTTCTAGGATATAAGATAAAGGTTATTTCCTTTTACTTTCCTAAATCTTAAATATTAGATCTTAAAACCAACATGAAGATACTCTTTATTGGAGACATAGTTGCAAAAATAGGTAGGGAGGCAATTAGAGAGATATTACCAGATCTAATAAAAAAAGAAAAAATCGATTTAGTGATTGCCAACATTGAAAATCTGGCTCATGGTAAGGGAGCCACAAAGTTAACCGTAGAAGAATTAAGAGAATCTGGGGTGGACGTCATGACTAGTGGAAACCATATCTGGTTTCGTTCCGATTTTGTCGAATCTCTTGCCGACGATCCTACCATCCTGAGACCAGCTAATTACCCGGCCGATTCACCGGGATTTGGATTTACTTATGCAAATGTTGGTAAGGAAAAAGTACTAGTGATAAACTTAATTGGAAGACAGTGGATGGATCAACCAGCAGATGAGCCTTATAGAAGCGTAGACGCGATATTAATGGATCAGATAGAAAAAGAAAAACCCAAAGCTGTTTTAGTGGACTATCATGCCGAGGCCACTAGCGAAAAGGCGGCCATGGCCTACTTTTTAGACGGAAGAATAACCGCATTGGTAGGTACTCACACGCATGTTCCTAGCGCCGATGCTCAAATTTTACCCAAAGGTACCGCGTTTGTCACTGATATTGGAATGACTGGGGCGTTGCACTCAGTTCTTGGAGTGGAGCCGGACATAATTATTAAAAAACAAAAAGACCCGTACCCATCAAAATTTGAATGGGTTGAAACAGGACCTAAAGTATTTCGTAGCGTTTTGATCGAAACAAAAAAGGACGGTAGTGTAAAATTAATTGAACGTCTGGACAAAACGCTTAGTTGACTGTTTAATTTTCTTGATAAAGGTGTAGAATTACTTAAGTAGAGGAGGTGAAAAACATGCTTAAAGCAGATATTGTCGAAAAGGTAGCAAAAGATGCCCACCTTACCAAAAAAGCCGCCAAAGAAGCAGTAGACTCCACTTTTGATAATATTATTTCAGCTTTGAAGAAAGGTGACAAAGTAGTTCTCTCAGGGTTTGGTACATTTGTGGTTAGAGGTCGAAAAGCACGACCAGGAAGAAATCCAAAAACCGGTCAAACTATTCAACTACCATCTATGAATACAGTTGGGTTTATTGGATCCAAAGGGATAAAGAAACAGGTTAGGTGACATGTACGTTGAATGGATTTATCAATAACAAAAGGTAACGGATATCAGTTCAGCTTAACACTGGTTCGATACGTAGCTCCTTTAGATAGTCGCAGTGGTGACAAGATTTACCCAACTTGCAAATATAGAAATTATGGTTTAGTTCGGTAGGTATCTTGTTTACAGTGTCTGTGATTAGCTTCTTTACGTTTTCGCGGGCTTCTAAAGTAGATTCTTTAGTGGACCAGTTACCACTTTCCAAGTGCAAATATGAAAGCTTCGACACCTCCTTTTTTAACCAGGATCTTACTAACAGGTCGTAGATAAAAAGTTGATGTGGGTCATCCCTATCTTCTTTGCCAGTTTTGTAGTCAATTATATGTAAACTTTTGTCTGGCTCAAGGTCTACTCTATCCACCTTACCACCAAGCATAATCTTGTTTGTGAGCTTAATATACTTGGTTTTTGTTGGGGACAACTGAAATGGCGTGATAGTTACGTCCTCGTTTTTGTAGAAATTTTCCAACATATTCACCGCCCGATCTTTGTAAGAAGTTTCCTCCCCCTGGTTCTTAAATCCCCCTTCCCGATTGCAAGATAAACGCCAGTGCAGTTCGAACATATTTAGCAACCGATCTTTATTTCTTATTTGGGGTACAAGTGAGTAAAAGGAATTTAGGGTATCATGGACAGCCTCTCCAAGAGTATAATAAGGTCGTGGTGGTTCTAGGTATTTGGTTGGTTCATTAATATAATAATGCCAGTATTTTCTTGGACACTCAAGCCAAATTTTTAATTTGTTCGGCGAAATATAGAAATAAGAGTTTTTATTCACCCACTTCATTATAATATACTCCACTTATGAAGGAAGCCGCTCAGTCAATAATTGAAAGAGCAAGGGAAACATTACAAGGAAACTTAAAAACCGGCTATTCGGCTCGTTTAGGGACAAGCTATAGGTATATTTGTCCTTCAAAAGAGCATTATTTTCACCAGTGGTTTTGGGATTCTTCTTTTCACGCGATCGTGCTTTCTCACTTAGATATAGACTTGGCAAAAAACGAAATTGACTCCCTACTGTACGCTCAAAAAAAAGATGGTTTCATCCCGCACATAATTTATTGGGATGACCACAAATACACCGCCTCTTTGTCAAATCTAGGCCAAAGGTTGGAGTCAAAACTTTCGCTGTTCCCGTCAAACTCAGAGTTGATCCAGCCACCACTAATCGCAGAGGCGGTGGAAGCTATCTATAAGAAAAGTAAGGATTTGCATTATCTGCGGAGGATCGCACCAAAGTTAAAAGCTTATTATTTGTGGCTGGAAACTTGCCGGGATCCTGATAACGATGGATTGATTTCAATAATTGCTCCCTACGAATCTGGTTTGGACCAATCACCATCCTACGATCCGATTCTTGGTACTGCAAACAAATCCCAATTATACTCTTCTCTTGTTGGTAGAACAGTCACATTTCGTAACATGATGAAGAACTACAATTTAGCAAAGATTTTCCAAGCAGATTATTTCAACGTGGAGGACGTTTTGGTTAACAGCATATACATTAAAAACCTTCAAGTACTCTCTGGGTTATTTTTTGAAATTGACGATGAGGACACAGCTCGCCACTTTGCCACCAGAGCTTTAAAATCAAAAGAAGCACTTATAAGAAAATGTTACGACAGAGAAGATAAGTTTTTCTACGATGTTTTTGGTAACGACGATCAAAAAGTAAAAGTAAAAACTATCAAGGGTTTAATGCCTATAATACTTGATCTGCCCAAATCGATGGTAGGAGAAATAGTAAAAAAATATCTAATAAATTACAGTGAGTTTTTTTCTGCGTTTCCGGTACCGACTGTGTCTATGAGCGAACCGTCCTTTGCCCCAGCCCCACTTACTATTAAAAAAGAACCTCTACTTTGGCGAGGCCCTACTTGGATAAATACAAATTGGTACATATATAACGGGTTGAAAAAACACGGGTTTCATGAGGAAGCTAACCATATAAAAGAAAAAAGCATCGAGTTAGTAAAAAAATCCGGATTTCGTGAATTCTTCAACCCTCTTTCGGGTGAGGGTTACGGTGCCCACAATTTCTCCTGGTCGACTCTTGTAGTGGACATGATTCTTTCATAAGTGGTTGTAGTGTGATAAATTTCACGATAGTGAAAAAGCTTTTAGTGATAGTTGGTCCAACCGCGACTGGGAAAACTGCTTTAGCGTTGGAACTAGCCAAAAAATTTAATGGAGAAATAATATCTGCCGATAGTCGGCAGATCTACCAGAGCATGGATGTTGGAACTGGAAAGGGAATTCAGAGTGCCGGATTTAGAATTAAGAAATTTAAAAAAAAATGGACTGTAAACGATATACCCATCCATCTTTATGACGTGATTACGCCGGATAAAACGTTTTCAGCCGCAGAATACCAGCAGCTAGCTTATAAAGTTATCGACCAAATACTCAAAAGGGATAAATTGCCTATCTTGGTTGGTGGCACAGGCCTTTACGTAAGAGCAGTTACTGAAGGTTTGAAGATACCAAAGGTTGCGCCAAATAAAAAACTTCGTGAGCATTTGGAAAGCAGAACTTTGACTTCGTTACTAGGCGAATTACAAAAGGTGGATCCAAAGACATATGAAAAAATAGATAAATTTAATACCAGAAGGATAATAAGAGCGCTTGAAATTTATCATCAGGCGGGAGAACCAGCATCAAAGTTAAAAGGAAAGTTCAAAGTTAAGTACGATATTTTGAAAGTGGGTCTAACAAGCAATAGAAATTATCTTTACGAAAGAGCGGATAAACAAGCTGATAGTTGGTTTGAGAGAGGATTTATAGAAGAAGTAAGGAATTTATTGAAAAAAGGCTATAAAGAAACATTTACGGCAATGACGTCTCTGGGCTACCGGCAAGTTGCTATGTTTCTAAACCAGAAAATCTCTCTTGAAGAGGCCAAGCGAAGAGTAAAATGGGAGCAGCATTCTTATATCCGAAGACAGAGCACTTGGTTCAAAAAGGAAACAAACATTAATTGGTTCGATATTGCAGAGGTTGGATTCAAAAAGGATATTGGAAAACTGGTAAGCAAGTGGTTATGAGCACGGGTAACAAATATTTGCTGAGCAGGTGCTTAATTTGCTAGAATAAACTTAAGGGTTGTTTGAATGAAAAACACAACGACTATTGAAATTTCTCTCAAATCTGTATTTCTAATCATTATTACACTTTTGTTACTTTTGGTGGCTTGGAAGATCCGCGGTGTGTTAATTGGTCTTTTCATGGCCTTTATTTTGATGAGCGGGTTTGCGCCCCTAATTGACTGGTTAGTAAAAAGAGGGTTTAGCAGAATATTTGCTATTGCGGTCACCTACTTTTTAGCAATTAGTTTTTTCGCTGCGTTGCTGTTTTTCGTTATCCCCCCGCTTTTGCAACAAACAAGAGCATTTATAAGTAGCCTGCCTGCATATGTAGATTGGTTTCACTACACTACCGGGGAAAATATTATTCCAGGATTCTCCAACGATAACATTGCCGGATTAATCTCCTCCAGATTAGACGGAGCCATAGCAAACATACTGAAGGTGGCATTGAACGCTTTTAGTGTTTTTATCACATTCATTACTGTGTCAGTGTTCTCTTTTTATTTGCTTTTAGAAAGAGACACCATAAAAAGAAATTTGCACGTTGTTTTTCCAAGTTTGCCAAAAGAGCGAGTAAACAAACTCGCCCAGAAAATCGAAGAGAAACTGGGTGCTTGGGTACGAGGCGAACTTTTACTCATGCTTATAATTGGTCTCACAACTTATGTTGGACTTTCTATCCTAAGAGTCGAATTTGCTCTGCCACTAGCGGTGATCGCCGGGTTGCTTGAAATAGTTCCAATTATTGGCCCGATCGTCTCGGCGATACCAGCACTAATAATTGCTTTTGTTCAAAGTCCAATTTTGGCTGTTGGTGTAGTAGCTTTATACATTTTAATTCAACAACTGGAGAACAACCTTATCGTTCCAAAACTTATGGAAAAGGCTGTTGGTCTTTCTCCACTAGTTATTATTTTCGCTCTTACGGTAGGCGGGGCGCTATTTGGTTTGCTGGGAGCTTTGGTTGCGGTGCCTATAGCTGCAATCGGCCACGTGATTATTGAAGACTTTCAAGGAGCTTCAAAATGAGGCTTTGAAAGTTATGATCCCCTGGCTCCGATCCAGACGCTTTTTTTCGCTACGTTAAAATAAAAACAAGCCTCCAACCTCAATGTTTGAAAACCATATTAAATAGAAGACGTAGGATGCTATAAGGATACCGCCAATTAATTTTGGAGATATTCGATCAAAAGCATAAAGCAAACTTACTGAAGAAATTATTGCCAGACCACCTACCGTTAAATACAAAGCCGAAGGGTTTATTGCTGCACTGTTGAAGATTCCTCCTAGACCCAGAGCTATCGTCAAATCCAGTATACTTGCGCCAAATAAATTACCAGCACTGAGATTTGAGCGTCTGCGGATAATTGAATTGAGGGTGGTAAAAGCTTCTGGTAGAGAAGTTCCAAAAGCGATGATTACAACCCCAATTACTATTTGAGGGACGTTTAGTATACCGGCTAGGGTTGTAGCTGATCCTACTAAGAAATGGGCGCCCAAAACCAGTAGTATGCTGCCCATGACTAGGTAAACAATTTGTGAATAGTTCCCGTTATGCGAGAAAAAATTTATTACCTTTACGATACGGTGTTCCAGTTTTTCAACCATACTTTCTTCATGTTTTCCAATCACCCCTTGAAGGAAAAGATAGATCACACCAAAAAAGATTAAGAACAGACTAAAGAATGGGGATATATTTTTGCCTAGGAAAGCCAGAAACACTAGAAATATAGCGATAAGAAAAAATTGGATAGTTCGGGAAAAGTACGCCTTGTTAATCTCCGGTTTGGAAAACAAAAGTAAGAGACCAAATATTAGTCCTATATTTACAAACGGCGATCCAAACACTGTTCCCAACCCAACCTCAGGAGAGCCCTCTGCACTAGACAGCGCCGAAATTGTAATTTCTGGTAGGGTGGTAGCTAAGCTGACAACTGTAGCTCCTATTATTACTCTTGGAATAGCGAGTCTAGCTGCGATAAACGTAGAAGCGTTTCCCAACCATTCCGCACCGATGATTACGGCTGATATTGAAATAACAAAAACAATAAGTTCGGGCATATAATACTATCATACAATAATTACCCCAGAGGTTGAAAACAAACTAAAAATATGCTTAGGAGCAGCAGCGACGCAGCACGCTAAAGTACTAAGAATTCTTGATTTCACAGTGTGAAGCGTGCTATAATAGCTTCGCTTAAAGGTAGTCGGATGATCGGTCGCCAACAGCTTTGCAGTTGTGGGTGACAGGAAAGTCCAGGCAGCAAGCCGATAGCCGATGGATCGTAAGATCCGACCTGAAAGGGCTGGTGTCTTAGGCAGGTTCAACCGAAACCTACCTAGGAACGGATCATGAAACGACATGATTCGAGAGCAACAGAGACGTAGTTTCGATTCTCGGTGATTAGGATCGAAAGTGAAACGGGCAATCCCAGGTGCTGCAATCGCCGAAACCCACGTTGACAATCGGGATAGTGGGAAAGTCGCGAGCAGCCGCCGAATAGGCGGCAGGTAGTTACGGATCACGTAACACCTAGATAGATGATCGTCTAAAAACAGAACCTGGCTTATGAGCTACCTTTAAGCAATAAAGAGCCCCACGATTGGTGGGGTTTTTTATTTGTCTTTGACTTTGAGATACAAAAATGACATCATTTCAATATGAAACTCCTAAAAAACGCAATTTCATTAATCTTCAAAAACCCTGAGGGAAAAACCCTTACAGTAAAAAGATCACTAACGAAAGACTCCTTTTCTGGATTTTGGTCTTTGCCGTCAACTTATTTGCAGGAAAATGAAAGTATTCAAGATGCAGTAAATAGGTTGGCTCGAGAAAAGCTGGGGTTAAAAGATATAAAGATATTAGATGATCCAATTGGTATTGGGGTAGAGGAACGAGAAAAATATACTCTTCATATGGAGGATTATGAAGTAATAAAATTCGAAGGTGACCTTAATCTAAATGTCAAAGAGTATATTGAAATGCGATGGGTGAGACCCCTTGAACTTAAGGAATTGTTGACTAAGGAACATGGCAACCAAATGGGGGAATGTACAAGAGTTTATCTAAAAGCTGAAGGCTACCTTTAGCAGGATAAAAATATTGTCTTGACAACAAAAACACTTACTTCTACAATCAGGGCGTGAAAAAGCTACTTATTTTAGTGCCCGTTTTATTACTTCTTCTCTTGGCTCCCGTTGCAATTGTCGTAGGAGAGAGTAAAGACGAAACAAAAATATCCGCTTTACCAGCAGGAGAAGTGGTAAATAAGGATTATTTTGCTAGCGGTGACGTAGTTGAAGTTTCTGGAACAGTAAACGGAGATGTTTACGCTTTTGGTGGACAGGTTTTAGTTGACGGCAAAGTAAAAGGTGATCTTATTACAGCTGGTGG
>Ga0209431_10002400_pt1 | contig 15263 bp, 16 predicted proteins | sample RifCSP13_3_FD_184021 | JGI IMG/M metagenome (GOLD analysis project Ga0209431, IMG submission 184021) | Soil microbial communities from Rifle, Colorado - Rifle CSP2_sed 13_3 (SPAdes) (version 2) | ecosystem: Environmental > Terrestrial > Deep subsurface > Rock core/Sediment | place: Rifle...
TCCCACACCTAGCACAAACAGATATATTTAATAGTTGCGAACATGGGCCCGGAAGGATTCGAACCTTCGACCAAACGGTTATGAGCCGTCCGCTCTGCCCCTGAGCTACGGGCCCGAGAGCGGGCGATGGGATTCGAACCCACGAATATCAGCTTGGAAGGCTGATGCCTTACCACTTGGCCACGCCCGCGCGTCCCTGATTTTACCTAAAGTTATGATCCTTGACTAGGCCTGATTCAAACAGAACTTTGACGGCGACGCAGGCACTTCCTAGGGATTCCTGAACGTTTCATCATGCCTGCCGACCACACGCAAACGCAGGACATTACCAGATAGCCTTTCATAGGTCATGCGGTAATGTTGGTCCACCCGCGCCTCATAAATACCCGGCGCCCCTTGGATGGGTTTGCTTCGTAAAGATGGATGCCTTGGGTCCTGCGCCAAGAACCGTAGTGCCTTAATTACTTTTTTTCGTATTTCCACCGGCAGCCCAAGAAAACTCTCTTCGAACCGGTCAGTGGTTTCGATCTCGGGCATTGGCTTTTCGCTCTAGGGCTTCTACCGCTTTATCAACATTAGCATAGCGATGCACCCGGCCTGCGTCGATGTCTGCCTGTGCCTCCCTTTCTAGCCTCTGCCAGCGCTCAGTCCAGAACCAGGCCTGATCGGGAGGGATAACTCGCTCCCGTTCGACAACCACCTGTCCCTTTTCGTCTAAAAAGAACAACAAGTCATCACCCTCTCTCAAACCAAGCAGTTCCCTGATCTCTCCAGGCAATGTAACCTGCCCTTTTGCACGCAAACGTGTTTTGAATAAACTAACATCTTTCCGGTTCATTCCAGACCTCTGTCTATGAAGAAAATCATACTTTCTAACTATTAGAAAATTGTACTCGCTTTTGATTTATCCTGTCAAGGGGACATGACTCACTTTTCCAGTTTGAATAGGTCTCTTTTCAAGTCTGGTGGGCATATATTTTTTCCTCTTGACAAACTTATTTTTTCAGAGTATCCTATTGATAGACTAATCTCTATCGAACTAATAGACATTATGAACTATAAGGCTAATGACTAATCGACTATGAGACTATCCAAGCGTGGTGAATACGGTCTGCGTGCGATGATCGACCTGGCGGCTTCATCGAGCGAACACCGTCCAGGCAATGGGGTTGTTCAAATCAAGGAGATAGCCGAACGGGAACAGATCCCTTCAAAATTCCTGGAACAGATCCTGCTCACTTTAAAGAATGCCGGCTTGCTGCACAGTAAAATGGGCGTTGGCGGCGGCTATTACCTGGCCCGCCCTCCGGGGGAGATCTCCCTCGGCCATATCGCGCGCGTCCTGGACGGCCCTTTGGCTCCCATCCGTTGCGTTAGCCAGATGGCCTACGAGCCATGCGGCTGCCCGGACGAGCAGACCTGCGGACTGCGCCTGGTCATGCTCGATGTGCGCAATGCCATCGCTGAGCTGCTCGATAACACCTCTCTGGCCGATGTCCTCGGGCGCGTCGATCAGGCGCGCGATCTCATCGCAGAAACATCTGGCTAAATGGCTGGCGTTTGATCCCCGTTTCAACCGTAAGTGAAGCGGCACAGTCATTTTTTTACGCAAATTGTATAGTAAGAGACTAGACTATATAGACATTCTGAAACACCAGGAGGAATTCCATGAAGACTCGCTTCTCTTACCCAATCTTGATCCTTGTCGTGGTTGTCACCCTGGCCGCTTCCCTCATTGCTGGCTGCGGCGGCCAATCTGCCAACCAGGATTCCGGTGGCCTGAGCGGCACAGTCGCCATCTCAGGCGCCTTTGCGCTCTATCCCATGATGGGACGCTGGACAGAAGAATTCAAGAAACTAAACCCGAACGTCAATTTCGACGTCTCCGCTGGCGGGGCTGGCAAAGGCATGGCCGATACATTGGCCGGCGCAGTCGACATTGGCATGGTCTCGCGCGATATTAACCCCGAGGAAGAAGCCCAGGGCGCCTTTTGGGTCGGCGTGACCAAGGACGCCGTCTTCCCCACCGTTAATGCCCAAAACCCGGTCCTGGCCGATCTTCTCAAGCTGGGCGTGAAAAAGAGCACCTTTGAAGGCATCTATATTACCGGAGAGATTATCACCTGGGGTCAGGTGCTCGGCAGGCCAGAGATCACCACCGAGATCCATGTCTACACCCGCTCCGACGCGTGCGGCGCGGCTGAAGTTTGGGCTAAGTACCTGGGCAAGAAGCAGGAGGACCTGTTGGGCGTGGGAGTCTCCGGCGATCCAGGTCTACTCGAGGCGGTGGCCAACGACCCGCTTGGCATCGGGTTTAACAACCTTGGATATGCCTATGACAACGCCAGTGGAAAGCCTGTAGCCGGGACCACTACAGTGCCGATCGATGTAAACGAAAACGGCCTGGCGGACCCCGACGAAATCCTGGAGACGAAGGCTGAAGCCGTCGAAATGGTCGCCACTGGTAAATATCCCTCCCCCCCGGCGCGCGTCCTTAACCTGGTCACCAAGGGCAAGCCGGAGGGAGTCGTCAAAGCCTTTATCGAATGGAGCCTCACCGACGGCCAACAATTCGTCGGCGAGGCTGGCTACGTTCAATTGACGCAAGACCAGCTGGATACTGCGTTGCAAAAGCTGCGCTGAGCCATCTTCCCGAAAGGTCTGGCCTTTGACCTTTCGGGGAGATAAATGGACGTGTTTATGGAAAACCATATGAGCGCCCTACCTGAGCAAGTCCCTGCGCAAGCCTCCCGACCGGCAATACCCTGGCGAAAGGTCAAAGACAGACTGGCCGAGAAGTCATTCTTTGTTATGTCGCTGGTGCCGATCCTGCTAGTCATCTTGATTATCCTGGCTTTGCTGCTGCGCACCCGTCCGATTCTGGAAGCCGAGCCTTTCATCGATTTGATCTTCGGGCGGACCTGGAAGCCGCTCAAGGGCGAATTTGGTTTTTACCCCTTTATCGTCGGTACGTTTTGGGTGACAGTCGTGGCGATGATCCTGGCAGTGCCGCCCAGCTTGCTCACCGCCATTTACCTGGCTGAATACGCCCGGTCATCCACTCGTTCGATTATGAAACCCCTCCTGGACTTGCTGGCCGCTATCCCCTCCGTGGTTTACGGCGTTTGGGGATTGCTCGCCATTGTCCCCTGGGTTCAAGATCATCTGAATCCCTCCTTGAGTCGTTGGCTGGGTTTCCTGCCGCTCTTCGTCTCGGATAATCCCACCGGCTACAGCATCCTGGCTGGCGGCATCGTCCTGGCTGTCATGGTCATCCCCTTTATTGTCGCCGTGACTTTTGAGGTCATGCGCACCGTCCCCGATGGTTACCGGGAAGCTTCCCTGGCGATGGGCGCCACACGCTGGCAGACCATCAAGTCAGCCGTGCTGCCCCAGGTCCTGCCTGGCATCCTGGCGGGTGTAGTGTTGGGCTCTTCGCGCGCCCTGGGCGAAACCATGGCGGTGCTGATGGTGGTCGGGAACGTCGCCAAAGTACCCAGCTCGATCTTCGATCCGGCTTATCCTCTGCCCGCACTGATCGCCAACAACTACGGGGAGATGCTGTCCATTCCCCTTTACGATGCCGCCTTGTTAGGCGCCGCACTGATGCTTTTGCTGATCGTGATGACCTTTAATATCCTGTCCACTCTGGTGCTGCATAGACTTACCCGGAGGTCGCTGGTATGAAAGAGAGGCATTTCCAAAGGCGCCACCTTCACAGGCGCCATGTCGAAGAAGGCATTGTCAAAGCCCTGATGGTGCTGTCCTTCATGCTGTTGGCCGGCAGCCTGGGCTTTATCCTCATCACCATCCTGATTAAAGGCCTGCCAGCCCTCAATTGGGATATGTTGACGAAGACGCCGCAAGGCGGCTTCTACCTTGGAAAAGAAGGCGGCATCCTCAACGCCATTATCGGTTCCCTCTACCTGGCGGGCGGTGCCACCCTGCTTGCGATCCTGGTCAGCTTACCCCTGGCCCTTTACCTGGGTACCTACGTCCGCCGTGCGCGATGGGCCGACTTCGTCCGTCTTTCCATGGATATCCTGTGGGGCATTCCCTCCATCGTATACGGCGCATTCGGTTTCACCATCATGCTCGCCCTGGGCATGCGCGCATCGCTCCTGGCGGGCATCCTGGTTCTGACCCTGCTGGAATTTCCGATCATGACGCGCGCCATCGAAGAGGTCGTCCGCATGGTGCCACACGACCTGGAGCAAGCCTCCTATGCTTTGGGATCGACCCGCCTGGAGACCGCTCTGCGCGTGGTAACCCGCCAGATGTTGCCCGGCATCGTCACCGCCATTCTGCTGGCTTTCGGGCGCGGCATCGGCGACGCCGCCTCGGTCCTGTTCACCGCTGGTTTCACCGACCGTATCCCGACCTCGCTGTTCCAACCGGTCGCTTCGCTGCCCCTGGCCGTCTTCTTTCAGCTGAGCACCCCCTTCCCAGAAGTGCAGCAGCGCGCCTATGCCTCCGCCTTGATCCTGACGGCCATCGTGCTCATCATCAGCTTCGGCTCACGCTGGCTGGCTACGCGCTTGGGTCGCAACATTATTAAGTAGGAGATTTCCGATGGACCCCCACATCCAGGTCCGCGATTTAAATGTCCATTACGCCGATAATCACGCCCTGAAAGATATCAACCTGGACATCCCGAAGCGGCAGATCACCGTGATCATCGGCCCATCCGGTTGTGGCAAGACCACCCTGCTCAAGAGTTTTAACCGCTTCCTGGAGCTCACCGACCAGACTCGCCTCTCAGGGCAGGTACTGATCGACGGTATAGACATTTACGCCCCCGGCATGGACGTAACCGAGATCCGCAAAAAGGCCGGCCTGCTGGCGCAGCGGCCTTTCCCTTTGCCCATGTCGATCTATGATAACGTCGCATATGGCATGCGCATCCATGGCATCCAGAAAGGACGCGCGCTTGACGCGGCGGTGAGCCGTTACCTGGAGATGGCTGGCCTGTGGGAGGAAGTCAAGGACCGCTTGCACCAGCCCGCCGCCCGTTTATCTATCGGGCAGCAGCAGCGCCTGTGCCTGGCACGTGGCTTGGCCGTCGAACCCGAAATCATGTTGGGGGATGAACCAACCTCCGCCCTGGACCCCTTCTCCGCTCAGCACATCGAGCGCAAATTGCTGGATCTGAAACAGCAGTACACCATCGTGCTGGTGTCGCACATCCTGCGCCAGGCCAAGCGCCTGGCCGATTACATCGTCTTCATGTATTTGGGCGAGCTGGTCGAACACGGCCCCGCCCACGAAGTCTTCGAACACCCCCGTCAGGAACGCACCCGCGCCTATCTGGAAGGGCTTATCTAAATTTAGAACCAGGCCTCCAACCGGCTGGTCTCGAAACGGCGCTTTTCTTCCAGGTACTCCGCCGAGGGCCCCTTGAGATCGACCCGCGGGCCAGGCTCGGCCAGGAACTGTCCCTGCACCAGCATGGCCTCTCCACCCCCCACCTCCAGATAGCAGCCTCCCTCACCGCTAAAAGTGGCCTGTGACTCCAGGCCTGTTAGAGCCGCGGCGATGTGTTCGGCGGCGACCAACCCTTGGGCTTCGGCGAAGACCCCCGCCTTGGGAAGGGGCTTGCCATTGGCCATCGGGATGGTCACCGCGTCGCCGAGGGCGTACACCCCAGGGAAGCGGGTCTCCATCGTGCGGGGATCCACCTCCAGCCAACCGTCCGCGCCAGCCAGGCCAGCTTCCACCGCCACCTGTGGGGGGCGGTGCGGCGGTACGCCCAGCAGCAAGTCGAAAGGACGCGGGCCACTGGTGAAGCGTACGGCGCCTGCTTCTACCGCCCCAGCTTTATGCTCGGCTAGGAAGCGGATCCCCTGCCTTGCCAGGCGGCCTTCGATCACTTCGCAACCCGCCTCACCCAGGACCGGCAGGGACATAGGCAGCGGCGAAAACACCTCCATCTCTGCCCGCACGCCGCGCGCTTTGAAGTAAGCCTGCACCAGCATAGCGATTTCGAAGGGGGCTGGTGGGCAGGCATAAGGGATGCTGAATATACCCACCATCACTTGCCCGCCGGAAAAGTCGCCCAGGGCCGCTGCGTTACGCTGCACTTCCTGCGGGTGGTAAACATTCAGAGCATAATCGTTGAAACCAGGCACCTGCTCGGGGGCCAGCACCGTGCCTAAGGCCACCACCAGGGCGTCGGCCGCCATGCTGCGCCCGTCCACTTCCACCGAGCGGGCTTGCGGGTCTATCCGCGTTACTGTCCCTCGAATCCAATTGATGCCCTTGCGCGCCAGGCCCGCCAGCGGGCGTTGGCCCACCTCCATGGAGCCCAGCCCGACCAGGACCCAGGTTTTGCGGAATCCGAAGCTGAAGTGGCTTCGCCGGTCGACAAGGATAATCTCATCCTGCGGGTCGAGCCTTTCCCGTAAACGGTTCGCCGCCGCCAGCCCCCCAAATCCCCCGCCCAGGATCATCACCCGTTTCATACCTCACCATCCTTAGTTTTAATCAGGTTGTCGCCGCGAGGGAATTTTACGCAGCGGTTTCATCCTTTGAATAGGAATGTGTTCTTCTAAACCCTCAAGCTGGCCTCACGTACCTTTCGAACCAGCCCAATGTCCGGCTCCAGGCATCCCGGGCAGCGTCCGGTTTATAGCGCGGCCCGGTGTCGTTGTGGAAGGCGTGATCGGCGCCAGGATAGATCACTTTTTCGTAAATCTTTCCGTTTTTCTGCATGGCTTCCTCGATCGCCGGGATGCCCTGGTTGATGCGTTGGTCGAGCTCGCCGTAGATCGCCAGCACCGCCGCCTGGATCTTTGGCACATCCTCGACCGGCGGGTGCGGACCATAGAAAGGCACCGCGGCTAATAATTCCGCCATCTGCGTGGCCACCCGCCAGGTCACGCCGCCCCCAAAGCAGAAGCCCACCATGCCCACCCGTTCAGCTTGGGCGAAAGCCTGACCTTGCAAGTAGCGCCAGCCGCTCAAGAAATCCTGGACGAACTGCTCGGGCGATATATTGCCCAACGCGCCCGGGACCTGATCTGCGCCCAGCGCCCCACTTCCTCCCAATCGAGATAACAAGTCAACCGCCAGTGCCACGTACCCAGACTTGGCCAGGCGGCGGGTTACATCTTGAATATGTTCCGTCAGACCGCGGTTCTCGTGACACACCAGGATGACCGGGTGGATGCCCTCGCCTTGCGGCCTGGACAGATAACCCAGCAGTGTTTCTCCATCAGCCGCGAATTCAACCGCGCCAGCCTGGATTGCCGGGTCGTCCGGGCTCACCGTACCGGCTGCTGGTGTTTCGGGGGACCTCTCTTGTGCCGGCGTCGCGCTCGCCTCGGGGCTGTCTGTCGGGGATGCGCCTGCTGTTGGCGCGCCCGTCGTGGGCGCGCCAACGGCAGGCGAAGCGGGAAGGGTGGCCTGCATGACGGGCGTGCTTTCCACCGGCGGTGCGCACGCCGCCAGGATAGAATCCGCCAGGACGAGGCTGCCCGTGACCGAAGCGATCAGCTTGAGCGCCTCGCGCCGGGACAAACGACCTTCCTCGTAATCTTCGGCGAACTCCTCTGCCAGGTATTGTTGAAAATCGTTCATCAGGGATATCCTCTCTACCTATAAGAAAATCGCCTTCCCACCAGGCGAAAAAATTATCGCATGGAATTCTAACATGCTTTTCGGATATATTCTGTCCACATAGTAATTGGGAGGATTTCGTCTTTTGTCTCAACAATTGTTGTCAGCAGATATAGCAGGCCAAAGGAATACCAGTCGATTTCAGGCCTATGATTCGATTACCCCCCTTCAATGATATCAGGCAGACCGCCTGAACGTGCCCTTGAGTTGTTCGTACAGTTCCAGAAAGAGAGCGTACTGCTTCTCGTAGGTTTCCGTGCCTGCCTGATCGTACACCCATCTATCGGAAGTTACTATGCTGGATACGGCCTCTTCGTATGAACTGTAAATCCCCAGCGCCTTGCCACATAGCAAGATATTCCCTAGGTTGGCAGTATCGCCTACGCTGACAGTGACAATCGGCTTCCTCAGGATCTTACCCAAGATATCGAGCCAAACGGCGCTCTTGAGGCCGCCGCCGACCGCCCGCACTTCGCCGATCTCGATCCCCAAATTCTCCACCGTCTCGATGTTATTGCGCAGGCCAAAGGAGACCCCTTCCATGATCGCCCGGATAAAGTGTGCCTTTTCAGTGGACAGGCTGATCCCGTAGAAGAGACCCCTGGCGAAGGGATCCCAATAAGGGGTGCGTTCACCGTTTAAGTAGGGTAGAAAGATCAGCCCACCCGAGCCCTCGGGTACTTTTCCCGCAGCGAGGTTATATTCTTCAAATATATCCCCAGGTTGGTCGTCGCCTCCCTGTTTTTTGTCGAAGACGTTTTTAAACCAGTGTAGCGATTCTCCCGCTGTCTGCATGATCCCCAGGGTAATCCATTTGTCGCGCAGGCAGTAGTGCCAGCACAGCGTTCGATTTTCTTGATCGGTCAAGGGTTTATCCGAGCAAACAGCGATCACTCCGGCTGTTCCGATAATCAAGGTGACCTGCCCCGATCGGACCATGCCAGCCCCAAGAGAAGAGGCAGAGCAATCCGAACTGCCGTTCACGACCGGGGTGCCCGCGGTGAGGCCGGTGAGAAGCGCGGCTTCCCGGGTTACGCTTCCGATGATCTCATCTGAGGGTAACACCTCTGGGAAGATCAACCGTGGGAACCCAAAAAAGTCGAACATGCGATCGGACCAACGCTCCTTTTCCACATCAAACAGCAGGGTGCCGCTGGCCTCTGCAAAGTCGGTGACCCTCTGGCCGGTCAATTTAAACTTGATAAAGTCCTTAGCTACCAGGATGTGGGCGACTTGGTTCCAGATTTCCGGCTGATGCTCTTTCACCCATTTGACTTGGGGAGCAGTGTAAGTGGTGGTGGCAAAATTGCACGTCTCCCGAAACACTAAATCTTTGGCTTCCTCGTCGCGGTTGATCTGGTAGACAATGTCGTTCGACCTTTGATCCATCCAATTGATGGCCGGGCGCAGAACCCGTGCATCCTGATCGAGATAAACTTGAGTGTGCATCTGTCCGCAGATCCCGATTCCAACAATCACCTTGAATTGAGCCGGATAGCTGCGCTTGAGTGCCAGGCAAGCGCTGATCACTCCCGCCCACCAATCCTGGGGGTCTTGCTCAACATACCCCGGATGGGGCGAGGAAAGCGGGTATTCGCAATGCTCCGAGCCAACCAGCTCCCCTCGCTCGGTAACAAGAGCAACTTTTAGACTGGTTGTGCCGAGGTCGATACCCAAGAAATGTCTCATATTGCCCGCCTTCTTTGAACCTGTTCGGCCAGGTACTTGACCACCATCACCAGGATCAGGATCATCCCCCAGATGGCGATGGTGAGGAAATTGTTCACGCGCATGAGATTAAGGCCGCTGGAGACGATCTGGAGGATGATCAGCGCGATAACCAGCCCAGAGACTTTCCCAAAGCCACCGGCCGCGCTAACGCCTCCCAATACGGAAGCCAGCACAGTCATCAGGAGGTAGGACTCGCCGTAATCTGCTTTGGCCGAATTGAAGCGGGAGATCATAATGATCGCCGCAACGCCTGCATACAGACCGGAGAGCAGGTAAGTCCTGATCAAGACTGTCCTGTTATTCACCCCAGAGAAGAGGGTGGCAATGGGATTGGAGCCAATCATGTAGATATTTATGCCGGTTGGCGTGCTGTTCAGCACCAGGGCCATGACCGCCGCGCAAATTGCGAAGATGATGATCGGCATTGGTATGCCAAAAATGATGCCATTGCCAATAAAGAGCACAGCCTCTGGAAAACCAGAGATCACATACCCTTTCGTCAGGACGATAGCGAATCCATTCATCAAGATCATCGTACCCAGCGTGGCCAGGATGGGAGAAACTCCCACCACAGCGATCAAAAGCCCGTTCAGCAGGCCGATCACTGCCGCAACCGACAAACCAGCCAGGATTGCCAGCAGGATGATCAGCGCTTCACTCAGGCCGGTTGTCTCCGGTTTAATCAATTGGGTGAGGATGATAGCGGCGACGATCCCAGAAATGTTGGCTGAAGCAATGATAGAGAGGTTGATCCCCGCGGTGAGAATTGTCACCATCATGGCCAGGGAAAGGATGCCCAGCTCCGGTAATTGAAATGCCATGGATTGGAAATTTGCGCTTCTAAAGAATTCCCCTCCATTCATAATCCACATCAAGAGGAAAACTCCTAACATGACGAAGACCAGGATGATGGATTCTAAGTATTTCCGGTACAAGAGACACCCTCCTGTCTTATTCTACTTCCACAAGGATAGTTTGCTTCTCACGTTGCCTGCGACGGTAGACGCTAAAACTGACACTGATAATCACCACCAAACCAATGATGACGTTGTACCAAAAAGAAGGGATGCGCATCAAGGTCATGCCGTTGCTCAAAATAGCGATCAGGGCGATCCCCAGGATGGTGCCAAAGATAGTTCCCGTACCTCCCGTCAGGCTGGCGCCACCCAGGACAACGGCGGCGATCACGTCCAGTTCCTTACCCACGATGGCATTCGGGGCGACGGTTTGTACCAGCATGGCATGCACCATGCCGGCGATGCCTGCCATGAGACCCATGAAAGCATAGACAAACATCTGTTGGAACAGAATATTGAAACCCGCCCGTTTCGCTGAAGGAGGACTACCTCCCATGGCGTAGATGCCGCGACCGAGCAGCGTGTAGTGCAAGATCAGCCAGGCGATCAGCAAGATCACAAACCACATCACGGTGATGATCGATAGGCCGTACTGGCCACCTTCCGCGTTGGTCAATGTGAAGGCCCTCAGCTCGGCAAACTGGCGAAACCAATCCGGCAGCCCATAGAGCCACTTCCCACCGGATAAGACAACCAGGATGCCGTAATAGATATTCAAGGTGGCGATGGTGGTGATGATGCTGGGGATATTGAAAAAATAAATAATACTGGCATTGATCATCCCAAGCCCGATGCCGATAACGGCTGGGATGAGAAAGGTGAGGAAGATATTGCCGCCAAAGCGGATCAGGTAGACTGCCATGGCGTACATGGCTACGGTAGCAATAGCTGAAAAGGAAATATCGATCCCCCCGGAAATCAAAACGAACAGCACGCCAATCGCGAAGATGCCTAAATACGAATAACTTTTGAACAAATCAAACAGGTTTTCTAAGGTGAAGAAGCTGGGGTTAATCAGGGTAATAATAATCGAAAGAATGACGATCACCATCAAGACATAGGCTTCATGGCGCGAGAAGAATTTTTTCATACCCGTTCCCTCAACTGCTTAAGTTGATCAGGTTTTGAATTTCTTCGATCGAGGTCTGTGCGGCGTCGTATTCTGCAATGAAACGCCCTTTATGCATCACGAGGATCCGGTTGCAGTTTTGAAACACTTCCGGCACTTCGTCGGAGATGAGTAAAATAGCGATCCCTTCCTTAGCCAGGTTCCGGATGATTTCGTGAATGGCACTTTTGGCAGCTACGTCAATCCCGATCGTCGGCCCATCCAGGATCAGGATTTTTGGTGCAGTAGCGATCCACTTGGCCAGCACCACCCGCTGCTGGTTGCCTCCAGAAAGTGTCTGTACGGGTGAATCTAAAGAGGGGACCTTGATGGCCAGCTCATTGACCCATTTCTGTACGCTATCCTGCATCTTATGAGAGTCGATCAATCCTAGCCTGTTCAGCAGCTTGGACAAGATGGTGAGGATCAGGTTTTTATGAACCGGCTGTGGCATGATTAGCCCTTGCACCAGCCGGTTTTCGGGGACGTAGCTAATCCCCAGGCGAGTGGCATCCTGGATGAAACGAATTTTGACCTGTCCGCCATCAAAAAGAATCTCGCCCGAGTCGGCCGGATTCACGCCAAACAATGCCAGGGCCAGCTCGGTGCGCCCCGAACCCAGCAGCCCCGTTATGCCCAAAATCTCGCCGGGATAAATCCTAAAACTGATATCCTTGAAGTTCCCCCGCTTCGATAGGTTTTTTACTTCAAGAAGGGGGCGTTCTCCCTGGATTTCGGCCAGGTACTTGGTGTACTCCACTTTCTTGCCGGTCATCAACATGGTCATCTTTTCATCGTCGAGTTCGTTGCTGGGGAAGGTTCCCACTATCTTGCCATCTCTCAGCACGGTGACCCGCTCGGCTATCTGGAGCACCTCGTTGAGCTTGTGGCTGACGAATAGGGTGGCGATGCCATGCGATTGCATATCCTTGACCACCTCGAACAGCGCATCGACTTCCTTTTTTGTCAACGATGAAGTTGGCTCATCCATGATGAGCAGCTTGACATCGCTGGTCAGCGCCCGGCAAATGGCGACCAGTTGCTGGTCGGCAATGGCAATTTCCTCGACCAGCGCGTCGAGGGGGATCTTAACCCCAATGCGCGCCATGGCCTTTTCAGCGATGCTTTGAGTGTCTTTCCAGTTGATCAGCCGGTCCCCCTCGGAAATCAGCTGGCTCAAGGCAATGTTTTCTGCGACAGGTAAGTTAGGGAAAAGCGATAAGTCCTGGTAGATGACTTCGATACCCTTGTGGATCGAGTCGATGGCTTGATAATTCTGGAAGGGCTGCCCATCGATCATGATTTCAGAGCTATCATCTGGTGCGACCGCGCCGGATATAATCTTGATCAGGGTCGATTTCCCGGAGCCGTTCTCGCCTACCAGGCAGTGGATTTCTCCCTTCCTGATTTCAAAATCCACGCCGTCCAGCGCCTGTACACCCACGTAGCGCTTACTGATGTTCTTCATTGATAGGAAGACATCGGTCATGGTGAATTATTCTGTCTCCTCGCGGGTAGAGTAGCAGTGCGATCTGGCAGAAGTATTATATACCCTCCGCAATACAGAAAGGGCCTCTTTGCCCCAGGCAAAAAGGCCCTTTGTTTAGTTTGTTTAGGGTGATTTAGAAACCAAGGTCCTCGGCATTGTCTTTGGTGATGTCGATCATCCCATCGACGGTCAGGATGTTGCCTTTAAGGGAGATTTTACCCAGGCCGGGGATCTCCATCCCATCAGTGACTTTGCCGCCATCCAGGACATATTTCGCCAGCCAGGTCATGGCAAATCCGGCGTCCCCAGGATCCCAAAGGATGCCATGATCCAGGGAACCGTCCTTGAGGTATGGGGCGGCATGACCGGGAAGCACCGTTCCCACCACGCAGACTTTATCGATCAAACCCTTTTCCTGCAGTGCCTGCGCCGCGCCTGGCGGGCCCAGGCTACCATACCCCATGACACCCTTCAGGTTTGGATAAGCCTGGAGCAATTCCAGTGTCTTCTGGCGAGACAGCTCCTGGTCCTCGCCGGAGGGGATGCGATCGGTGACCAGCTTCATCCCGGGGTACTTTTCGGCGCCATACTCGAGCGCCACATCGGCCCACAAGTTGTGCAGCGGCACGGTAAGCGATCCGACGATGATGGCGAAATCGCCCTCCTCGCCCATGCACTTGACCAGCTCGTCCATGTGGTGCCGACCAAACTCGACGTTGTCGATCAGCTCAAGGTCATAATCGTTGCCTACCTGATCGGGAGATTCGTGGGTGATGATCAGGATGCCCTTTTCCTTGGCTTTGGCGAAGACCGGTTCCAGGGATTTGGCATCGTTGGGTACCACCGTAATGGCGTCCACACCCTTGGCGATCAGGTCCTCGATGACCTTGACTTGCTGAGCCGGGTCGGCGTCCGCCGGGCCGGTCTGGTAAGCATTTACGCCCAATTCCGAGGCCGCTCTCTTGACGCCTTCTTCCATCCGGTTGAACCAGGGGATGCCCGTGATTTTCACCACGGTGGCGATCTCATAAGGCCCTGCGGCTTCCTCAGCTGGCGGTGTCGGCGCGCAGCCTACCGCCAGCACCATGGCCAATACGACGAAAATCAGCCATACTTTGTGAAGTTTCATCTTTGCCTCCTTTTTGCTTCTATCGATTGGTTTAAAACTTAGTAGTCAGTCACTGTGAATAAGATGGAACATAACTTGCAACCTTCAGGGCAAAGGAGACCCTGGAGATGCCCAAGAAAAAGTACCTTATCAATCTCAATGACGAAGAGCGCCAGACATTGCTTTCCATGACTCGCAAAGGCAAGATCAAAGCTCGCCAATTCAAACGAGCCATGATCCTACTGAAAGCGGACGAAGGTTTATCTGATCCAGAAATCATGGCTGCCTTGAATGTGAGCCGGCCTTGTGTGGAGCGCATCCGCAAGCGATTTGTCTCCGATAGCATCGAGAGGGCCTTGAATGAAGATCCCCGACCCGGACAAAAGCGCAAGCTGGATGGTCGGGCAGAGGCCACCTTGATTGCCACGGCTTGTACGGAAGCACCGGAAGGGCATGAGCACTGGACCTTGCGTTTGCTGGCGGGCAAGCTGGTCGAATTGGGTGTTGTGGACACTGTTTCGTACGAGACGGTACGTCGGACGCTCAAAAAAACGAGTTGAAGCCCTGGCAACAAGAGATGTGGTGTATTCCAAAAGCGGGTGGGGAGTATGTCGCCTGTATGGAAGATGTGCTGGACCTCTACGAGCAGCCTTTTGATCCACAACGACCGCTGGTTTGTTACGATGAATGGCGGCGAGCTTTGATCGGCGAAACCCGCACCAGTTTGCCGGCTCAACCTGGAAGACGGAAGCGAGTAGATTACGAATACCGCCGGAATGGCGTAGCTTACCTGCATATGGCGTTTGAACCTCTGTTGGGCAGGCGTCACATTCGGGTTACTTCGCAGCATACCCATCAAGACTTTGCTTGGTGCATGAAGTGGTTGGTGGATGAAGTGCATCCGTCGGTGGAGGTCATTCGGATCGTTTTGGATAATCTGGCAACCCATAAACCAGGCGCTTTGTACGAAATCTTCCCGCCCGAAGAAGCCCGCCGGATATTGAAGAAGCTGGAGTTCCATTACACGCCCAAGCACGGCAGCTGGCTCAACATGGCGGAAATTGAATTGAGTGTTTTTGGTAGAACCATGAAAAATTACCTCCCGGAAGAACAAGCCTTCAGCAATGAAGCGCAAGCTTTGGCGAACGAGCGTAATAGCTCGAATGCTAAGGTGAATTGGCAGTTCCGTTCGGCCGATGCTCGCATCAAGTTGAAGCAACTTTATCCATCCATATCAGCGTGACTGACTACTTAGGGAAAACTAACTCATAAGATATAGTTTTACCCTTTTTTATATGCAAGTGAAGTGTCATTTGTGATGCATGCCAGGGACGAATGTCATAAGGCATCCAC
>Ga0209431_10002401_pt1 | contig 15262 bp, 12 predicted proteins | sample RifCSP13_3_FD_184021 | JGI IMG/M metagenome (GOLD analysis project Ga0209431, IMG submission 184021) | Soil microbial communities from Rifle, Colorado - Rifle CSP2_sed 13_3 (SPAdes) (version 2) | ecosystem: Environmental > Terrestrial > Deep subsurface > Rock core/Sediment | place: Rifle...
GATATAACCGTAAGGAACAACAAAAAACAGCCCATTAACCTGCACCTGGTGGATCAATTCCCGGTTTCAATGAATAAAGACATTGAGATTGAGCCTCTTGAATTTTCAGGGGGCAACTACAATAAAGAAACCGGTCGTGTTTCCTGGAAAATTAAACAAGATCCGTCGGCCGAGAAAAAACTGAAACTTGCCTTTGCCATTAAATACCCGAAGGATAAGAAGATCTTTATTGACTGACCACAGCAATATTCAGCCCGGCTTATTCAAATATCTCCATGGAATCGGCCAGGTTGGGTTTTGCCTTGGTCTTTTGTTCCGAAAGCGCTTTACCAACAACCACAAAAGCCAATAATTTTTCAGGCGACCTGATTTGTAACATTTGCTCCAGTTCTTCACGTGCGAACATGGGCCCGCTGAGCCAGCATGCTCCGTACCCCATATCCACGGCAGAAAGCAGGATATTCTGTATGCTTGCCCCGGCACTTTGGATGTCGGGGTAATTTCTCATCCTGTTTATTTCATCATGCGAAAGCTTAACGGCACTTTCCAGAACAGTTTCATAGGGTTTGGTGACAAGAGCCAGTAAAACCGGGGCATCTTTAAAGAATGTTGAAAACCAGGTAACCTGTGTTTTTACATTTTTCGCAGCGATTGACCGGGTAGCCGGCAGGCTTTCAATTTTTGATGTGACCACATCAGCCATACGGTTGAGCAGGTCGCGGTTCAATATGGCGATAAACCTCCAGGGTTGGAAGTTATTCACACTTGGAGCCAACCCACCCCTCCGGACCATCTCCTTAATGTCTTCCAGATTTATTTTTTCATCTGTGAAGACCCTGATACTGGTCCGTGCTTCAATTGCTGCTTTCAGTTCCATATGCTGACAATATTTTCACCAAATTAAAATAATTTTATTAAAAAATGAAACCAACTGAAGGAATTTTTGGTAGACAATGTATTACGATTTGGGATAATAGATTCTTCCGGTGCGTAAGAATGATTTGCACAAACCTTGTTTGTTAGTATGACGGTTACCGATCAGGATTATCAGCTCTTTATATTTGCTCTGAAGAATTCATCCAGGTATGATTTCAGCCAATATTCGGAGAAATCGTTGAAAAGAAGGATCATGAAGGTTCTCACTGATCATGACATGACCATTACATCGCTGGTTTCAAATATAAAATCGGATCCTGATTTTGTTGAAAGCATTGTTAAAGAAATAACTGTAAATACAACGGAACTGTTTCGTGACCCGCAGGTTTGGCAAATAATACGGTTTACCATTTTACCCCGGTTTAAAAACAATACGGTGATCAACATCTGGCATTCGGGTTGCTCCACAGGCCAGGAAGTATATTCCATGCTGATCCTGCTCAATGAGCTTAACCTTCTTGAAAGAACAAAGATTTATGCTACGGATATCAACACCGATGTAATGGATTTAGCCCGAAAGGGTGAGTACAGGTATCGTTTTAACCTGTCGTATCTGGATAATTTCGACAAGGTGGTAAAGGAAAATCCATACAACTACGAGGAATACAATGATGTGCCTTACAGTAAGTATTTTTCACTCGACAAGGCCAACGATACGATCAAAATGAATGAATTTCTCCGGGAAAAGCCGGTATTCAAAAAGCTTGACCTTGTAAGCGACAGCAATACGCTGTATGTTAAATTCGATCTCATCCTTTGCCGGAATGTCATCATCTATTTCAATTACAACCTGCAGTGCAGAGTTTTTGACCTGTATCATCAGAACTTATATGACAACGGCTGCCTGATTTTGGGTATGCATGAAACCATACTGGGCGCTCATGCTGCTAAATTTCAAAAAAAAGGACATGCTTACTTTAAAAATTGAGTCAGTTACGATATATTTGAATAATTTGAAAACCAAAAGATTATTTGCAAAATACGGAAATATGAACCTAAAAAAATACATACCGGCCATGAACAAAAACTTGTTCTTCGGTCTTGGGTTTATCCTTTTTGCCGCACTGGTACTCATCCTGAACTGGCTTTTCCGGCTGCCAGTTAACCAGGCCGAAAAAATTCACCATCAGATAGTTTCAGCTGAAAGCAATATCATGCAACTCAGGGCAATCCGGTCGGAATATCTGATTGGTCTGGTGAATGAAAATAATCTCTTCGCAGGCACCGAATTAAAGTCCGAAGAGGAAGCCGGCCGGTTAATCAAAGCTGTCAGGGTGGATCTGGAATTCCTGGGTAACAAAAACCGGATAAGCAGAGATAATATCGTTTCATCGTCGATAAATGACTTCTCGCTCGCTCTTGACAACTTTGAGAACAATCTCAGCAGCTTTTTCAGTGCTATCCGGGAAAAAGGCAATGAAAATACCGGTTTGATCATGCTCTGGACAGGGCTGAGCAACCGGATGCTTTCTGTTTCAAATCCTCCCGATGAGGACATTGGTAACAGCCTGACCAGGATGAAACAGCTTGAAACAAATTACCGGCTTCAAAATGACCCGCGGTTGCTGGAAGAAATCTCCCGGACAGCGGAAGAAATACGAAACCGGCTTATACCCGAAGACGGAGGGATCAGTATGGAAGACCTCGATGGCTATATGACGTTTACGGGAAATATGATCGCCCTCGAAAAGCGTATCGGAACCGCCGATACCCAAGGAATCGTTGCTGATCTTGAACAAGCTTTCAGCAATTTGCTTACCTCCTTTTCAGGTTTGAAGATCCTGGTAGGCGAAAAAACGGACCGGATACGTGCCTGGTGGACTTTTTCGGGATTCCTTGCAGTCCTTTTGCTTACGGTGTTTTGTATTATGCTTCTGATAGTTATAACCAACGCCTTTATATCCAAACCACTTTTGAATATTGCCGGGCATACACTCAGGCTTGCCGGGGGAGAGATCCCCCCTGATCCTGTTGTTTCCCAGAGCTTGCCTGAGATCCGGCAGGTTGAAACTAACCTGGGAAAACTTACAAAAGCCTTGCAGGAAAAAGTTGATTTTACGGGTTCGCTGAATGATGGTATCCTGGACACAACCCTGACACTTGCCGGTGAAAATGATGCCCTGGGCAATCAATTGGCCCGCTTCCGGCAGAAAATCAGGGAAACTGCTGCAATGCAGGCAAAGAACGATGAGGAAGCCATGAAGCGACGTTACATCAATGAAGGGCTGGCGAATTTTTCGGCCATCCTGCGCACAAGCAGTGACAATATAACCCGGCTTGGAGATGACTTTATCCGGGAACTGGTCAAATACCTGAATGCCATCCAGGGCGGATTCTTCCTGATCGACGGTGCCGGTGATTCCGAATCAGTGCTCAGGCTGATCTCGGCTTTTGCCTATAACCGTAAGAAATACATGCAGAAAACGCTGTCATTGGGAGAAGGGCTGGTTGGCACCTGTGCAATTGAAAAACAATCCATTAACCTTACTGAAATACCTGCCGGCTATATTTCGATTACTTCCGGACTGGGGGACACCAAACCCGATAACCTGTTGCTGGTGCCTGTAATGCATGAGAACGAACTGATTGGAGTTCTTGAAATCGCTTCCCTTTACCGGTACAAGGAACATGAGATATTCTTTGCCGAGCAGGTTGCTAAAAGCTTGGGCTCCACAATTGTTTACACCCGGAATAACCAGCGTACTTCCGAACTTCTTTCCAAATCGCAGCAACAAGCCCTCGAAATGGCTGAACAGGAAGAAGAAATGCGTCAGAACATGGAAGAACTGAAGGCCACGCAGGAAGAATCCTCCAGGCGTGAGGAAGAAATGAAGGGAATTGCCGATGCGATAGCCAATACAATGTTTGTGATTGAATATGATCTCGAAGGCTTAATTCTTGAGGTCAATGACAGGGTTTGCATCTTCCTGGGCAGAAACAGGGAGGAACTTATTGGCAAAACCCATCAGCAGATGTTTGACGGATCCCTGAATCCGGACACCCTTTTCTGGGAACATATCCGGAATAACAATCAGACCTTTGCCTTTGAGAACGTACGGATTGGCAAAAAGGAGTTCCGGCTGAAGCATCATTTTACAGCTGTGCTGAACCGTGATGGTATTGTGATCAACTATATAAATTTTACTGCCGACATTTCCGGTGCGAACAACCCGTAACACGCATGTATAAATATGCTGAAAAACCGATTAAAAATGACTGACTTGGGGATAGTGGATCTTCGCGAAATCATCCGGGCAATAAAATCGGTATACGATTATGATTTTTCGAATTATGCCCTGACTTCATTTAAGCAGCGTCTTGAAAGGTTAATGTTCCGGAATAGCATACCATCTCCCGACATACTGATAAAAAAACTGCAGGAGGAACCCGCTTTTTTTGATACATTCCTGTATGAGATCTCCGTTCCCTCCACCGAGTTGTTCAGGGACCCTTCACTCTGGCGATGGCTTAGGGAAGAATACTTCCAGGCTGCCATTGAAAAAAACATCGGTAAATTCAAGATCTGGCTTCCCGGCTGTGTTTCAGGCAGCGAGTTATATTCACTTTCCATCCTGCTCAGCGAAACAGGTTTGCTCGATAAGGTCCATATTATCGCCTCCGCCATCAGTGATAAAAGTATTGAAAAAATAAAGGAAGGCAGCCATGATACGAAAAAACTGGAGGTATCGGCAGAAAACTATAAGCGGTTTAACGGGAACAAGAACTTTTCAACATACTATAAGGACGACCGGAACTGTGTATTCCGGGATGCCTCGCTGATCGGCAACGTTGAATTTCGTAAACTTAATATTAACTTTGATAACGCACCCCAAAACAACAAGTTGATCTTGTTCAGAAACAACCTGATATACTTTAATCCTACGTTGCAGGAAAGGGTCCTGCTATTACTGCATGAATCGTTATCCGGCTCAGGACATCTGGTTCTGGGTATCCGTGAAAAAATTTCAGGAAATATTGCAATAAAGGATTTTGAAGTTATCAATGAAAACGAAAGTGTTTACCGTAAACGTATACTGAGCTGAAACCATGGGCTATAAAGCAGTTATAATAGGCGGCTCCGCAGGCAGTTTTCAGGTTGTGACAAAAATACTGAGTGCGCTGCCCAAAACATTTCCGATCCCGGTTTTACTATGCCTCCACCGGTTAAAACATGTCCGTTCGGGTTTTGTTGAAGCACTGTCACTAAAATCGAATATTCCGGTTGAAGAACCCTATGATAAGGATCTGCTGCGTCCCGGGAAGGCTTATCTTGCCCCGGCAAATTATCACATGTATGTGGAACTGGCCAATCGCATTGCACTTTCTACAGAGGATGTCGTGAATCATTCCAGACCCTCCATAGATCTTTCTTTTGTTACTGCGGCCAACGCCTACCGTGAAAAACTTGTTGGTATCATTCTCTCCGGGGCTAATAAAGACGGGGCCTGGGGCCTTAAGAAAGTTCATGACAACGGGGGTATTGCAATTGTCCAGGATCCGCAGGAATGCGAAGTAAAAACAATGACACAGTCAGCCTTGCAACTTACAAGGGTGGATTGCGTATATACCACAGATCAGATAATTGGTTTTCTTTTAAAGATAAAGTGATCCGATGATTAACACGGGCAAATACCGGCAGTACAGTATTGCAGCATTGGTTGTTATGGTGGCAGCTTTTCTGCTCTCTTTCGTGACGTTGTGGAATTCTTTGCTTACCGCCGATATCAGGCACGAAGGATGGGTGATTTTATTTCTGCTGTTGCTGTTTATCGCGGGAATACTTTTGTTCACGATTGCCTACAGGTCCACGGATGTGAAAATCCTTGACCGTGACATGAAAACCGCATTCGAATCAGGCAAAGCCGATATGCTTAAAGAGATCGAAAAGAGAAATGCCGAAGAAACCAATGAACAGAAGATTGAAGAAGAAAACCTGGATAAGACCGTGGAAAACATTCTTTCAGGCATGCAGGGAACTCGTTCACAGGCAGGGTTCTGTAATAAAGTACTCTCCAATCTCAGCAAGCATATGGGATTTGTGCAGGGCATCCTTTACCTGAAAGACCCGCAGAATCAGATTTTTATTCCTGCCGGAGAATATGCCCTTACCGGACAAAAACCCCTGCCGTTCAGCAGTGGAGAAAACCTTACCGGTGAGGTTGCCGAAACCCGGCAGATCATGATTATCTATGATGTTCCCGAAGATTATTTCAGCGTCACCTCCGGTCTGGGAAGTTCAAAACCGAGGTTTCTGCTGCTGGTGCCTGTAGTAAACGACAAGGAGACCATTGCCGTTATAGAGCTTGCCGCTTTTAAAAAACCCGACGAAATTACCAGGAAGTTACTCATTAAGGTTTCTGATGAACTGGGACTTAAATTAATTAAATTTATTGCTGCCTGACAACGATGAACGAAGAAAAGAGAAATAATATCCTGGCAGACATCGTGAATACGGAAACGTTTGTAACTGCTTTGGTGGCAGGAATGACCTTTCCTTTTGCAGCCTGGATCATTGAGTTTGTCCGCAACAGGATCACTGTTTCTTTTGCAGGTATCGGAACAATTCACAGCAACAATCCCCTGCTTTGGATAATCGACATGGCCCCTGTGGTGCTGATCATAGGTGCATTCCTGCTGGATAACAAGCGGAAAAGATCAAATGCTCATGTTGCCTCACAACTCAGTGAACGCGACGCCCGTATCAACAATATGGCAGAATTTGCAAAACAGATAGGGGAAGGAAAATATCATACCGAATTGACTGTGAGTGCCGATCATGATATCATGGCGCAATCACTCCTGATCATGCGGGATAATCTGTTGCAGAACACCAGGAAAGAGACCGAACAGTCATGGATAGCAGAAGGAAAAGAAACCATATCCGATATCCTGCGACAGTATAACAAAATCGATGAACTGGCCACTCAGGTTATACGGTCACTGGTGACTTATTCCCGGCTGGTCCAGGGAGCACTGTATATTTATGATGAAGACAGGAAGATACTTGTAAACGAAGCCACCTTTGCTTATAACCGCAACAGGGAACTGACAAAGGAATTTGAGCTTGGTTATGGTCTGATCGGGCAATGCGCATATGAGATGGACTATGTATACCGTACAGAAATTCCGGCAGATTATGTAACGATTTCCTCAGGATTGCTGGGTGATCAAAAGCCAAGGAGTTTGTTGCTCATCCCCCTTATTACCGATGAGAAGCTCCAGGGTGTGATGGAATTTGCATCCCTGGAAGATCAGATTCCCAACCTCACCATTCGCTTCCTGAAGGAGTTGGGTGAAATTATCGCGAGGACATTCTCTAATCTTAAGATCAATCAGCGCACCGAAAAACTGCTCCTTGAATCACAGCAGATGACTCTTGAGCTTCAGGAGAACGAAGAAGAGCTCAGGCAAAATGCCGAGGAAATGAGAGCCACGCAGGAAGAGCTTAAAAAGTCGAATGAACACCTCGAGGCAAAGATCCTGGAGGTTGAAAACGCGCAAAAAAGGCAATTTTCATTACTTGAAAATGCCTCGGAGATCATTGCCATTTATGATGAAAATATGGTCATGAAGTACGAAAGTCCTTCCGTTATTAAGATACTTGGCTTTACTCCCGAAGAGATGATGCATGGCAAGGATATCGACCGGCTTACCCGTAAAGGTGAAACCAGCATGCGTGGCATGTTCAAGCAATTGCTTGCCAGCCCGGGTGAACCGGTTACTATCCAGTACACCTACATGAAAAAGAACGGGCAAAAAATATTCCTGGAAGCAACCGGACGTAACCTGCTCAACGATCCCGCCATTGAAGGGATCATCATCAATTCCACCGACATTACGGAACGCAAACGCGCCGAACGGGAAGAAAGGCTGAAAAGCAAAATGCAGGCCCTGTCGGAAAACTCACTTGATCTGATTATCAGGTTAAGCACAGTTGGCCAGTTCTTTTATGCAAATCCTATTGTTACTTCCTTTATGGGCATCGATCCCATGGATCTTATCAACAAAACACTCAATGAAATAGGTATTTCCACGGTCCTTCTCAACTACTTCCGGGAATCTATAGATAATATTAAATCGTATCCCAACAAAACCCAGGCTGAAATTACAATTCCGGCATTGATTGATGGCCGGGAGACCGACAGGATCATGAGTTTTGCTGCCATCCCTGAATTCAATGAGAACGAACTTGAAACCATCCTGTTTGTCGGGCATGATATTACCGAAGCCAAGCAGATTGAACATGAAATCCAGGATAAGAACAGGAAGATTGAAGACTCTATCAACTATGCCCAGCGTATCCAGACCTCTATCCTTCCCGATATCAGGCTGGTACGGGAGCACCTCCCGAAATCATTCATATACTACAAACCCAGGGATGTGGTAAGCGGTGATTTCCCCTGGTTCTTCAACCGCGGGAATGATATATATATAGCTGCCGTAGATTGCACAGGACATGGCGTTCCCGGAGCCCTGCTTTCATTTGTCGGCTACTTCCTGCTGAACAACATAGTTGACCGCGACCACAAAATTTCGGCTTCTGAAGTGTGTGATCTCCTGCATTTCGGTGTGAGAAAAACGCTGAAACAGGAGAGCGAGGAGGCTGAAGCACGCGATGGCATGGATATCGCTTTCTGCAAGATCAATCATATCGACCGGGAACTGCAATACGCCGGAGCCCACCGTCCGCTGTTCCTGCTGAGACACGGCGAGCTTATCGAATACAAAGGCAACCGCAAGGCCATTGGCGGTATACCCCACCGTAAAAAAGAAGAAGAGAATTTCACCAACTACATGATCAATTACAAACGCGGAGACAAGTTCTTCTTCTTCTCTGACGGCTTGCCTGACCAACTTGGAGGACCCGAAGATAAAAAATACTCTCCCAAACGAATCCGTGAACTCATACTTGAAAACAAAGACCTGCCCATTGAAAAATACAGCAACCTGTTTTCCGAGGATTTTGAAACATGGAAAGGCGACGGAAAGCAAATCGACGACGTTCTGCTAATTGGAATTGAATTTTAGTAATATTGTAATAAATCAATAACCTATGGATAATAAAAAAGATGTGAAAGGTTTCCTGGAGTTTGTATACGAATTCTACAAATCCATGAAGGCACATGAAATTACCCTGGTATATGAAGGTGAAATTACCCATCAGATCACCAAGGCTTTTACATCCCTCACTGAATCGAACATGTCCAAAGAGGACGAGCCGAATTCCGTACAGCGAAAGGTATTTCATGTTATGGTTGAATGTCTGCAAAATATCAGCAAACACGCCGATGATTTTACCTCAAACGACTATTTGTTCTCGGGCAGGGGAATTTTCCTGGTCAGCAAGGGGGAAAATGAATACAGTGTAACCACTGGCAATGCTGTGGAAAATGACAAGATCGAATACCTTACCGAACTGCTTGAAAATATAAACCGTATGGATAAGGAAGAACTCAAGGAACTGTACAAGAAACAAATGAAAGAAGGCAGACTTTCGGAAAAAGGCGGAGCCGGCCTGGGATTTATTGATATTAAAAGAAAAACAAACAAGGAACTGGAATACCATTTTCTTCCCATTTCCGATGATACCTCATTTTTCCTTTTAACTTCCACCATTTCACGATCAGATAATTAAAAAATATATTTTATGGAAACAATTAAAATTCAGGGAACGGAAGATACCCCGAAAATAATACTCGACGCCGAGAATGAAATCCTTGAAATCAGCGGCCGATCGTTGCCCGAAGATGTCAGTTCATTTTATGAACCCGTATTGAACTGGCTGAATGATTACGCTGAGAATCCGGCCACGAAAACAGTTTTCAATTTTAAACTCACCTATTTCAACACGGCCTCTTCAAAACTGCTGCTCGATATTCTGATGAAGCTTGAGGAGCTCCATGAAAAAGGAAACGAAGTCGTTATCCGGTGGCATTATCCCGAAGATGACGAGGATATGGCCGAAGCAGGTGAAGAGTATGCTGATATTGTAGATGTTCCGTTCGAACAGGTTTCCTACCAGTGATAATCACACCTGAAGGAAGATTATTTAAGCCTGATCCGATAATTCCCTTGACTGAATGAGTGAAGAGATTCTCAAAGCGCTGATGCAACTGTTTGCAATTATTGCAAAACAGGATGAAGGTGTTGAATCCACCCAGGTGGAATATGTGAAAAATTTCCTGCTTCAGCAGCTTAATGACGAGAATGTTAAGGAGTATTATACATTGTTCAGCGAGTACAGTGGTTTGGTGGAATCAGAAAATGAACCCGAGAACGATGAGGAAAAAAATACACGAAAGCTCACCTCAGTAAGGGATTCAGTAAGAATTCTCGGACTATGCAAAAAAATCAATAAAACCCTTACACAGAAACAAAAGGTTGTTGTATTGGTGAGGCTTTTCGAAATTGTAAATGCCGACCGGAAATTCTCCGACCAGCGCATGCAGATCATCAATACGGTTGCCGATGTATTCAAAGTTGCCAAAGACGAGTTCTTCAGTATTGAGTCGTTTGTGATCAGGAATGAAGCTTCCGAACTGGATGATTCCAATATTTTAATAATCAACGACAGGCACGATGAGCTGCGAAGCGCAAAAAAAATCCCGACCAAGCATCTTCATGGTAATATTTTTGTGCTTAAGATCAATAGTGTTGACCTGTACTTCCTGAAATATACCGGGAACGAAGACTTGTTCCTGAACGGCCTGCCGGTGCGCAATGACCGTATTTACCTTTTTGCAAACGGGAGTACAGTAAAATTACCCAAAGCCGCTCCTGTGTATTACAGTGATGTGGTTGCACATTTTCTGGCTGATAACGTTGAAAACCAGATCACCTTTACTGCCAATGAACTTGAATTCAAATTCACCAATGGCAATATCGGGCTTCACAAAATAAACTTTTCCGAGTCACATGGCCGGCTTATCGGTATAATGGGAGCCAGCGGTGCTGGTAAAACAACCTTGCTGAATGTGCTATGCGGAATCGAAGCACCATCATCAGGTGAAGTTCTCATCAACGGGATAAATCTTCATCAACAGCAGGAAAAACTTGAAGGGGTGATCGGACTCGTACCACAGGATGATCTCCTCATCGAAGAACTTACTGTTTACCAGAACCTGTACTATAATGCCAAACTCTGCTTTAAAAATATAAGCGAAGAGGATTTGGATGAAATGGTTATCCGGACCCTGCAGAATCTTGGGCTGTATGACCGCAAAGACCTCAAGGTAGGTTCTCCGATGAAGAAAATGATCAGCGGTGGCCAGCGAAAAAGGTTAAACATAGCTCTTGAGCTTATCCGGGAACCATCTATCCTGTTTGTGGACGAGCCGACATCCGGTCTTTCTTCGAGGGATTCCGAGAACGTGATGGACCTCCTGCGCGAACTGGCCCTGAAAGGCAAACTCATTTTTGTAGTCATCCATCAGCCATCTTCCGAGATTTATAAGATGTTTGACAAGATGATCATACTTGACACCGGCGGCTATATGATCTATTATGGAAATCCGGTGGAAGCGGTCATGTACTTTAAAAAGCTCGACGTTCAGATCAACAGTGAAGTAGGTGAGTGCCAGGCATGCGGAAATGTAAATCCCGAATTGATCTTTAATATCATCGAAGCCAAGGTGGTGGATGAATTCGGAAATTATACCGATGCCCGGAAAGTTACGCCGTCACAATGGGAAGAACATTATAAACTGCTTGCAAACAACAGGGAACTGAAAACAGGCGAAGGATCCCCCCCGAATAACCTGAATATCCCGGGATGGATAAAACAGTTCGGCATATATACTGTCCGCGACTTCCTTTCAAAGATCAGCAACAAACAATACGTTGCTTTAAGTCTCCTCGAAGCACCCTTGCTGGGTTTTATATTGTCCTTCATCATCCGCTATATCGAAGATCCGAATTCGGGCGAGTATATTTTCAGGGTGAATGAAAATATCCCGATCTTCATTTTTATGGCACTCATCGTAGCCCTGTTCCTGGGCCTCACCATAAGTGCCGAGGAAATATTTCGCGACCGGAAAATACTGAAACGTGAAAGCTTTCTCAACCTCAGCCGATCGAGTTATCTGGTATCCAAAATTGTTATTCTGTTTGCGATTTCAGCCATACAGTCGATTCTTTTTGTGGTTGTTGCCAACCAGTTCCTGGGTATCAGGGACATGACATTCACATACTGGCTGGCACTTTTCTCCACAGCAGCTTTTGCCAATATGCTGGGTCTTAATATCTCAGCCTCATTTAATTCGGCAGTTACCATTTATATCCTTATACCGCTGGTGATGATCCCGATGATGATACTGAGCGGTGCCATGTTCAGTTTTGACAAGCTTAACCGCAAGGTCAGCCGTGTGGATAAAGTGCCCGTTATTGCCGAATTCATGGTAACAAAATGGTCTTACGAAGCATTGATGGTCCACCAGTTCAAGGATAATAAATTCCTCGGATCAAAACTGTACCAGATCGAAAAAGAAGAAAGCCAGTCGGATTTCAGGAAGGTATATTGGCTCCCCGAACTATTTGAAAGGCTCGAACGCATAAAAAATGAGGTTGACAATGTTGGCACCGTGAACCTGTCGGCCAATGACCTGCTTGTGATAAACAACGAAGTGAGGAAAGAATCTGCGCGCAATGCCGGGGTAGCCCCGTTTAAGGAACCGGATAATCTTGTACCGGGCAAATTTGACCGGAATACTGCTGATCTTCTTGTTGAATACTTAAAGTCCCTTGACCAGTATTATGGCGATATATTCCAGAAGATCAGCCGTCAGAAAGAGAATTATTTCAATTTTTACCTCGACAGGGACCCTGATGCATATAACCAGCTTAGAGATCAGTATCATAACGAGGGTATTTCCGACATCGTCCGGAAAGTATATGAAAAGAACAAAATTCTGGAGTACGAGCATCAACTCGTTCAACATTACGACCCCATCTACCAGGATCCTTTTGTTAAAGGCCCTTTTACCATAAGGACTCACTTTTATTCTCCTGTCAAACCTTTCCTTGGTAAAACCTTTGACACCTACTGGTATAACATGACTGTAGTATGGTTACTGACACTTTTGCTGTATGTGGCTTTATATTTTGAATGGTTTAAGAAACTTATTAACCTCTCCCAACGTTTTAAAAAGAAAAGTTGAAATTGATCATCATTTATTTTTAATATCAATTAATCAATCGTTATTTTTGTTGTACAAACCAACATCAGGACTATGCCCAAATTATTTATATATCTTTTTATTGCGCTGGTTGTAGCAGGATCCTGCAAATCAGGCGGAGCTGGAAAAGATGCCAGCCTCGAAATACCGGATTCCGTTCTTAATATGGGGATTGAAATTTCCGAAGAGGTAATGCGGGATATCGTGCAAAACATATCCTCGCCTGTTGAAATGGCAGCCATGATCAAAGAGCTTGGTGTTCCTTACTCCAACAGGTATATTTCACCTACCGACAGGGTTGGAAATTTAACCACAAGTTACCAGCAGGCACTCAACCTTGGGATTTATGCTGCTGATCTCGGGTACCTGAATATGAACAATAAAACATCAGCCGTAATTGATTACCTCACTGCTATTAAAACATTGTCAGACGCCATTAAGGTAGGACAGTTCTTTGATTTTACCACCCTGAAGAGGCTGGCTACCAACAGTAAAAATCTCGATTCGCTGATGTATATATCTGTTCACAGTTTTAATGAAATGGATAAATATCTTCATTCAAATAATCGCACCAACCTCAGCGCACTGATCGTTACCGGTGTGTGGATCGAAGGTCTTTACCTCGGAACCCAGGTATATGAAATCTCACCAAACCAGCAACTGGCAGAGCGGATCGGGGAACAAAAGCTGACACTCGATCAGCTGGTTCTTATCCTGGATAAATACCAGCAGGACAAGCAGTATGCAAATCTATTGGTTGAGCTCGGAAAAATAAAAGATCTGTTCCAGGCTGTGAACATCCGCATTGAAATAGGTGAACCTGAGATGGTTGAAGAAAACGGAATGCTTATCATCGTCCAGCATGACAAAAGTATCGTGGAGATTTCTCCCGAACTGCTTAAAAGTATTATTGAAACTACAGAACAAGTCCGCAACAGGTTAATAAGCTTATAATTATGAAGAAATTCATTATCGCTTTTTCGGTCTTTGTATTCGCCTGGTCTGCTTTCATCCATGCACAAGATGTTTCACAACTTACGGCACAATGTGCCGCCAATGCGGGCGATGTTATGTATCTAAAGGATTTTGTGGTGAAACTTGACCAGGGTACTCCGGGTGGTGCTCCTCCTACTGCCAGATTTGCTCTTTTGCTCAGTAAGAATGTCGTATACCGTTTTTCGATATGCACTGCAGCAAACTCCGACGGAGAAGCTGTACTTCAGCTACTTGACATGAATACCTTATTGGGAAGTACTTTCATCAGCGCAACAGGAAAAGATTTTCCATATTTCGATTTTAAATGCCAGAAGACAAGTGTTTACCACGTTTTCATTTCTTTTAAGGAAGGACGTGCCGGAGAGGGCGTGGGAATTATGTCGTATGTAAAAAAGCTCTGATATTCCATTCAGGATCTTAAAGCCGGTATTCGTTTGAAAGATACCGGCTTTTATATTATCCGCTGTAACACCAACAATACCAGAAACAACAAAAATAACAGATCGTTGATCCAGTTCCGTTTGCATTTCAGGAAGTAATGGCCGAACAGAAAAGCCAGGGGAACCGACAGAAAATAAACCATTTCATTTCCCGTTCCCGGTATCACCAGGTAGATCAGAACAGACACCAGAAAAAACCAGAAAAAAAGAATGAAGAACTTCCTGGCATGGATTTTTATATTCCCGATAAGGGATATCATAAAATAACTGCTGATCACAAGGTTCAGAAAAACATACGTCCAGTTGATGATTACGCCTGTCCTGAAAACCTGTTTGCCCTGTTCAAAGGATCCTGCGAGTTTATTAAAATAATCCGAAACAGGAATATCAGCCAGATAGTATATGGAGAAAAGGAAAATAAAAGGGAGCAGCAAACCCAGAATTGAATAGGCCCATTCGCGCCAGTTAAAAGGTCTGAGATTCACCAGGCTGATGGGTATTAACAACAAAAGCGCCAGGGCAGGAAAATAAAATAGTGCGGCAAGTGAAACCAGGATACCGGCATCCATGAAATTATACGATGTTGCCTCATCTTTGTAAGTGTTTAAGAGCCTGTAAAATAAAATGATTATCAGGGATGAGGCTACTAATGCCGGATTAAGCTGATGTAACTGATAGAAACCTGTGACGAGTATAAAATAAAACAATGCAGGGAGT
>Ga0209431_10002404_pt1 | contig 15255 bp, 9 predicted proteins | sample RifCSP13_3_FD_184021 | JGI IMG/M metagenome (GOLD analysis project Ga0209431, IMG submission 184021) | Soil microbial communities from Rifle, Colorado - Rifle CSP2_sed 13_3 (SPAdes) (version 2) | ecosystem: Environmental > Terrestrial > Deep subsurface > Rock core/Sediment | place: Rifle...
GAATTTTTTTTGTCAAATTATGTAATGACTCTTTGCCTACTCTTGAAGTGAAAACGTAAAGACAACATTAAAGCAGACGCAGTCAGGCCGATAAGTAAACCAATCCATACTCCTTGAACTCCAAATTTAAAAACAAAGCCAAGGACATAACCAATCGGCAACCCGATTATCCAATATGCAATGAAGGTGATAAGAGTAGGAGCTTTTACATCAGTAAGCCCGCGCAGAATTCCAATTCCAACTGCCTGCGTTCCATCGGATAATTGAAATAAAGCGGCAATAACTAACAGCGAAGATGCAATCGAGATGACGTCTTTATCAGAGATGTATAAGCTTGGTAAGTAATTTCTTAAAAATATGAAAATCATTCCCGCACAAAACATAATTGACGCGCCTAAAATAATTGCTGAGAATCCGGCTCTTCGAGTTTCTTTTGTATCAGCTTTTCCAACTGCATTACCAACACGAATTCCACCCGCAGCAGATATTCCTGTTACTGCCATAAAAGAAATTGAAGCAAGGTTAATTGCAATTTGATGTGCGGCAAGTGATTTCGCCCCAAGCCAGCCAACCATCACAACCGCAAATGAGAATGCCCCGACTTCAAAGAAATATTGGAACCCGCTTGGGAGTCCTAATCTTAAAATCTTTTTAATCATGAAATGATCAATCTTTTTGATAATCAGTGAAAGATCAAACTCTTTAAATCTTTTTGATCTATTTACATAAAGGATTAATACTACCACCATAAATATTCTTGATGACGAGGTTGCAATACCTGCCCCATCTAATTCAAGTCTTGGAAAACCAAGGTTACCAAAGATCAGAATCCAATTCACAAAAGCATTTACAATATTTGCAATTATTGTAACAACCATTGGAGGTTTAGTTATGGAAAGCCCTTCAATAAATTGCTTGTAGCTCTGATAGATCATCCACGGAATTATTGAAATAGCTAATATTTTTGTGTAAGAGGAGGCATACTTTACCACCAATGGCGGTTGATTCAAATATGGAATTAATTCTGAGCCAATTAAAATTAAAATCGTCATGATGATTCCAAAAGCAGAGTTGACAATCAAAGACTGCTTAAATAAAACTTGAGTTTCATCTCGCTTCCCTGCACCAATACTGATTGCAACCAACGGAGTAACTGCCATCGAAACACCTAAACCGATAATCAGAATTAGAATAACCACATGGTTTGCCAATGCTGCGGCGGCTAAATAATCGGCGCCCAATTCGCCAACCATTAAGCTGTCCACAACACCCATCATGATTAAACCTAACTGTCCAATGATAACCGGAATTGCCAGAGTTAAAGTGCTTGTAATATGTTTTTTGTAAGACAGCATTTATTATTTTTTTCTTCACAAAACTATTCTATAACTAGTTTTAGTATTCGGAAAGAAAGTTATCGAATCGGTTAGAAAATAAAAAACCCGGAACCTTAAATTCCGGGTCGTTCACATCATTTGATGGAAAATAATTGAAAGAGCTTAACTTAATTCATTTAACAGCTAAGCCGATCGAATCTTTTGATTGATTGTAAAACGCTTGGTAAAAAGCTGCACATAGTTTTTGGACTCTTTCGCTCTCATCAAACCTAATTGCCTGCTTAATAGCAAAAATACCTTTTGCATTACCAATCTTTAAAAGCGCAAGAGCTGCCACAATCCTCGCATCTTCACGATCTTCGCTCTTTAACATTCGCATGAGCGGGATGACACCTTTTTCACATTTCAATTCCCCAAGCATGTAAGCAGCACTGGTTCTAAGACCGAAGTTATCAGAATTAATCCCCATAATTAAACTGGCAACCGTACCATTTTTTACTTTATCCCCTTGATTATTTCCAGCGAAAGCTAAAAATGTAATGAGTGAAATGAACAGAAGGATTAATTTGGTCATGATCTTACTCCATTAATTAATTATTTGAAAAACAATTTCATTATCTACGATTCAAAAGTAAGAAACGATCGAAGTGCAGAGTAGCAATTAATGATAGGGGGTTTATAATACGGTTCGAGTGGAATGAAATCGCCGTGATAGGAGAAATATTAATTGCGGAGAGAGAGAAGGAATTCTCAGCCATAGGTCGAGAGACTTCTGGCTAAAATCATAAATGGTCGTCTGTTTTTAATTGGCGGAAAGAGAGAGATTCTCAGCCAGAGGCTGATGAGCCTTTGGCTCAGAACTCTCGGTCCGCCTAAGGTGGACATACACTTTTCCGGCGTGCCATTAGCCCGAGGATTGCACTTCTGCATTTTTTAATTTTATGTCAAGGAATTTTCTGCCTACACCACTTTTTAGAAATATCTCCCTCCTACGGGCTTCAGATTCGGATGAATATTCTTCTGTGTAGATAAGTTTCCAAGGCATACCGGATTTGGTGAAAGGTGATTTCCCGGAGTTATGTTCAGAAATTCTTTTTGTTAGGTCGGCAGTAAAACCAACATAACGTTTTTGAAGTTTCTTACTCCATAAAACATAAATGTAAATCATATTGCGGAAAGAGAGAGATTCGAACTCTCGGTACGCTTTCACGTACACACGCTCTCCAGGCGTGCCAGTTAAACCACTCCTGCATCTTTCCAAACACAATTCAAATATAAAAATTTCGATTGCGTTAACCAAAGATATTGCTAAGCTTTAATGATAAATAATTCTAAAACCTTTGAGTGAGAAAATTTTAATTCCAAAATTATTTTGATAGATTGCAATTAAATTTATAGGTAAAGCATCAAGTGGATTATGAGATTTTAATTAAATCATTATTGACGGTTCTTTCCGCGTTGACCGGTACCGCAATAATTTTTCTGGTAAAGTTGAACCACAAAAAATTATGTGCTTTAATTTCTTTTTCTGCGGGAGGACTTTTGGGTGCCGCAGTTTTTACTTTAATTCCAGAGTCATTGCATTCGCTAAATACTTTAGAAATAATTTTAGGAATTTTGAGCGGGTATTTACTATTCTGGTTATTGACAAAATATTATTCTCACGTTTGTCCAGCATGTTCTGCATCTCACTTTGATGAAAGAACGGCTAAAAAATTTTCTGAAATTGTAAAAGCTTTGCTGATAGCTCTATCAATTCACTCTTTTTTAGATGGAGTAGCCGTCTCTACTAAAGGTGTTGTCGAGAACATTTCTAATACATCGGTGTTTGTTGCAATACTAACTCATAAATTGCCTGAGGGTTTAGCATTAGCTTCCATGATGTTCAGTGCAAACTATACAAGAAATAAAATTTTAATGTATGTATTTGCTGTTGAGATGGTTACAGTGCTTGGAGCTTTGTTAGGAAGCATTGTATTAAAGTCTTATGTATCAGAAGTTTTGATAAGCGTTGTGATGTCCCATATTGCTGGAGGATTTATATTCCTTGCATCGCATGCAGTTCTTGGTGAGATGTTAAAAAATCATAAAAAATTAGTGATAAGTTCTTTTGGTTTTGGGCTAATATTAATTTTAGCTATTAGTAAATTTATTAAGTGATTTATCAATAAAAACTTTAAGATCATAAGAACATTATAAACTTTTTATTTTAATTGGAGAGATGCTAGAGTGGTTGAATAGGCCGGTCTCGAAAACCGGTGTCCCGAATTTCGGGACCCAGGGTTCGAATCCCTGTCTCTCCGCCATTTTCAAAAGGTAAAAATTATTGAGAATTTTGAACCGGAGGCACATCAGCCACTGGCTGAGAGTCTCTCTCTCCGCAAATAAAAAATGTTTGACATAAAAAAGGGAGCCGAAACTCCCCTAAAATTTACTTCAACAAAATCATCTTGTTCATCGCTATATAGCTTCCCGCTTGTATTCTGTAAAAGTAAACTCCGCTTGGTAAATCACTTCCATTAAAATCTATTGAGTGATAGCCAGCTTCTTTTTCCCCGTTCAATAAAACTCTTATCTCTTCTCCAAGAATATTGTGTATAGATAATTTCACATTTCCTTTTTTCATTATTCCAAATCCAATCGTGGTTGTCGGGTTAAAGGGATTCGGATAGTTTTGCTCAAGTGTAAATTTATCAAGGACTCTTACATCAACCTCAATTTCATTTGAGTATTCAAATGTTCCATTGAAATCTATTTGCTTGAGTCTGTAGAAATATTTTCCCTCATCAATTAGTTTATCAACGTAAGTGTAATGAATTGGAGAAGTTGTTGTTCCGTGACCTCTGACAGAACCAACAGTTGCAAAATCATTAAGTCCAAATTTCCTCTGTACTTCAAATCCTTGGTTATTTAACGCCGTAGCAGTTGACCAGTTAAGTGTTACTTCTTTAGCGTTTGCTGTTGCTGTGAATGAAGTTAATTCAACTGGCACCATCTCTAACAATGGACGACGCCAGACACCGCTGCTCCCACCCCCAGTTCCGGCAAAAATATAGGCGTCAATTACAGCAAATGCATTGACATGCGTGTTTGGCAGTAGTCCTGAATTGACCTCAGTCCAGCTTGTGTTGTCATTGGTGGAAAGAAAGACTCCCTCGCTCGAAGTACCAGCAAAGAGATGTGTTCCACTTGCGGCAAGTGAACGGACATATTTATTTCTTAACCCTGAGTTAACTGCAGCCCAACCTGTGTCATTCTCAGCAAAAAGAAATACACCGTCTGACGTGCCTACGACGAGACTATCCCCACTGACCGCAAGGGAATTGACAGAAATACCTGTCAGCAATGTATCCACTACCCAGCTAGAGTCGTTGTCTATAAATCGAAATAGTCCCCCGCCCCATGATGCACCTACAAAGAGATTCGTTCCAATGACAACAAGAGCACCGCTGAATCGATACATTAACTCTGTGTTAATCTTAATCCAGCTTGTCCCGTTGTTGGTTGACAGAAAGAGATTACTATTCACAAATTCTTCACCATTAACCCAAGCAAAAAGATCTGTTCCGCCTGTCTCACCGGGGCTAGTCGTCAAACAATAAACATACATGCCTGTCAAACCAGAATTGACTTCGGTCCAATTCGTTCCGTTATTGGAGGATCTAAAAACGCCACCACCCAAGGTACCCGCGAAGATATAGGGCTCAACAATTCCGTTTGCACTTACAGCCAGAGACAGCACTTTGCTGTTTGTTAATCCAGAGTTGACCGCAGTCCAGCTTGCCCCGTTATTGGTAGAACGAAAGACTCCTGAATCACTTCCTGCAAAGAGGTTTGTTCCAATAACCGCAAAGCTACGGACATACCCATCATTAGGTCCGTTGGTTTGCACCCATTGGGCTTTTACAGCAGAATAAATTGTAAAAAATACAAGCATTGAAAGGTATAACTTTTTCATAAGAACCTCCTTTAATAAATATTTATAATTCGGGCGAGTCAGTGACTCGCCCTTAAATTTGACATTTCACTTTTTACATTTGACGACTGTCAATTCACCTCATCAGAATCAACTTCTTCGTTTCAATAAAATTTCCTGCCTGTATTCTGTAGAAATATACTCCACTTGATAGATTCGATCCATCGAACTCAACTTTATGATAACCTTTCTCTTGTTCTTCATTTACAAGTACAGCCATCTCCTCTCCAATTGCATTTAACAATTTGAGTTTTACGTTACTCTTTTCTTGAAGCACATATCCTACTATTGTTGTTGGGTTGAATGGATTTGGGTAGTTCTGCTCAAGTGTGAATTTATCAAGTGTTCTTACTTCAACTTCTATTATATTTGAGTATTCAAATGCTCCATTAAAATCTAACTGCTTAAGTCTGTAGAAATATTTTCCTTCCTCGAGGTTTTTATCTGTAAAGCTGTATTCATTTTGTTGAGTAGTTGTTCCTCGTCCCTTTACGAAGGCAATTGTAGCGAAGTCACCACCAAGAGCTTTCCTCTGTATTTCAAATCCGTAATTATTTAGCTCTGTCGCAGTCTTCCACTCCAAAATGACTTTCCCATTTATAACATTTCCATTGAATGAAGTAAGTTCAACCGGAATATATGGATTATATTCCCATACTTCTCCAGGACCTGTTACCCAATCAGCAGTTCCGCCAAAAACATAAATCTTATCATTTACTACGGCCCCTGCAAAAAACGTCAAACTGTTAATCATATTTGTTCCTGATGCCCATGTATTATTAACCGGATCATAAACCTCTACAGTTGCTAGGCTATTAGATTGGTACATGCTTCCACCTATGGCATAAATTTTTTTATTAACTAAATATGTTTGAAGACCAAATCTTGGTGTGGGCATGTTTTGTTTCTGTACCCATGTATCTGTCTGTGGGTTATACGCATATACAGTTGATAATGCTGCCCAAGGTGAATAAGTCGACCCACCAAATGTATAAATCAATCCGTTATACACAGTTGCAGATAATGCTCCGCCTCCACCCACAGGAATAGGTGTTTTTTCTGCCCATGTATCTGTACTTGGATCATAAGCCTGACAATTGTGTTGATTATAATTACCTCCTATGATGTATATTATTCCATCAACAACACCTGCGTTCGTGCCTATCCTTGGCCCAAGCATATCTGTTTTTGTTGTCCAAGAATTAGTAATAGGATCATAAGCCTCCACCTTTTTTGTAGCAATTGCGTAACCACCGCCCATGGCATAAATCGTATCATTAACTGCAGCGGTGAAAAGAAATGCTCTTGCAGTCGGCAGTGGTGCTTTTACCTCCCATATGTCAGTTGAAGGATCATACTTATAATTTTCTGCCCCATCGGACAAGTCGGCATGGAGTCCCCCCATAACATAGATTTTACCATCAATTACACAAGCAGAAGCTCCTGATCCTATTGGAAAATCTGCTTTTTTTGTCCATCCATTTTGTGCCTGGATATGGATGGAAACTAAAGCTAAGGAAATAATGATTAAAAAATATTTCCTCAAATCGAACTTTTCCCCTGAATGACGAGATATCCTGATTTTATCGGGACAGGTTGTACCATGTAACATAAGACCTCCTAATTGTTAAATAATGTTTATTAAATATTTACTTCCGTTGGAAAATGGATTTCCACCCATTTCTAACGGAGTAAAGTCATCTTCTTCATTGCTAAAAAATCTCCAGCTTGTAATTGATAGATATAAGTAACTTCAGCCAATCCTCTGGCATTTAATTCAACCTCATAAGTACCGGCTTCTTTTTCTTCATCTAGTAGTTTTTTAATCATCTTACCTTCAGAATTAAAAACTTCTAGTTTCACTTTGGTTTTATAAGCCACACAAAATTTTATGGTCGTTTCTTCGCTAAACGGATTTGGATAATTCTGACTCAGAAAAAACTCTGAAGGAACTAAATCATCCACTAATGGATTTCTGATAAGATTCATTTAAGGAAGACTTCTTTCCCAGCTTTCAAAGGTTCAATAAAAAAGAATTAATTTCTGTAGGTATGGTAAGGTTTTTAGGAAGGTTTATCTACCAGATTTTAGTCAATTACTTACACTTTTTAGGCGTAAGTTGAAAAGCCGCTGATTATTGAGAAATTTTATTAAACTTTTGTTGATATTGAGATGGTGACATTCCAAATAGCTTCTTAAAAGCTTCTGAAAAATATGCGGGATTATTGAAACCAACTTCAAGTGAAATTTCTGAAAGATTCCCGAATTTCTGCTCAATAAGGCTAGCTGCTTTTTTAAGTCGAATTCTTCTTATTAGCTCACCTGGTGTTTCGCCAACTAATGAAAGTATTTTTCTTTGCAAAACGGATCGGCTTAATGCTAAATCTTCAGTTAATGATTCAACATTGAGTGATGAGTCGGAAATGTGCTGAGTTATTAATTCAAAAACTTTTTGTAAAAACTTTTGATCAAGAGGTGTGATATTCTTTTCTTCTACTTCAAATAATCCATGCTGTCTGAAATGCTCATGAATTCTTTTCCTTTGCTCAATAAGATTTTTTATCCTGGCTTTTAATTCCTCCGGCTCAAATGGTTTCATTATGTAATCATCTGCACCTGTTTCAAATCCTTCTATCTTATCAGAGCTTGCAGCTTTAGCGGTTAATAAAATTACAGGTATGTGACTTGTCCTTTCATCTGTTTTAAGTTTATCACATAATATAAATCCATCCATTCTCGGCATCATTACATCGCTTACAATTAAATCAGGTATGTGTTCAAGGGATTTGTTCCAACCATCTTCTCCATCTATTGCATCCAGTATTCTGTAATCCCTTTCCAAATTATTTTTAATGTAATTCCTAACATCAGAATTATCCTCGACTAAAAGTAATAATGGCAGCGATTCTTTTTCAAAAACTCCCGTATTAATTTTTTCTTTCTTTTCACTTCGGAGTTCTTCCTCAACTTCAACTATTAGCTTATCTTTATCTTCATCCCTGGCACTCGTACTGTCCGGTGGGTAGGCATAATCTTTATCCAGCGTAACTATTTCCTCCGGTCTCAAATGTTCTTTACCTAAAGGGATGCTTATTGTAAAATTTGTTCCTTTTCCCTCTTCACTTTCCACTTCAATCTTCCCTTTGTGTAATTCAACTAATTCTTTTGTCAGCGATAATCCAATTCCAGTTCCTTGTTGCTCTCGTGTGTGGCTACCATCTACTTGGTAGAAACGATCGAATATTTTGGGAAGCTTTTCTTTGGGAATGCCGATGCCGGTATCTGTTATTTTAACTGCAACATAATTAATGTTATCGGTATCCTTTTTACCCACCCCTCGCCCCTCCCAGGGAGGGGACAACGTGCTTTTAAAAGTCTCCTCCTTCGGAGGGGATTTAGGGGTGGGTTGTACTGTCACTTCTATTCGTCCACCTTCGGGCGTAAACTTAAACGCATTCGATAATACATTAATAACTATCTTCTCGATTTTATCCTTATCTATGTATGCAATTATTTTATCTTCCGAAGAATTGAATTCAAGTGTAATCCTTTTTCTTTCTGCATACGAAGTAAATGAAAGTGTGAGAGTTTTTAATAACGGAATAATATTTTGTGGACTTGTTTGCAGCTTCATATTTCCAGATTCAAGTTTAGATATATCAAGTAACTGATTTACAAGTCCGAGAAGTCTGTTTGCATTCTTGTGTACAACTTTTAGATCATTCTTGATTTTCTCATCTTTTATAATTTCAATAATCTGCTTTACAGGTCCGAGTATCAACGTAAGCGGAGTTCTAAACTCATGAGAGATGTTGGCAAAAAATCTTGATTTCATCTCATCTACTTCATGCAGTTTTTCAGATTCGAATTTTGTCATTTCATATTCGTGACTCATTCTTATCCTTTTAACCTGCATTTTCCAGGTAAAATAAATTATGCTCAGAATTAGAATAGAATAAAGAATGTATGCCCACGTAGTTTTCCACCAGGGCGGAGTAATAATTATTGAGATCGAAGTTCTTGCTTCATTCCATATACCATCATTGTTCGATCCTTTAACTCTAAATACATATTTTCCCGGATCTAAATTCGGATATGATGCATAACGGCGGGTGCCAGAATAAACCCAATCCTTATCCAATCCTTCCATTTTATAAGCATATTGGTTTCTTGCCGGACTTATATAGCTTAATGCAGCAAATTCGAATGAAATGAAATTTTCATCATAAGGCAAGCGAATCTCATCTGATAACGGATACGATTTGTCAAACTTCTTAAAGGATGTTATTACAATTGAAGGAATATGCTCATTACCCCTAATACTATCTGGATGAAAACGAATAAGTCCGTTTACACCTCCAAAATACATTCCACCATCTTTAGTTCTGAATCCCGGAGGTTGTAAAAACCAGTTCCCGCTTAACCTATAAGGCAGAAAGTAATTTTTGAATTGAAAATTTTCTAAGTTGAATTTAGTAATTCCATTAGCCGTATTTAACCAAAGATTCTTATGGTCATCTTCGAGAATGGTTAGTATTATGTTATTTGATAAACCATTTTTTTCCGTAAAATGACTAAATGTCTGAGACAATGGTTCGTATTTATTCAAGCCGGTATTTGTCCCCACCCATAAAGTTCCTGTCTTATCCTGATGAATAGAAAAAACAGTATTGCTGTTTATACACCATTCATTTTTAGATTCAGATGTATAATTGATTTTAGTTTTTTTTGCTGGATCATAACAAATAAGACCGGCTCCTTGCGTACCTATCCATACCAAGCCTGAATCGTCTTCAAATACTTTTACTATCCCATATATTGTAGTACCAAGGTCAATTGCAGTCATAATTTCCGAAACGGGATTAAACGAAAAGAAAGCTCCATAGCTTGTTCCAATCCATATAGAGCCATTATTGCTTTTATACATGCTGGAGAAGTCTTGCGGAAATTTCATCTGCTCCCATGTATAATAATATTTTTTTAGGTTTTTATGTACATCAAATTTGTAAAGACCTTCTGATATACTTACACCAAACCAGAAGTTATGATTATCATCTTCTACAACTTGTGAAACAGTAGGCAGATAAAATAAATGTTTAAATGATTCAGCATTTAGATTAAATAATTCTACTCCTCTATCCGATACTACAAAAATTTCTTTCCTAGTTCCCTGAAAAATGCAATCGACATTATTGGAATAAAGACTCTCTTTATCTCCCTCGATATGTTTATATCGTGTAAAGAGCATAAGTGTTTTATCTAATTTGTTTACACCACCACCCAAGGTTCCAATCCAGAGTGTACCTGATTTTTCATAACATACAGAAGTTACTACATCGTGACTGATACTTTCCTGATCCCTCGAATTATTTTTATATTGAGTAAAGATTTTCGAACTTATATCAAAAGAAAAAAGTCCATCTAACCAGGTGCCGATCCAAAGATTTCCAGATTCATCTTCGCAAATAGATGAGATAGATCGCAGTTCTTTCCCATAAGAAATAAATGTTGAATCCTTTTTATTGAATGCAACTAAACCAAGTCGCGTTCCAAGCCAGAGAATTCCTGATTTATCTTCAAAAATTGTATTTACCCATAAATTGGTCCAATCACTTTGATTTTTTTGATCAAACCAAAAGTGAGTAAACTTGTTATGTTTTGTATCAAATTTATCAAGCCCGGCCCCTGTTCCTATCCATAGGTCTCCATCTCTATCCTCGTGTATTGCATTAATTGTATAATTGAAACTCCTTAAGGGATTATAATTATCATAATTAAAATGAAGAAATTTTCCGGTTGATTGATTTAATACATTCAATCCACCTCTACTACCAACCCATATTTGTCCATTTTTATCTTCACAAATTGCCGTAATGTGATTTTCTCCTTCTTTTTTTATTTTTTGATGGTCTGGGATAAAGTGACTAAATTTTCCCGAAGTACGGTTTAGTTTATCAAGACCTTCAGAAGTACCTACCCAGATGTTTCCAAAATGATCTTCATATATAGTTTCAACATATCCATTGTTAAGACTAGTTGTATCAGCAGTTTCATTCTTATAAGATATAAAACTGTATCCATCATATTTTTCCACGCTATTGAAAGTACCGAACCACAAATAACCTTCATGATCTTGTAAAATGCATGATACTGCAGGAGATGACATTCCCTGATCAACTGAGAAATGTTCGAAAGGGGGTTCTGCTTGCTGAGGATTAACGTAAGGATAATAAATTAGGGAAAGTAAAACACATAGTAAAAAAATTTGATATGAATGATGAAAGGTTAGCTGCAGTGAGGAAAATCGCGAGGTTAGTTCATTTCCAGATCTATTGCCAAGATTACAAGTGATTCCACAACGAGAAATTCTATTCCCGATCAAGCTTCTCCCTACTTTTAATTGTTACTTAATTAAGTAGTTAGCAGGAAGACAAATTAAGCTGGATACAGTATTAACTACTTTTATGCGAGTAAATTAAGAGTAGAAAATTCAAAAAGCAATATTGGATAAGTTACACACGTCACAACGGGTAATGGTTTATCGCCTAACAAAGATTATTACTTTTAAGTGTACACAAATAAAAAAGCGGTCCGAAGACCGCCCAAATTTTAACTTTTTAATTTCTAATTTTTAATTACTTGATTAAAATCATCTTCCTCACTTGATTAAAGCTTTGTCCTGAGCTTGACGAAGGATTTCCACCATCTATTCCATAAACATACGTTCCGCTTGCAACTTGAACTCCGGAATCATTTTTCCCATTCCAGGTAACTTCATAAGTAATAAAAATATTTTTATTGAATTTTTCATCGTAATTTTGTTTTAGCTGTAACAATAATGGATTTATTGAACCGATCAACAAAATATTTTATTAATTTGACTGAACTTGTCAGATCATATTTTATTTTTGTATATGTTGTTTTGATTTTTACTCCACTCAGTCATAAATATTATTTTTAATTTGTACATCTTCAACCAGTCGTGAAAATTAAAGATCAGCAAAACTTATCAGAAGAATTTTTTACTAAGCTTGTAGAAATATCCGCCGGTTATTTACCATCTGAAACGTTTGATAAGCTGACTGAACTACTTCAATCCGAAATTTCCAATCATTACTTTACACGTTCTTCAGAATCGAATCTGCTGAGAATAATTTCCGCGATGTATGATAAATATTCTTTTCTAACCGATTGTATAAAATATCCGCATTACGTTGAAATCATTATTGCAATCTCCGCTAACAGTAACTACTTGACCGATATTCTTGTTCGCAACCCAGAATATTTTTATTGGATTGTAAATCCTTCAAATTTAGAGCCGAAATTAGACCCGGAAGATTTCGAAAAAAACGTTGATTCTTCATTAAGTTTCTATAAATCCTTCTCCTCTAAGGTTAATTTTTTCCGTGGTCTAAAGCGAAAAGAAATTCTAAGAATTGGTCTGAAAGACATTCTTAGTTTCGCTCCATTGGAAGTTATCACTGAAGAGTTGTCAATACTTGCAAAAGTACTTTCCGCAAAATTATTTGAGCTTTGCTTGGAGGAAATTAAATCAAAGTATCAAATAAAAGGTTTAAGCAGCAGCTATTGCTTAATTGGACTTGGAAAACTTGGCGGCAATGAATTAAACTACAGCTCGGATATTGACTTAATTATTTTTTACAATGAAGATATTACGATTAAAAATAAAAGCTATCATGAAATCTTAACCGAAGCAATTTACTTGTTCATTGAAAGTGCCTCCTCAGTTACATCTACAGGATTTATGTTCAGAATTGATTTTCGATTACGACCCGATGGCAGAAACTCGCCGTTATGCCGGAGTATTAACGAATATTTAAATTATTATGAGAGCAGAGGTGAAGATTGGGAAAGACAGATGCTAATCAAAGCAGGGTATATTGGTGGAAATCTTAATTTGTACAATCAATTTGTAAATTATCTTTCACCATTCATTTTTCCGGCAAGCTTTTCAACTTCACCAATCGAACAAATAAGAAAACTGAAAAGTAACATAGAAAGAAATTTGGGAAGTGAAGAAAATATAAAATTGCTTCCAGGTGGAATTCGAGATATTGAATTTTCCGTTCAAGCACTTCAATTAATTAATGGTGGAAGATGGATAGAATTACGCACTGGAAACACATTGAAAGGTATCGATGCTCTTGAAGCAAAAAACCTCCTAACCAATAATGAAGCCAACATCTTTAAAAATGCTTATACATTATACAGGAAGATAGAACACTATCTTCAGCTTATGAATGATAAGCAAACACACACAATTCCCGCTGATCCTGAAATGCTATGCAAAATTAGTGCTTATCTTGGATTCGATAACTCGAAAAAATTTAAAGTAGCACTGAAAGTAAATCGTGAGAATGTTTTAAAAATTTATCGGTCTATAATCGGTAAAGAGATTAAGGTGAAAGAAAAAAGAGATATTTCAGAAATTAATTTCGAGAATAAGAAGAAATCGCTGCAAGATTTTACCTTTCTTCGGGAAGGCAAGGGTTTATTAGGTCAAAAGGAATTTGATGAAAGAACAAGTACGGTATTTCAAATCATTGAACCGGCAATTATCAATTATCTTAAAAATGCAATCAATCCCGATGCTGCACTTCAAAATTTTGTTAGAATAATCAAACATTCGAACATTCCTTTTATTTGGTACAGAGAGTTGACGGATAAGAAATTCTTGAAATCATTTTTAACGGTTTGTGAATTTTCTCAACGTTCAATTAATATGTTTGCAGAAGACGATGAGCTGATCGAGATTTTTCTAAACAGGAAAGTATTTGAAAGAATCAATGCCGAAACACTAAATCAATTTTCACCAAAGAAAATAATCTTCACATTGACAGTTCAATTTATTCTTGGAATTATAGATCATGAAAAGGTATCGAAAACTCTTTCTGCATTTTACAAGCAGGAAATCAGCCGAATGTTCAATGAATCGTTTCAGAATAAATATCCTTCCTTGAAATATTTTGTTGCCGGGTTAGGAAGCTTCGGTACAGATGAAATGACCTTTAACTCCGATATTGATTTGGTTTTTGTGGTTAATGATCTAAAAGTAATTCCGAATGCAGAAAAGACATTTCAAAACATACTTTCGCAAATCAGAAAGTCACTTTCACCTGTCGAAGTAGATTGCCGATTACGGCCGGAAGGAAAGAGCAGCATTTTAGTTTGGGATATAAATAGTTATGATCTCTACATCCAGAAAAGATTAAGAATTTGGGAATTGCAGGCATTTACAAAAATTTCTTTTGTATGCGGTGATAAAAAACTATTTAACATTTTCATAAAATCACTTATAACCAGGTTGGGATTAGAGAAGGAAGGTGTAATCAAATCTGAAATAAAAGAAATGAGGAGGAAGCTTTACCCCGCTAATTTGCAAGGCAATCTCAGCATCATCAATCTTAAGAAAAGTCCCGGTGGAATAATTGACGTTGAGTTTATCCTTCAATACTTAGCCATTACTTCTCCGAATAACTTTACAAAAATTGCAGGCAAGGGAGTGCACGTTCTGTATATATTGCCTGATGATAGAATCAGCACAGATGATTGTACAACTCTCGTAAATAATTTTTCATTCCTAAAAAGATTAGATTTTCTTAATCAAGTAATCTTCAACGCAACGACAGCTTTGCTTCCAGGTGATAAGAAAAAATTGAAGATGCTTTCCCGGCAAATGAATTTTGATGATCAGGAAAAATTCCAGCTTAATGTGAATGAGGTTATGAAATCAAATAAATTAATTTTCCAAAAATGCCTGGCAAAAAATTGAACATCTTAAAAAAATACTTAGCCCTATTCATCAGTGCGGCTGCATTCATTATTTATCTGTTCACGCTTGCACCTTCGGTAGTTCAGATTGATTCAGGAGAATTAGCCGCTTTACAAATTACGCTGGGAATTGCTCATCCAACAGGTTAT
>Ga0209431_10002416_pt1 | contig 15199 bp, 21 predicted proteins | sample RifCSP13_3_FD_184021 | JGI IMG/M metagenome (GOLD analysis project Ga0209431, IMG submission 184021) | Soil microbial communities from Rifle, Colorado - Rifle CSP2_sed 13_3 (SPAdes) (version 2) | ecosystem: Environmental > Terrestrial > Deep subsurface > Rock core/Sediment | place: Rifle...
TATTCCGGACAAGCTTTTTGGCGAAACACTAGAAGAATTAGAAGCTGCTTATTCAACAATTAAACACTTTTTTGAAGAATTTCCACAAGTAAAAATTCACGCAACTAGATTACAAGGACAAATTTCTAGACAATCTCAGCATCCTGCGGCAGTAATTATTACAGATAGACCAGCAATAGATGTAATTCCAATGATGCAATCTAAGGATGGCGGGATGGTTACTCAGTGGTCAGAGAGAGCTAACGCACAGCTTATTTCTCCATATGGTTTTTTAAAAATTGATTGTCTTGCTACAGATGGTCTTACTATGCAGCAAAATATTCTTAAGAAGATCGAAGAAAGAACAGGAGAAATTATTGATTTTGAAGATGTAAATAAATTTCCTATTATAGAATCACCTCACAATATAGATCAAAAAGTTGTAGAAAATTTCGCAGATGGATATAATCTTGGAGTATTTCAATTCGCTGGCAAAGGAATTGTTGGTTTACTTAAACAAATTCAACCAGAAAATCTTGAACATATTATCGCTGCTAATGCTCTCTTTAGACCTGGAACATTAGCCAATGGTGTAGCATTTGAGTATGCAGATAGAAAAAATGGAAAGAAATTTTGGAGACTTCCGCATGGATCTATGGATGAATTTATTAGTTCTACATATGGATTAATGATATTTCAAGAACAAGTTATGCAAATTTTTAGAACTCTTGGACAAAATGTAACTCCTGCTGATACTGCTCCATTTCTTTCAGTAGTGGCAAAGGGAATTGCTAGAGATTTAGATGGAAAGAAAAAACTTCAAAAATATTATGATCAGTTTTCGGCAGGTTGTGAAGAGAAGAAAATTGCTCGTCATACTTATGATGAAATTTGGCAGCAAATACTTCAAATGACTACCTATGCATTTAATAAAGCACACTCAACTGGTTATGCACTTCAGGCATATCAAGATAAATGGCTTAAAACTTATTACCCTCTTGAGTTTTATTCTTCGCTTCTTACAATAGAAATGTCATCTGGAGCAGAACCGCAAAAAAAGGTTATGCGAGCAATCAGAGAAGCTAATACATTAGGCGTAAAGATTCTTCCTCCAGATATAAATATTTCAGATATTGGATTCACTATTGATGGAAATTCAATTAGATTTGGTTTACAGGCTATTAAATTTGTTGGACAAGCGGCAGTAGAAGAGATTAAAGAAAAAAGACCATTTGAATCTTATGAAGATTTTTATTCTAAAGTAGAAAAAAAGAAAATAAACAAAAGATGTAAAAAAGCATTGGTTTCAGCAGGAGCTTTTGATGAATTGGGTGGTAGAGAAAAATGGATATTAAATGAAGATGGAGATATAGAACTCGGCAGTATGAATAAAGAAAATAAATCTTTGGCCGAAAAAGAGTCTATGGGTTTCTCTATATCTTCAAATGGGGATAATGAAAAATATAATAAGGTTCTTGCAGACTATATTAGCGAAGATGATCTACAAGGAAGTGTTCAGGTTGGCGGCGAAGTAACAAGCATTAAAGAGATTACTGATAAAAAGAATAGAAAAATGGCTTTTGCTGATTTAAGCTATAATAATAATGACTATGCGGTAACATTTTTTGCAGATGAATATGAAGCCTTTAGGCATCTTCTTACAGAGGGGAATACAATTTTAATAGCGGGGGAATATGATTCAGAAAGAGAAACTACAGTAGCTCACAGAGCAATTAGTGTGATGCAATTAATGGCGGAAGTTGAATGATAGACACAGAACATCCGCAATGGCTAGGAGATAAAGCCACAAAAGGAACAATTCATAATTGGTTAAATTATCATTTCCCGAGAAAAAGAATATGCTCTAAGTGTCACAAAAAAGGGAAAACAGATTGGGCGTTTTTAAAACATCCTGATTCCTATACAAGAAAAATAGAAGACTATGCAGAATTATGTAGAAAATGTCATATGCATATGGATAAAATTCCACAAATACAACCCAGAACACATTGTAAAAAAGGTCATGAATATACTCTTTCTAATGTATATGTGTGGAAAAATAGAAGACAATGTTTAATATGTAAAAGAATAGCAGGACGAAAGGAACAAAAAAAATATATGGAAAAGAAAAGGCGTTATGGCTATTCCAACTGAAACATGGGTTCTTCCTAGACCAAGTAAAAGTAAATATAGAGGAAGCTTTCCGCTTCATTTTGAGAAAAAATTATGGCGCACGTTAGGCGAACCAGAAAAAGTTTTACACCCGTTTGGCGGTATGTCTGAAATAGGAGACAGAATAGATATTAAATCTGATGTAAACCCTACATGGATTGGCGATGCTCATGAAATGGATTGGATTGAAGACAATACTTACGATTTAGTTATTCTAGATCCTCCATACGATGACGAGCAAGCAAGAAAATTATATGGAACTAAGCCACTTAAATATAAAAAATATGTTAATGAAGCAGTTAGAGTTTGTAAATCAAAAGGGCATGTGGCTATTTATCATTGGGTAATGACTCCGCGCCCGGAAAAAACAAAATTAATTAAAAGAATTGTTGTGCTTACTCGCGTATGGCATAGACCAAGAGTATGTATGATTTATCAAAAGGATTAAATAATGGAAAAAGAGAATTTAGAAAAAGTTCTTTCCGCGATAAGAAAAGAATATGGAGAGGGCGACATTCATTATGGAGATGATTATCTTCCACTTGTTAGAATTCCAACTGGCTCCTTAGAATTAGATGCAGCTACTTATGGTGGTATACCTTTGGGGCGGTGGAGCCACTTTTATGGTCCTCCAGGGGGAGCCAAGACCCTTACATGCTGGAACATAATCAAACAGGCTCAAGATATGGGTTTGACCTGTGCGTATTATAATGTGGAAAAACAATTCTTAGCTGAATGGGTAGAGAGGAAAGGTGTTGACCTCGCAAAGCTACATATTGTAGAAGGCACAACTATTGAAGATGTTGGCGCTAAAATGGAATCTCTCTTAGGTGTTATAAATCTTCATGTAATAGATTCACTTGCTCATGCTGTATCAATAGATGAACTTGCAGGGAAAACACAAGAATGGCTCCCCGGAATCCAGGCGAGAGCTTGGGGTAAAGTTTTACGTCGATCTAATGAGAGATTCAATGATAAAGAAAATGCTGTTATTATGGTCAATCAAACCAGACAAGTATTTGGAAAGTTTATGGGTTCCGAAGAACCAACATCGGGTCGCGCCGTAGAATATATTTCTTCTATGTCTCTTCAATTTAAAAAGTCTCATTGGTTATTCAAAGACGACAACGGTGTATTGAAACAAGAAGGATCTAATAAAGAAACTCTGTCGGGAGATTCAGATCCCGGCGGAATGGAATTTCAAATCAGAGTGGCCAAATCAAGAGTTTGTCAACCATATGGAACTGCTCGCATGAGATTAGATTTTGAGAGTGGAAATTTTGATTTATTGTGGGAACTAACTAAAGCTGCGGCTTATTCAGGAGTTGCGGTAAGAGGAGGTAGTTGGTATACTGTTGGTGAAAACAGAGTGCAAGGAGAAAAGAATTTAAGAGCGCTTATTGAAAGTGACGTAGATTTACAGCAAACAATCAAATCGGCTATATTGAATGGCCATACAATAAAGGAGAAAGATGCCTAAAAAGAAGGCAACAAAAGCTACATTAACTACAACTATTGCTGTAGTTGTAGATGAAACAGGTTCAATGGATGTTAGACGCCAAGAAACTATTTCGGCGTTCAATGCATACTTCGAAGGAATTAGAGATAGCGATCCAACCGCTGTAGTAACTGTGGCAGAATTTTCTGACATGGGTTCTACGGAAGAAAAAGTTCGTTTCTTACAAACAGGCGTTAAGGCATCTAAGCTTAATGATCTCACTGTGGATACATATAGACCGCGAGGAAATACTCCACTCTACGATGCAATTGGTAGAGTTTTGAAGACGGTGGAGACAGATGGTTCCGATAGATATTTATTTGTAATTCTTACTGATGGATTTGAAAATTCTTCTAGAGAATTTAGACGAGAAGATATTGTTAATTTAATCAGAGAAAAAGAATTATTGGGCAATTGGACATTCGTTTATCTAGCAGCAGATCAAAATGCATGGCTTGCTGCACAGGCTGTAGGAATTACTACACCCGGAACTACTCAATCTTACAGCAATGGCCTCTGCATCTTTGAGTCGTTCAACCATTGATTATTTGGCAAGTGCGGCTCCAGCTACTCCAGATTTCTTTTCTGGAGGGACACCTTATATAGATCCAGATGGTAAGCTTTGGACGCCAGATAAAAAAAAGAAAAAACGAACAGTTAGTTCATAATGACAGCCCAGAATCAGGGACGCCAGTTTGAAAAAGAACTTGCAGAAGAGTTTGGATTAGAACTCGTCCCTAGTTCTGGATCTGTATGGTATTCTAAGCTTGATTTAAAAGGAAGAGGAGCTAGATGGAGTCTTAAATATACTTCTTTAATCAAATGGCCTCTTACTTATGAAGATATTGAAGAAGGAATAGCTGCGTGTTATGGACCAGGAGGCGATGGCTCTTGTCCGATTTGGGCAGTAAGAATTGCCCCAAATGAAGATTATATAATATTGAGAAAAGAAGATTTTAAGGCAATACAAAAAGGTGATATTAAATTAATTGAAGAAGATAGGCCACATGTTGCAGCTAGAAAACAAAGAGCTAGTCAACCAGAATTATTGAGGAATAATGGGGATAACTAGAAAAGACTTATTTAAATCTTTGGGAGCAATTAAAGATGGTCCAATTGAATTAGACAAATGGACTCATCGCGCTTATAAACAAGAAGAAGAAAGAAAATGGAGGGAAAATGATCGTCTTACTTCTTCTTTTTTTGCTAGTTCTTATCCAGGAGCGGGAAAAAACTGTCGCTGTAGAGCTCTTTATAAATTAATGAATATTCCTGAATTAGAACCTATTTCACCAAAGGGTATAGGAGTAATGGCGGCAGGAAAATGTGTTGAAGAACAAATAGTAGAACGGTGGGCTAAAATGGGAATTCTTTTGGGGCCAGAATATCCAGAACAACTTAAAATAGAAGATGAAAACACATGGTTAAGTGGCTATATTGATGCTGTTTTAGATTTGCGCCCCGATTATTATTATACTTTGCCGGTAGAAATAAAATCCAAAAAAAACAACGTAATTGAGTATATGAAAGTTGGGGGACAATCCTATGATGATCAACATTATTATCAATTACAGGCTTATATTGTTTGGTGCAAAAGAAATCACAAAAAAATGGGGTGGGATAAATTAGGGTTAATGCCAGCCAAAGGCGGAATTATTTATTATGTTTCTAGAGAAGATCCAAGAAATACACATGAATTTTATATTGAATTTGATGAAGGATTAAATAGAGACGCAGAACAAACAATGGCATACTGGAAAAAATGTTTTTTGAATGATATTCTGCCTGGGCGTCCCAAAGGCTGGAAATGGCTAGATCAACCATGCAAATGGAATCCATATAAAAAACTGTGCAAAGCAGATGATAAAGAGGGAATTGTTAAGCTTTCTGAATCTAATGCAGTAAAATTTGCGCTTGAACATAACCCAAGCTATAATATCGAAGATATAAAAAGGAGAGTAAAAGAGAGATGGGAACAGATACAATTGACGCTATTTTAGATCCTAAGATTGCTCGCGCCATTCTTTCAGAGGTTGCGGCAGGAGATTGGCTAGATAAAGAAATTCCAGAGGATGAATCAGAACTCATCAAGCTTGCACAATATTATGCAGAAGAGGCAGCAACCGCTGTAGAAATAGAGGGGATGAAAGATGAACATCTTCTTGCTATAATAAATTTATCTAAAGCTTCTCTCCCGGTATTAAGCGCACCCGCCGACTTGCCCAACAGCGAAGGGGGTCCACCGGGGGAGATTACTTATCTTGGTGGGCAAGAAAATACTTTAAACAAAGTAGCTAAAACTTATCCTCGTCGCTCTAGCGGTGGTTATTCAGAGAGTGACCTGAGTATAGAGGGGCTTCCTGTACCAAAAAGTACGGAAGAAGCCGTTCCTTATGATATGCCTACCGATCTTACCGACTTAGGGGACAAAGAGCTTAGGAGGCTGCACAGCGCGTTTAACAGCTATCTGGGGAGGGCTAGATGGTTATTGGCTATTGCAACGAGCAATTTAGCAAACGCTACCCATCTTAGAGACGAAGCATACAGAAGTTCTTATCTTTACAATTATAGAAAATCAACAATGGAGGGAGAAAAATTAACACAACCTGTGTTAGAAAATTTATCTAAAGACACAGAAGAATATAAAGAATGGAACGAAAAAGTTAATAAACACAATAAAGATGTAACTTCTTGGCGGGCTCTCGTAGAAATTTATGGAGGAAACGTAGAGAGACTTTCTAGAGAATGGACAATGAGGACTGATCAATATGAACGAGAACGATAAATTAGTTTGGCAACAAAGTGGAGAATTATCTATGGCTGCTATGCTCGGAAATACAGGGCAAATTAAAGTAAATTTTCACATTTTTAAGTGTAAAAATTGTCAGCGAATAACAACAGTGGGGCTATGTGGCTGTTCTAATCAAGATCCAGAACTTATTTATGATCCAAGTAAGGAAAATAATGATTGATATAGTTTATTGGGGCGATGATTGGATCGCTTTATATCGCAATAAAAAGAAAATTTTAGAAGGCCATAGTTTCTATCCTAGAGATGTGGTTCTAGCTTTAGAATTTAAAGTTCAAACTCATCAAATTAACCCTGAAAGCGAACAAGAATTGTGGGATGGCCCTCCAGACTATTTTAAAGACATAAATGTTTAAAAAGAAAAAACAACAAATAAGATTAGAATTAACTTATCCGGCTCACAATAGAACTATCTTGTGGGCAGTTATCACTACTAATCATCCGGCAGGTAAGTGGCTTAAAATTATGGAATATATTGAATCAGTCCCTCCTGACCCTGACCCTAATTTAATTAGTTGGAAAAATTGTGATGGAGCATCAGTGAATCATGAGTAAATCCGTCGTCATAGGTATTGATCCAGGCTCTCATATAGCAGGAATTGCTGTAGTTAAAGGCGATGAACTTAAATCTGTGCGCCAAGTTAAATCTTTAACTGGCGAAGAATATGATGACAATGATCTTGCGGCCTATATGACTTCTTTTATGCTTGAAATACAAGACGACATAGAAATATACGAACCTGACCTTTTGGTTTGTGAACTTTGTAGCGTTCCAACCAATATGCATACAAATAAATTACTTGCGTATTGGGAGGCTGCTGCTATGATTGCAGCATCTATGAACAATATTTCAGTAAAAAGATTAAGAACTAGCGAGGCAAGAAAAAAAGCTTTAGGGAAAAATTATTCTAAAGAAGAAACAATAAAAATAATAAGAGAAAGATATGAGACATCTGATTATAGGCTTACTAGTGATGAAGCAGAATCTATAGTATTTGCATTGGCGGGTGTCTCATTTTTAAATGAATATAATGATCCTCATTGGAGTTTTGCATGAAGAATTATAAGTACATTGATATTATTTCTACGGGACTGTCTTTGTCAGGAAAAACCAAAACTTGGCGCGTAGAAAATAAGAATTCAGGAGATTGGTTGGGTGGTATTAGTTGGCATGGAGCTTGGCGACAATATGTTTATTATCCGAATGGCCAAACTTTATATAGTTCTGGTTGCATGGAAGATATTTCAGACTTTATTAAACATGAAATGCAACTAAGAAGAGAAAAACAAGATCCTCAATGTTCTGGGTCTGGATATGCGCATAAACCTCATGGGAAATGTACAGGATATACATATGACAGAACATAGAAAACCGTTAGTAATGCTATCAACAGGTAAAGCTACTGATTGGCAAATACAAAAATTTAAAGAAGCTTTGAAACAATTTTATAAAAGACTTCCACAAGCATGTCCATTTTGTGGATATATCGGCCCCAATCCTCGTTATCATGGTTACGACATTCATGTATCAACCGAGAATGGTTTAGAAAGATTCGAATCTGAATTCACTTGGACTTGTCCTGTTAAGATTTTGTATGACTCGTGGGATGCCTTGACAGAGGGCAATCCATATGCTATTATAGACGAATAAGGAAACTCGCAAGGTTGGCGTGCTTACCCGGTTTGAACCCGGCGATGGTCTTGATCGGCTGTGGGAGTTCGATCCTCTCAGTTTCCGCCTCAAGCCTGTCTACCCCAACTGGTAGAGGGAGTGGCTTTAGAAGCCATAAAGTTAGGGTTCGAATCCCTAGGCAGGTATAAAAATATGCCGCTCTATCCCAATCTGGTAGAGGAATCCGGTTTAAGCCCGGTCAAGTCAGGGTTCGACTCCCTGGAGCGGTACTATGAAAAAGAAAAAGAAAGGAAAAAAGAAATATTAATTTGCCGTTCTACCCCAACTTGGTAGAGGGAGGGGTTTCAAAAGCCCCCATAGTCAGGGTTCGAATCCCTGGAACGGTACTCAAAGGACTACACTAATTAGCCTGAGAGACTGTAGGGAGTCTTGGTGAAAAGTGGTAAAGGGTTCCTTAGCCCGAAATTTTCGGCCTCCGACACTAATCGGAGTGACTGAATAGCCCGGAGAACATACAAATTATCTGGACGTTTTTATAAGGTTGTATATTTAGTATAATTTTGTAAAGAGAGTGAAAGAAATTTGTATTACGCCGCTCTATCCCAATACGGTAGAGGAACAGGGCCGAGATTCCTGACAGTGAGGGTTCGATCCCCTCGGGCGGCACTAGAAAATATGCATTCTTGGTGTAACAGGGAGCATACAGAGCTGTAACCTCTCAGGACTTGGTTCGAACCCAAGAGAATGCACTAAATGGAAGGGCTAGCCGATGGTTGGCGACGGCAGCGGTTTGCTAAACCGCCGAGTCAGAAATGGCCTTGTGGGATCGTTCCCCATTCCTTCCGCCTAAAATTGATATAATATATTTATGGCTATTATTTTAGATAATCATCTTAAAGTAGATTTAAATATCTGGCCGATATTACAATACGATGATCATGGAGATTCTAATAAAGACATGATTGTTCTTCACGAAACAGTATCTCCAGATTACAAAGGTTTTGCCGATATTCTTTCTGTCTCTCAATATTTAGCTGCAAAAGATTATGGAATTCATGCAGTCATTGATGTAGACGGAAATTTAGGTTGGACTTGTGGGCATCGCAAAGCAATTTTTTATCATACTGCGAGCTCGGGATCAAAAGGTTCTGGAAATGTAAATACTCGGGCGATAGGAATAGAACAAGTATCCAGAGTAATGCTTGATAAGCCAGATAATACTTCTAGATGGAAACTTTGGATGGATAGAGATAAAGAACTTGGAAAAACAGCACAATTATGTGCGTTTCTTGCCAAGCGAGAGGGAATACCATTGAGATATTCTGACGGAAAAACTCCAGGAATCACTACACATTGGCAGGTAACAAAAACTTTTGGTGTCTCTGGAGGGCATACAGATTGTTGGCCAAGGCATCTTGATGGTTATTATCCTGTTCTGAGAGTTATTCGACAAGCAGAAATTTATTATAAAAAATGGTATGAATAGGAATATATTATGAAGAATTTATGGGTAGACGCTGGCAATGATCCTGACTTTAATAAAGGTAACCAATACAATATTGATGGTTACTTCTTGGCTTTATTTGATTCGCGTACTACGAAGACTCAACTTGAGACAATTAAAGCCCGACAGAATGTTTTCGGAGTGTATATGGTAACTCCTAATGAATCAGGTACACCGTGGGAAATGTTCTTTGGGAAAACTCCTGCGGAAGTGTCTAAGATTGTTTCGGACGAATACAAGCGCTTGAATGTGAAGGGTCTTCGAGTACAATTTGATATTGAACAGAAGAATCCTAATTTCATCGCAGAAACGCTCGAAGAGTGGAGAAAACTTCAACCAGCAGTCAATACTTCTTGGACGTTGGAGGCTGGACAAGGAGGTTGGTTTTCTCCGACGTTTGTTACTCGCGTACTTGCCTGCCGAGTTCGTATCGTACCGCAATGTTACAATGGAGCGATGACAGAAGTTTGGGATACACTTTCATATGCTCGTGATCTAACTAAGAGAGGAATACCCGACTCTCTAATCTCTCCATTTTATGATGCTGCACATTTACCAGTAGGATGGGATGGATTTGCGTTTACTCAGGGCAGACTTCCTTAAAATCCTTTGATAAGCCCACGCAAAACATAATACCCATCTAGTCCCTTAATCGGGATAATATTAAAAATAAATATAAAAAAATTAATTCCAAAAAGTAAATAAAAAGGCATATAGACATAGCTAATAGCTAAACCTATTAACCCTAGCAAAGCTGTCCCAATTAAGCCTCCGGCCGCAATTTTCCATATATCTTGCGGTTTTTCTTCATTTACTTTAACTTTATAGCCAGCTCCATACCACCTGATTGTCATTCCATGCGTTTCCCACCCTAGTAATTTTGCTACAGCAGCATGACTATATTCATGCGTCAGATAAGATGACAGAATGAACAAAGTCAGCAATAACAGAATAAAAACTAAATACAATATCTATCCTCCTATTCCTCAATATATATGCAGGATGGTAACAGGGGAACAAAGTTCTATCTTCAAACCCATATTCAAAATCAAAACTTTGGCCAACCACGTCCTTCATTCTCGATGTATCTAAAAATTCTTTAGTAGCGAATGCCCCAAGAAGAAGAATTGATTTCGGATTTACCTCTAGAAGTTCTCTATGTAAAATATGAGAATGATCATCTAATTCATCTTCTGTTGGGTTTCTATTTCCCTCTCCTACATCCCCTTTGAATAAGTTGGTAACATAAACTTTTTCTCTGGGCACTTCCGCTTTCTCTAAAGCATCAGTTAAAAGTTTTCCAGAGCGCCCACAAAAAGGAATTCTAAATTTAATTTCTTCTCGACCCGGAGCCTCTCCCACGATCATAAGATCACAGGGAATAGGCCCATTACCAAAGACTACAACAGGATAATTGATTGTGTACCCTTTCTTTATTGATTAGTGTATCACATGATTTTATTTATTGTATTAAGATAACTTAAAGCCACCCTTCGGTGGCTTTAAATTCTTCGGGAGGGTTGTCTACCTCCAAGTCCTTATCCCTGATTGTATGTTTGACAGACATCAGATTTTCGAGACTACTCGCATTTGCCCCCAGTTATGGTTCTTTTCTTTCGAAAAGTTCCAAGGGTTTTCGCAAGATGTACCAAAATAACTCTTTGGCCGAGAGATTACTTGGCGAGCGAGTCGCTACTTCGCCTCCAACCTATCCCCTTCGCTCCCTGCTTTGCGCCACCTTCCCTAATTCTTGTTAGGCGGGAAGCCCACCAAGCCTCGGGTCAGTCACGAAGCTACGTCATCCGTCGATTCAGTAGTTTTATAAGACTAGCATAATTATAACTGCTTGTCAAGCTATTAACATAAATTTAACAGAAAAGCCTCCAAGTATCATCGTTTCATGGAGGCTTCTGTCGCGGGACGAGCTACCGATAATTATTATACAGGCTCTAGAGCTAGGAATCGAACCTAGATCGCAAAAGTCAGAGTCTTGCATCCTGCCAAATTAGACGACTCTAGAATGTTAGACAATTGAGTGGTAAAAGCCGCGCTAGGGATTTGCACCCCACTTATTTGCTTACGAAACAAACGTGTCGCTATCTACACTTGTGCGGCAGGTTGCGGTCCAGCTATTCCCTGCTGGTCTTTCTTTGAGAAGAAAGAGATAGGGAGGGGCTCCTATCGGTTCCGCCATGTTGTATGAACATCATTAAGCCGGGTTCTGTGATATGCACGATAATGCATATTGACATACATCTGTCTACCTTTCGGTGCCATTATGCACGTTAATGCATTTAAGCTGCCCTCTACCTGAAGGATTAGGAGTCCTCTGCTTGAGGTTACACCCCGCCGAATCCGTGGTATAGCGTATCTACACCGCTAGTCTAAGTCAAAGAGCCACTAGCGCCTTGTCCCTTCGCTAACTTTCTAGGGTATCCAACTCCACTATCCTCGATACTTCCACTTTTTCTGTCGCGTTTTCTTATACCTTTTTAACCTAATATAAGAAGGTGGCCGGACTTTCCTCGACAATTTTCGATTTTTGCCGCGTATGTCTTTCAGTTTATACATATTAGATACATCTCCGCTCGCTACCCACCCCGAATCAGCGTACCGCAATTTGCATTGCGCTTTTGCCTACGGGCCTAAGCCTCGTCCGAGTGTATCTAGAGCCAATAAAGGGAGTTGCACCCCTATTACGGCATTACCGAAGCCGTGTTCTACTGTTGAACTATACTGGCTAATACCTGTGGCTGGATTCGAACCAGCGGCTTAAGGGATATGAGCCCTTCACTCTGACCACTGAGTTACACAGGGGTGTTTAGTCTTTGTTTTGTAATTTCTATTGCAATATTAGATATATCACAAGCAATATATGATCGTCCTAATTTTTTAGCCACAACGGGTGTTGTTCCGCTTCCTGCGAAAAAATCTGCCACTATTCCATCAAGAGGACATAAAGATTTTATTATAATTTCAAGAAGTGCTTCTGGCTTTTGGGTAGGATATCCTGTCCTTTCTTTTGAAGTGGCGGCAATATTTGGAATTTCCCATACATCTTCTAATGGTTTTCCTCCCTTAAAGTAATATTTCCTTCCATAGGAAAGCATATATGTCCCCTTTTTATCTTTATGGCTATATTTAGCTTTTTGGGCAGAAGTAATATCTCCGCGCAACATTTTGAAATAATATTCTGGAGTCTTAGAATAATATAGCAAAGTATCATGTTTTTTTAGAAAATTTCTTTTTGCTGTTGCATTGCCTAACCCATATTTCCATATAATTTCGTTGATAAAATTATTGTAACCAAAGATTTTGTCAAGATTTATTTTTACATAATGAACTGCATGTGAATCAAGATGAACAACAATATTACCTGTCAATTTTAATATGCGTCTCATTTCTAAAAAACGAATATTAAGAAATCCTAAATATTGTTCTATGTCTATATAAATATCTTTAAAGCCCTGTTCTTTATTTTTTAATTTATAATTCTTATTGGAGAAAAATGGAGGATCAATATATATCAAATCTATTGATTCGCTGGATAAATTATTCATTAAATCTAGACAATCGCCCCAATAAGTTATATTTTCCATTTATATTCGCACCGATGATTCTATTTGCCCCGCAGCCGTGCAAAGTATAAACTCTGCATTTTCTCTTAACTCTTTAAGATTAGTTGCGCCGCCATAAGAGACACCGCTTCTAATTCCCCAAGCTAATTCTTTAATAACATCTTCTACTGGCCCAGTCTTTTTTACTGTTCCATAGGAACCTTCTGGAGCTCTATGACTATTAACATGCTCAGACGCATTACCATAGTATTCTCCTGGATTTGGCGCTTCATCACAACCAGCTAATAAAGAACCAATCATTACCGTATCCGCTCCGGCCGCAAGTGCTTTTACAATGTCGCCGGAATTTCTAATACCGCCATCAGCAATAAGTTTAGTCTTAGGCCAAAACTCTTGTAAGGCTCTATTAACTTCTATAATTGCTGTCAATTGAGGAACTCCAAATCCAGTGACTTCTCTAGTTCTACATGCGGCACCAGGACCAATTCCTACTTTAATTGCTTCAACTCCCAATTGAACAAACTGTTTAGCACCCTCATAAGTAGCCACATTTCCAACAATTAATTTTATATAATCTTTATAATCTTTTTTAATTTCTTTAACAAATTTTACAACGTTAATATGATCGGCATGAGCTACATCTAAACAAAAAATTTTACAGCCAGCTCCAATTAATGTATGTAACCTATCTATATCATTTAAACCAATAGAGCATCCAGCGGCCTGTAAGGGATAAGTTTCTAAAAAATTTGTTAAATTATCTTCGATGGAATTAAATCTATGTAATATTCCATATCCACCAGCCGCGTATATATATCTTGCCATTTTTGGTCCGGTAACAGATGGCATATTGGCAGAAACAATAGGTACTTCTAATTTTAGTCCATTAACTAATTCACTAGATATGTCTGCATCTATTCTTTTATTTAATACTCCATGTTTAGGGACGAGAAGTACGTCGTCATAAGTTAGTCCAGTTCTCATGTTCTATTTTTGATAACCTTTCCTTCTACAATAACATGCTTGGGTTCATAACCGAAGCGCCAAAAATCATCGTAAGGTTCATCTTCGTTGTATTCTTCTTCAAACCATGTTTCAAATTCTAGTGCTGATTCTAATGAACCAAATTCTCTTGTTATTAAATCGCTGTCTTCATCAATAAAAATTACTGTATACAATTATTTATCCTCTTTTTTTCTTATTTTCATTAAAGCCAAAATTACTTTTATTTAAATCTTCTTTAGTCATTATTATTGTGTCCCAAATCCTTATTTTTCCGTCCTCTATACTTACATGAGTTTTAGAGTCAGGCAACCAAATTTCTTTATCCATTGTACCTAACCTCCTCTCATGTAATATTAATTTTATATTAAGAGCCGAATGTAGGAGTCGAACCTACGAAAATGGATTACAAAACCATTATTTTACCATTAAATTAATCCGGCGAGCTGTAGTTTGGGACAATCCCTCTGGTATGACTACGATACCTTTGTCGGCCAACAATTTATCGGGGGGCGTCTTTTCTCAAAAGACTTCGTGACACGAGCCACGACAGGTATTGCAGCCTGCAATCTCCCCCATTTCCCCTATAGGAATTGCACCTATGTCCTTTTGGTTCGCAACCAAACGCTCTTTCTACTGAGCTAAGAGGAATTTAGCTCCAAGGGAAGGGATCGAACCTTCAACCAACAGGGTCAAAGCCTGTGCTCCGATGCCAATACAGAGTGCCTTGGAATGATTTATGTTACTCGCCATGCTCTGAATTGAAGCACAGCAGATACTGCATGATCTACATAAACTTCATTAGATCCATCTGGTTGATTATAAATATTTTGTGGGAATTTGCCTAAGAAATAGGTTGTGTTAGCATTAGATATATTTGCAAGGGTATCTGCAACAGCCCATTCGTTATCTACAATTAAACCAGTAAGAACTGTAAATTGTTGCGCCGTAGTTGAAGAAATAACTTCTAGAAAAACATCTCCAGATGAATTATCAAACTTAAAACCATCTGAACCTGTTGCGG
>Ga0209431_10002419_pt1 | contig 15195 bp, 16 predicted proteins | sample RifCSP13_3_FD_184021 | JGI IMG/M metagenome (GOLD analysis project Ga0209431, IMG submission 184021) | Soil microbial communities from Rifle, Colorado - Rifle CSP2_sed 13_3 (SPAdes) (version 2) | ecosystem: Environmental > Terrestrial > Deep subsurface > Rock core/Sediment | place: Rifle...
GATCAAGGCATACGTGACCAGCGGAACAGTTCTGCGAGAGGTATTATCATCACCGATTGGTAACATAAGATTTGTCTCCTTTACTCCGGTTGGATTTGTCCAAGCTTCACATCAGAATGGATCTGGCAGTCTTCAAAGAGTGTGATCTAGTCGCGAACAACATCTACCTGCAACTTGAGGAAAGGCACCTAACGGCTCGGCGTTCAGCTGCGGGCGGCGCAGCCGCCCGCCTGCTGCAATGGCATGTTAGCTGGCCACCTCGAGGCCGAGTCTACCTGCGATGGCAATGATGGTTTGCCCGAACCCCTCGTGAGTATTGGACTGAGCGAGGGATCGGATGGCTTCGCCGGCCTCTTGTAAGCATCCGTAATAGGTGAGGAGAATCGCGCGGCAGAGTAGCGGGTGAGGGGGGAGGACACCCGGAAGTGCGAGGCCCGACTCAAGCCGCTCCATGAGGGCAACCGTGGACGCGTTGGAATCGAGATAAGGAAGACCATATTTCTCAAGAGATTCCCTGACTTCCTCCGCGACAGCGCTCACATTGACCTCAGCGCGCACCTCCCACCAGTGATCACGCCCTGTGGGCATGAGAGTCCCGATCCGCTCCTGCACCATGGGGGCCGCGCTGCCGGGGTTGCGCGGAAACGTACGACCGGTCCACATCTCGTGGAAGAACGGCAGCACCACGGAGAGATTCACTGTAAACTCCGCGCAGTCTGGCGAGTTCCACCTGCTCGCCTGGAAGTTCACGACCTTGTAGAGCTCCCCTTCGTGCTGGAAGAAGGTCCGTGCCGTTCGTCTGTAGCCACGAGCCTTCAACATCGGCGCTGGGCCGATGCGAATCACCTCACCAACAGCCCGGGATGAAGGTGAACGCGCTCCCATCGCTCACGTCCAGCTGACAAGAATTAGGCGGAACTTCCTAATACCGCCAACACAGCGATCGCCACAGCCTAACACCTTTGCGGATGGGAACACTGATGCCGCCGTTCCATCCCGCGCTTGTTGGGCTCGCGCGATAGCGACACGCCGCCAGCCATCATGATAGACAGACCTGCCTAATTCGCCGCGCACCGGCCCGCCGGCAGACCCTCCAGCGCGCGCAGGTCGCCCTTGGCCACATTATCTGGTGGCCGGGATGCCGCCGCAATCTGGGCGGAGCCCTCCCCCACCGTCGTCCTGCTGGTGCTCGCCCGCATCCGGCTACGGCCCGCACAAGCGATCGACTGGGCTGCGGACCGCCCCGGGGCCACGGTTCAGCCCACAAGCCCGAAATAGCTCAATGTGTCGACGGAGAATCAGACATTCAATCCGGTACTGATGATCCGCCTCTTATGGGGAAGGGGGAGTGTTGTTTTGAGACCTGCTATCAAGCACCCCGACCCTGAATTGACGGGCATACAGACGGCGGCCTACAGAGCGAAGCCGCGAAGGTGGCCTACCTTAGGAGGATGCCTTTTCACCGGGCGGTGGTCTCCAACTCTTTCACCGGCACCTTCTCGACTCTCTCACCCCGATTACCAGCAATGAGTGGGTTTTGACTTCCTGGCGCTTCGGGCATACACTAAGCACCTTAAAGGTGCCCGGCACGGACGGGCATTTGACAGAAAGCCTTCCCCGTGCACCAGTGGGCATGATGAGGAGGATTCGGATGCGACTGGGTGTTGTCATTATTGCGGGCGTCCTCTTGATGACCATATCCCCGCCGTCGGGGGCGCAGGTTGCGCCCTACGAGCTCTGGGTGGGGAACCAGACGACAGACGAGGTGCTCGTCTACGACGGGAGAACGCTTTCCCTCATCACCAGCATCCTCGTAGACACGGACAATACGCCGACCACGAGCGCCCCGCACTTGATCACCTTTACCCCCGACCAGCGGTACGCCCTCGTCACCAACGTCCGCGCGGCCGCCAACCGCAATAATGTCGTGGTGATTGACGCGGAAGCCAAACGGGTGGTCACATCTATCCCTGCCGGCCCTCAGGCACATCAGGCCATGCCGACGCCCGACGGGCGACGCATCTGGATCGCAAACGTGGCGGCCAATGACCTTGCTGAGGTGACCGTCCAGGGGCCCACGTTCACACCGGGGAGGCGGTTCCCGTCGGGAGGGATCCGTCCAATCACGCTGGTTTTCACGAAGGACGGGCGGAAGGCCTATTTGACCAACGGGGGCTCCGCGGCCGGCTCCGGTTCCATCGTGGTGCTCGACGTGACATCGGGGACTGTGCTGAAAAAGTGGGACGATCTTGGGCTTGAGCCCGTGTTCACTGCCAGCTCGGCCGATGGGACCCGCGTGTACGCGGACATCGGCTTCAGCACCGCCAACCCCCCGACAAAGAACAACATGCTCTTTGTGTTCGATCCGGCGACCGACCAGGTCAGGCATCAGGTCCAGCTGCCTTTCAAAGACCTGCACTGGATGGGTGAGGCGCCAGGCGCGGCGGAACTCTGGATCAGCGCCCGGCCGGTCAACCAAGTCATCGTCGTGGAGACGGCCTCCGGTCGGTATCAGGTCGTGACGGCGATTACTGTGCTGGACAAGCCCGACGGCATGGCCTTCTCGCCGGACGGCAGCCGGATCTTCGTCGCCCATCGCGGCCAGGCGGTAACTGGCGATCCCTTCGCCTTGACCGGCACGCAGCCGGGCTTCTCCGTCATCAACACGACAACCCGGAGGGTCTTGGGCCACATCCCGCTGGATGGCGATATCCACGGTCTGGCCGTGCGTCGGCGCTGAGAGCCTAGGGATGGCGCGGGCCGGGCGACCTCATTCTGGTCGCCCGGTTGCATTTTGCGCGCGATATCCTTATTCAGCAGCGGCCTCAAACCGTCCCTACTCGTTCCACTCGCCGAGGCAGGACCCTGACTCGGCCCACCCACCGCCGGCCGCCGAGCTCTTGGCTTGTGAGCATGCCGCAGCCCAAAGCGTTCTCAGCTGAGTACATACCCGTCCCTGAATTGACGGGGTACTTGATGGGAGCCCTCGAAACAGCACTCCCCCCTCCCCTATGGGGGGGTAAGGTGGGGTGGCCGGCGGACGACGCTGAGGGAAATTGGTGGATTACCTAGGTTAGCTCTGCCCTAGCTTACACGCTGTCCTTCAGCCCACCATACGTCGAAGTTGGTTAATAGCTTTCTGAACTCTTCCTCGTCGATCACCTCATTGAGCATAAAGGCCCTCTTGCCCAAGGTATTGATTGATGCCCCGAGATGCACAGCCCGGATCCCGTCGACCAGGATAAACCGATCATGACACGCATCGTGCATCCGTGCCTCTACGTTTCCGTGCTTCGCCGAAAAGGCTACGAAAAGTGTGCGAAAGATCGGCTTGTGTTCTCCAGTCACTAACTCCAATCTGATTGAGGGCTCAAGAGACGCAAGGTAGTCAAATACCATCTCGTCCAAATACTGGTCCACCACAGCAAGTCTGGATGTTGCGCTCTTCATGACCGCGAAGATTGCTTTTCTGGCTTCGTATTCTTCACCGGCGGCAAAGAAGCGCTGGGTCTTGGTCCGGCCTCGTGACCTCAAGAATTCAGGGCCGCTACGCTCGATGATTCGATTGAGGGCATTTCGCAGTTTAGCGAAGTGGGCTGCGTCTCTTGAAGCTACATACCCCGAAGACTCCACTCGCCACCAATTGTCTCCCTCCCTCTTAATCCGATCGAGGAGCCGCCATTCGTCGGAATGTGGAGGTACTATGGCAAGGGATCTCTGCCATAGGTTGGAGAGACTTCGGCTGGCTTCTTCAACGGTGAGCAGTCGATCTTCGCAGCGAACAATAAGGACTTCTGTTTCCTCAAGCAGCACTTCTAAAGAAGCGACCTCTGACTCTGTCAGGGACATCAGGAGTCCGGACCTCGCATCGAGCAATTTCCACTTCCTGCTTGGGTGCTCACTCCCCTCAACCCTGTCGCGGTCCTCCCTAAGGTAGCTGACGACCGGATTGCGCTACCTGAGGCGAAACGTGAAGACCGCATTGGCACCGTTCATAGGACCCTTGATGCCGATCCGCTCCACTCGCGCCGACTCTTCGAAGATAGTGGTGCCGAGCGCAGAACAGACAAGCGGCAAGCGATTCTTGAAGCCCAATGCGGAGTGAACATCTCCGGCCCTTATCGAAACGGTCTCGTCACCCCGAGCGCGTGCGGGTTCAATAATCCCTGATTTGCAGTATGCGCGAACCCTGTCGGCTTGGTTCATGCACCATTTCCCCCCGAGAGTTTGGTCTTTTGAGCACGATGCCTCCGGGGGATCAGCGCATTAGGGTGGAGCAGAAAAACCCCGGCGGATATCGCGTACACGAGCAACAGAAAAGCATCGACAACCCACAAAGCGTAATGGCCGTTGGAACGCAATGCACCCCAAGCAACGAACAGAGCTGCAAGGGCCCCTCCCCCGAAAGCCCCAAAGATCGGAAGACCGAATAACACAAAGCGTTGGAATCTCAGCTCCTCGAACTTCCATGCTCTTTCTTCCCACCCCATCATTCGCGGGTTTCCTGTAACCATGGTAAGTTCATCCCTTAGCTCTTCACCCAGATATGCGCCGAGCTTACCCACGACTACGGCGTGATCAAGCCAAAGTAGGCCAAGAAGCGTGGAGAAGAATGGCACGGCCAGGAGGATCAGGTATGCTTGAGAGACCAATACGTACCCTGTGACTGAACCAAGGGCGGTTAGATTCAGCGCCACGAGTCCCCCTTTGGTGTCCACTTCGATCCTGAATCTCGGCTCTCAAGACGGTGAATTCGGCGATCATACCTTGCGCAGAGAGACTTTTGCTAGTGTCTGTGTTGTTCAAGAGAGGCCTCCTTCCATCCATGTCTCTGTGGCCTTCATGCTGGCCCAGGAAAGTCCTCGATCCGGACACCACAGATCCCGCACGTCCAGGTCCGGCCCTCTACTATCTCGGAACGCTCCATGGACACCCCGCGCTCCAGGCACAGCCTGTACGTCACGGGCATCAGTCGGCCCCCAGGGCTCACGAACAGGATTCTGACCGTCCGTACATACGTGGCTGTCCCTTGTTAAGTAAGCTTCTGGAAGACCCGGAGTCTTCTCCGGCTGAGTTTCTCTGCGATCTCGCCAAAAATCCTGCGGTGCTGACCGCTGGGGCGACCTGGCTAGTTGACTTATGCGAACTAATGTTCGAGTATACGTGGCGCCCAGTTGCTCGCATGCCCCACACAGAGTGTGGAAATTGTTGACAGCGTCAACGGTAGCGGTATAATGTGTGCAATTCGAAACCGGAGGTGCATGATGGAGTCCGACAAGCTCGTCGGCATCGCCGAGATCGCGGAGTTAGCGAATGTGACGAAGCAGGCAGTCACGAACTGGCGGCTTCGGTACGATCACTTCCCGCGGCCCATGCAGGAATTGCGCAGTGGCCCTGTCTGGGATCGCGAAACGGTAGAAGCCTGGGTCAAGAGCTTTAAGGGTGACGCTACGCACGTCCTTAGCTTCATCAACCTCAAAGGCGGGGTTGGTAAGACGACCGTGGCAGTGGCGGTTGCAGAGATTCTTGCACATGAGGAAAGGAAGCATGTCCTCCTAATCGATCTCGATCCCCAAACGAACGCGACCGTCACATTGATCCCCGAAGAGCAGTGGGCCACTATGGATCAACAGGGCCGCACCATCGCGCAGCTCTTCGCGGACAAACTCAATGGTCACGAATCACCGAAGTTCGACATTGAACAGGCGATCGCTCATCGGGTCTCCACGATCAACGATGGCATTGCGCGACTCGATCTTCTGCCATCGAGTATTCGACTGATCGATCTCCAGGATCGCATCCCCCTGATCGCGCTTTCCGGCAATTTCATGACAAACCCGCTGGAAATCCTGAAGAGTGCGCTGTACGCGATTCTCGAGAGATACGACTACGTCATCATCGACTGCCCCCCGAGCCTTGGTACTGTAACGAAGAACGGGCTTCGAATCTCAACGGGCTACCTGATCCCCACCATCCCTGACATCGTGTCGACATGGGGTCTCTATCAGATCGTTGACAACATCGAGCGGTTCTCTAGGGACATGGATCGACCTATTCCCGCTCTCGGAATCATCGCGACCAAGGTGCAGGCGAATTCTCTGCACGGCCGCGTTATTGAAGACCTCAGGGCCCGTCGTCTTGGTCGGTTCGGCGAAGCGGGCGCTTTGCCACAACCGCCCCTCTTCGAGAACGTTGTTCGTCAGTCTGTTGATGTCGCTCGCGGCGCTGATGTTGAGGCAGACCTCCGTACGTTCAAGGGCAAGTATGGTACCGTGGCTTATGAGGCACTCAAGGGCCTGGTGCAGGAGATCAAGCTGGCATGCGAACGCAAAAGAGCTTGACAACCCTACTGCGCAGCTTGGCTAGCCTCCTAAGTGAGGAGGCAGCGCGTAACCCTGAGTTTGCAGGACGATTAGATGCACTGCTGTCTCCAATCCCGAGCAGCAGGGCGTCCCGGAAGCGACGCGGGGTCACGATGGAGCTGGAACAAGTACCGGACGTTTTTGCCGAATTCGCCTCACGTGGTGACGCGGATTTCCAACTCTGGCTTCGAGATCAACCCATCGGGATGCTGCGCGCTGTCATAAGGTTGCACGACTTCGATGCGACAAGGCGAACCGCTAAGTGGACGGACCCGGAGAAGCTAAGTACCTTTATCGCTGACCGGATTCGTTCTAGGCGCGCACGCGGATCGGGCTTTCTAACCACTAAACGCCCGTCGTGAGGCCAGTTACCGTGGCAGCGGAGCCAATGGACGCTTGCTTGTGAACGGACACGAAACCGAAAAAGACTTCATCGCCCAAGCCCTGAAGAATACGTACTGGCTCCGAGACGCAATTCGTAATGCAATCAATGTCGAGGAGCCGACTCCATTATTGGCGGTCAAGGGCTACGTGCAGGATCCCCCGCTAGCGAGAGAATAGACAGAACGGCATCAGCCCCCCTGAGTGCCACGAAACGCCGCAGCCTGACGAGACAGGCTATTCGACTCTCAAGTGTCGCAACCTCCCCCAGTCTGTTGTGGGGTCGCTTCTGCCCAGCCAGCCCCTATGGGGGAGGGGGGAGTGCTGTTTTGAGGCCTGCTATCAAGTACCCCGTCCCTGAATTGACGGGTATAGAGACGGAGCCCTCCAGAGCGAGCCCTCGAGGGTGGCCCACCCTGCGGCGGAGACGTCCCCCACTGTTCCCAAAACAGTAATCGGTCGAGGTGCGTGGCACGACGAGGATACCGAGGTCCGCGATCAGAGTTCCGACGTCCACCAGTGGTTCTAACCTATTCCGGTCAGCCCGAAAAGAGGAAGGGCGGCCCGGTGCAGTAGTACAAAGCGTGGGGCCGTAGCAGGAAGAAGCCGGCGAACCAGGCGAGGGAGTTTTCATAGCGTCGGGCCCTTCTGAACAGACCGTCAATCCTGGTCAGTCGCTCCCAGACGGCCCCTCGCGCCATGAGGCCCGGTGTTGGTTGGAGGGTTTCGTTTCGGTTTTCTAGAAAATCTGAGCTACTTAACTTTGTTGCAAACCTTTGCCTCTTAACCTCTTCGACCTCGGTGCTCAACACGGGTGAATGCCGCCTGCGCTGGAGATGCTGACGATGAGATCAATGACGCTGGCACTCCTGGCGGTATTCGCCGCAGTCACTCTTGGTGCAACGCTGGTGGGTGACGTCATCATTGAATTGTTTCTCTCTTTTCTTCCTTACCCATGGATGATCGCTTTAACTGCTGCTGCACTGCTCATCTCGTACCTTTTTGCAATCAGGCGTCGGCGCCCCGCCCGGTGGCTTCTGGTTATCGGCGGGGCTTTCGTGGTCGGCCTATTTTCCTTCCATGCGTCTTCGGCCGTGGAGTTGTTCAAGGGCAACTGGTACCTCACTCGGAATCATGCCCCTACCTTGTCCGTGCGCCCGAATCCTCCCACTGTCCCGAAGAAGGGGCGAACAACGATAGAGGCGACAGCTTCTGACCAGGATGGAGACCCGTTTGTGTTCCTCTACACTGTTCCACAGAGGGCCGGTACGGTCGGCGGGAGCGTCAAGCCAAGGGGTTGGACCACTAGCTCTCGTGCCATATATGAAGCACCAGACAGTGATGGCCGCGCAATGGTTCTTGTTACCGTTCGCGACGAAGGGCGTCAAGAGACCCTGGCCACTAGCAAAGATGTTTGGATCGCCGTTGTGACAGACGAGCCTACATCAAATGCCCTCAACTCTCAACTGGATGCGGCCAATGAAGCATTGGAGAAAGGGAACTATCCTGAGGCGGCAAAGCGCTTCTCTGATCTCCAGGACAAACTCGGGGACTTGCCACCCATATCGCTGGGCAAGGGTGTGTCTTTTGCCTCTAAAGGGGAATGGGATGTTGCTTTAAACGACTACAATAGGCTCGTCCAGAACCAGCCGAGTGACCTTGCATACCTCTTGAGAGCGCAGGCTAACTTGAAACAGGACCTCTTGCGACAAGCCGACAGTGACGTTGCCCGGGCGTTGCCACTTGTTACCGATCCCTCGCGCCAGAGTGTACTTCGCGCCTATAAAAACGCACCGAACATGGCCAAGAAGCAAGAACTTCTCAGGAAGGCTATAGCCTTGACCCCCGCCCCGATACCCTTGGCTGGCGTGACCGCTGTGCCGCCCTAAGTCACACCGTCTTGACCACGCGTCGGAGCGACACGGAAGGCCCGCCACAGTTCGAGCCGAACTGGAGCGCCGTCGATCTCCAATCGGAAGAGGTCATCATGGGTAAGACCACCCCGGAAACCATACAGATTGTCGCAGCAGGCGGAGGCGTGATAGTTGATGCGCGGCAGAGGACAGCCGCTGATTCGTCCGAATCGCAGCCGCTGCAAGGAACTCAGGAGGTAACTGGCCTTCTCTACGCGACCTGCACCCGCCCCTACGCCCGGGTAGGACCGATTAGTAGTTCTCCCTACGGAATGCGGTTGGACTGGCTACAGCCACTCTACAGCCTAACCGGAGGAAATCGGCGGTCTTCGGTGGACGCTGACGGAACGTGCCAAGTCGTGGACGCCCGCATCAGAGCGATCGATGGACGTTAGCCGATGTAGTCCGATGGAGAAGATCACACATGGCCAGGGGCCGTAAGGTTTGCCTAGACGTCTTCCACATACGGATGCGACTTAAGAGGATGAGCGAAAAGTCCACGGTTCAGAAAGCTTCTATGCCGAAAGGAACGGTCACATTCCTCTTTACGGACATCGAAGGAAGCACGCAGCTCTGGGAAAGGCACTTTGCGGTAATGAGGGAAGACCTGGAGCAGCACGATAGATTGATAAGGGCTGTCGTGGGGTCGAACGGCGGATACATCTTCAAGACGGGGGGAGATGCATTCCATTGTGCTTTCGAGAGTGCTCCAAGAGCATTAAGCGCGGCCCTTCAGACGCAGAAAGCAGTCGCGGCGCACCAATGGCGCGTGCCGGGTGGGCTTCGTGTTCGGATGGCGCTGCACACTGGGGTCTCTGAGGAGCGTGAGGAGGACTACTTCGGGCCGACCCCCAACCGCACGGCCCGATTACGAGAGACCGCCTGGGGTGGTCAGACCTTTCTTTCTCAGGCTACTGCAGCTCTCGTTCAGGATTATTTGCCTGAGGGCGCCAGCCTAATCCTTCGTGGGGAGCATCGTCTTAAAGACCTGCTCCGGCCTGAAATGATCTATCAATTGCATCACCCGGAATTGCCGTCCGATCCGCGCAAACCGAAATCGCTGACCGTCTTGCCCAACAACCTACCCGTGATTGGCAGGCATCTTGTGGGAAGAGTCCGAGAACTCGAGCAGATAAAGGAAGCGCTGGCGAAGACCCGCATACTTACTCTGCACGCCGGGGGTGGCTTTGGAAAGACTCGCCTGGCTCTGCAAGTGGGTGCAGATCTCTTAGACACGTTTGAGCATGGAGTCTGGTTGGCGAACATCCCGTCAACCAGCCCGGAAATGTTGCCGCAGATGGTGGCGCAAGTAGTCAACGTACCGTTTCTGCCAAGAGAAGATCCACTTGGCGCGTTGCTGTTCCACCTGGAGGCGAAGAACCTCTTACTCATTCTTGACGGCTGCGAGCACGCCGTTGATGCTTGCGGTGCGCTAGCGCACAAGCTGCTTTCAGCCTGCGCCGGCGTTCGGATACTGACGGCCAGTCAGGAATCCTTGAACATTCGTGATGAGCTTGTCTGGAGTGTGCCGCCTCTTTCGTATCCTTCTGCGGATGAAGCGGTCACGTTGACTAGAGTGCGGGAATTCGACGCTGTTCAATTCTTCTATGACCAAGCCAGTTTGTCGAACCCTTCCTTTCGACCGACTAAGGACAATCTTTCGTGGGTGGCGAGAATTTGCCACCGTTTTAAGGGGGTCCCATTACATCTTGAGCTGGCCGCACTTTGGGTTGATACACTATCGGTCCAAGAGATTCTCAGTCGGTCCGCTGAACCATACGGTCTTCTGCAGAGAGGCAGGTCGGACGCTCCTGCGCGACAGCAGAGCCTGCTAGCCTCCGTCGAATGGAGTTTTCGACTTTTGGATGAACACGAGCGTGCGCTTTTCAATCGAATGTCAGTGTTCCAGGGGAGTTGCGATTCGGAAGCTGTCGAGGAGGTTTGCTTGGAAGAAGACGTAGAGCGGGGACAGGTACCTCACCTTCTCTCGCGCTTGGTGAAGAAATCTTTTGTGCAAACGGTTGAAAATCCAGCCCTTGTGATGCGCTACCGTCTCGCGGACACACTCAGGATGTTCGGAGAGAAGCAACTCGAGGCCGCTCATGGACTGGAGGTCCTGCGCGAGCGGCATGCGCGCTACTTCCTAGAGTTTGCCCAGAAAGCAAGAGAGGGGCTGAGTTCCAAGGAAAGCCGCGCGTGGTTGATGCGGCTGGATCAGGACCATCTGAATCTTCTGTCGGCCCTGGACTGGTTCCTGGACCGCAGCAATGCGGAGTCTGCTCTACGCATGGTTCGTGGACTATCCAGGTTCTGGGAGATCCGAAGTTACTGGGCTCAGGGAGTGCAAGCAATAGAGAACGCCCTGCGTTTGCCGGGTGCGCTCGAACACCCCTCGCCTCGTGCGTATGCTCTCAATGCCGCCGGCTCATTGTTGCGGCTCCAAGGAGCATTCGATAAATCCCACGCTTACCATTCCGAGAGTCTTGCCTTGTATCAGGAGTTGGGCGATCAAAGACAAAAGGCCGGTGTGGTCAATAATCTCGCGAACTTGGAGCACGATCAGGACCACTACGCTGAGGCTCACCGTCTCTATTCTGAGAGCCTTGCAGTTTGGCGCGAATTGGGAGATGAACTCGGGATTGCTGAGGTCCTCCACAACCTGGGAAGCGTAACCCGAGACCAAGGCAATTACGCTGAGGCGAGAGAGCGTTGGGAAGAAATCCTGGATATTTGGCAGCGAACAGAAAGCAAGGAGCGTTTGGCTCAGACCCTCAATGATTTGGGTGATTTGGATCAACAGCAAGGTAAGTATGATAGCGCTCGTATGCGCCTCCATTCCAGCCGCAGAATCTTCCGCGAATTGGGAAACGCATTGGGTGTGGCGTTTGCCACAATGAATTTGGGCAACTTGGCGCTCGATCAGGGAGAATTCAGAGAGGCGCGGCGCCTTTATCGGCAGGCGGCGCGCCGATTAGACAGGTTAGGCGACAACAAGCGATGGCTGGGGCGAGTGAAGATTAGCCTGGGGAATGTGGCCCTCGCCGAGGAGAAACTCGACGAAGCCCGGGGCCTCTACCAGGAGGCACTCGGATCCCTGCGCGATTCGAACGACACGCTGGGGGTCGCGGTTGCCCTGATGAGTCTGGGAAATGTGGCTCGTGACAAGGGTGACCTTGACGACGCGAGTGCTCGGCATAATGAGGCCCTTGCGATCTATAAGCGTTTGGGGCATCAGCGGGCCGTGGCGACGGGGCTCATCAATCTTGGTAATGTAGCTTTGGACCGAGATTCTTACTCTGAAGCGCGTAGTCACTATGCAGGCAGTCTAGAGATATTTCAGGCTATGGGGGCGAAGCTGGAGATCATTTTGTGCTTAGAGCGATTCGCCAAGTTGGCGATAAAGCAACAGGAGTATGTACGAGCCCTACGCTTGTTTTCTGCGGCGACTGCTCAACGACGGGTGATCGGTGCACCTCTACAGCCTGCAGACGGCAAGGACTACGACAAGGACATAGCTGCAGTCGGTGAAATGCTGGGCGGCGAGAAGTCCTCTGCCTCTCAGGTTGCTGGTGAAAGAATGACCCTGGAGGAAGCTGTCCCCTATGCTCTGGCCCGGGATTGAGAAAAGTGCGGGGAAGTTGAAGGATTTTCCTGCTCCCACCTTGGGCTGATTGGCAAACGACCTGCAAACGCGCGAAGCGATCAAGGCCGTACTTATTCGTAATCCGGGTCACTTCGCGCTTAGCGCACCCTTGAAGTCCAATCCAGCCCCTTTCCCAAACCCACAACTTGCCCTATGTTTACTGGCGCTTCACTTCTTAGGACCCTTCACGTAACTCCTTGCTCGCAGGGTATCCAACAGGCAGCGATTTTGAGCGAACCTGGATTTCTTCAAACGCCGTGTAGGATCTTGGACCACCTAGTTCCACAGCCTAGGGAAAGCCCCATCGAACCAATCCCTGTTTAAGGCGTCCTTTTGGTATCCTCGGCGAGCCCGCTCAAGAATCCTGTCGAAGAAGTCGGATTGCCTGAGAAGGGTCGTTACTTCCATCTTGCCCACTTCAAGCTCGTCTCGTACTGCACTGAGATACGTGAAGATAGAGTACCTAGCTGATTTGGCGATCTTTTCCTCCGTCTTGTTGCTCCTGATCCGGTCTTCCTCCGCCTTTGAGAGATAGGTTGCACCGTTTCGTTGCGTTAAGAACGCACCAAGAACTGCGAGAGAAAAAAGCGTACCGCCTTTCCTCAGGATCCGGGCATCAGCTTCATCTTTCTTAATGAACTCCAACACAACATCCCTGCACTTTTCGCCACAGATCCAGACGAAGAGGGCCTCTTCCGCTCGCACATCGGGGTTAAAGAACTCATCATGGTGGCGGGAGAAGATGAGAGCTTTGTTTTTGTATGCAAGGACTGGCTTGCCCCTGAATGCCGCCATGTACTGCCCCGCCAAGTCGAACCGGATTAGCCTGAGTTTCGATCCTTCGCGGTACTTAGAAAGGTTCCCGGTCGGCCGTGCCCCTCTTCGAGTCAAGTAGATGTAGGGCTTTTTCATCTCGTCAAAATTGGCGCGTAACCTGCGCTGGGTCTTGTCCTGCGAAGCGATGTCCCACGGCCTTATCGGGTTTTGCGAGTTCGTGTACCGAATGACGTTGTCCACGATGTCGTCGGAAGCCGCGATAACTCTGACCAGAACCTTGAGGTCCGGCGAAGTTCCCTTGTTCTCAGCCAGAGAGACCGTAGTCTGGCACCCATTCACGATGCTGAAATTCTTCAATTCCAATTTCTCGTGCTTGTATTCGTAGGAATCACAGATGAACGCTATTCCATTATTGTAAGCCCAGAAATTTGGGTGTTCGGCGCTGATCTTGAGAGTGTCAGCAATTCCTGCGTTGACTGATCCCTTTCTAGAACCCAAGTACAGCCGCACGTTTCTCTCGAAGAGCCTGTTCCCGTACTTGTCATAGAGCCTGACTAGTTCACTACATGGGACATTCCCTACGTAAGCTTCACCAAACTGGGCCGTGGTCTCGTACCCTTCGAGAATGTCTAAGCTATCTGATTGAATGCGCCGTCGTCCACCCTGGACTTCCTCCCACAGATCCTTAATCAGGTCCAAATGGTAGTGGCGAATGGCACGGCTCTTCTCGATCTGCTCCGGATTCTGATTGTACACAGCGATCTTCTTCTCGATATTGACAGCCTTCTTGCCAGCATAGATGTAGAGCAACTCGACACCGTAGTCATCCTTTAGTGCTTCGAGGAAGTCCTTTGCGGCTTCGGCCAGGTCGGGACGTCCTTCCTTCTGTAGCGCTTCAGGACTCATCAGCCAGTTGAGACTACTCTCGAGGGTTGAGACATCTTTTTCTTTGGGACTGTGGGTGAGGTTGGGGGAAAATTTCGCCTGGCCGATCAGAACGCGCCCAGCATTGTGATCGACGAAGAAGAGATCGATTCCCTTATCGTTTGCACCTTCGACAGACACAGCTTCAAGGGCCTCGCCTTCGCCGATGTCGAGAATTTGGGTGGCAAACCAAAAGGCAAATGCGTCGTCCTCCTCAAGGCCATACTTCTTCCTAGTCTGGGCCACTTCGCGCTTTAGTGCAGCTTTGAAGTCCAATCAAAACCCTCCTAGACCCGGAACTTGCTCTATGTTTACTGGCGCTTCACTTCTCAGGACCGGCGCGAAACTCCTTGCTCGTGGGGAACGCAGAGCGCAGGGTGGGCTACCCTCCAGGGCTCGCTGGAGAGGGCTTCGTCTCCATACCCGTCCCTGAATTGACCCACCCCCGGTCGATGCTATAATTGGGTGTCCCGCGAAACTCCTGCCCTGCCCGCCGCTCGGCGTCGGCAGGGCCCCCGGGGAACATGACCGGGAGTCCAGAGGAGGAGACGGATGCCTCAGTACGAGATGGTCTATATTGTCCGGCCGGACTTGGAGCCGGAGGCGGTGCAGGCCGTGGTCGCCCGCGTCGGTCAACGTGTGACCGAGCAGGGCGGCAGCATTGACTTTGTGGAGGTGTGGGGCAAACGTCGGCTGGCCTCTTCCCTCGGCAAGTTCCGCGAGGGGATCTACGTGCTCACCCGTGTCACCATCGACAGCACCCACATCCCGGAGTTCAAGCGGCTGACCCGCATCATGGACGAAGTGATGCGGCTGCTGATTGTCGAGGCCGAGGGGCCTCTGCCGGTGCCGAAGGTCGCCCCCGAGCGGCCGAGTGAGCCGGCGAAGGAGGTCCCGGAGCCCGTGGCGGTGGAGCCTGCCGCCGAAGGCGCGGGTTCCGACGGGAACTAGGAGGGTGCCGTGCTGAACCGGGTGATCTTGATCGGTCGCCTCACCCGCGACCCAGAACTGCGGTACGTGCCCAGCGGTCAGCCCGTGGCTTCGTTCACGCTGGCGGTGGATCGGCCGTTCACCAACCAGGCGGGCGAGCGGGAGACCGACTTTATCGACATCGTGGCCTGGCGCAAGCTCGCCGACCAGGTCTCACAGCACCTGAGCAAGGGACGGCTGGTGGCGGTCGAGGGGCGGCTGCAGA
>Ga0209431_10002424_pt1 | contig 15181 bp, 23 predicted proteins | sample RifCSP13_3_FD_184021 | JGI IMG/M metagenome (GOLD analysis project Ga0209431, IMG submission 184021) | Soil microbial communities from Rifle, Colorado - Rifle CSP2_sed 13_3 (SPAdes) (version 2) | ecosystem: Environmental > Terrestrial > Deep subsurface > Rock core/Sediment | place: Rifle...
AAAGAATGTAGAAGATGATGACGATGATGACGATGATGACTATGACGGTAAGGATTACATGAATATAGCACTAGTCTGTGATACATCAAAGTGTATTGATAAACAAAAAGACGTTCCATTGAAGAATCATCTAAAAGGATTAGAAGACACCGAAGTGACAACATACAACGACAACAACAAGTCATGGAATCCAAACTCTTATGATGTTGTAGTAATCTCAGAATCTTCCGCTTCAGCAAAGACTGCCTGGCTTAAAAACAAGCAAGTTGGCATTCTTACTTTAGATGGCGCAAATTGGGATGAGCTTGATCTAGGTAATCGTGGAAGCAGTGAGGGTGGCGGAAGTAAAAAAATAGTAATTACAGACAATACCCACTACATCACAAGCGGATTTAAGCTAGGCTCAGTCGTTACAGTGACTACCTCATCTTCACACTTGGGGTATATTGCTGGCTGGGATGCTGGTTCAAGTCAAGTACTAAAACTTGCACATTATACAGGTAATGGAGCACAAAAGGCAAAGATCTTGGTTGCAGGAGAAGGCGATATACTAGTAGATGGTAGCACAGCTGCTGGCAAAAGAGTCTTTTTTGGTGCTCAATACTTTGATAATCTTACAGATGATGGCAAGAAACTTTTCAATAACGCCTTAGAGTGGGCATCTGAATATGTTGGTTAAGATATTTTTTATTAGTTTATAAAAAATTAACGCGCGATACACTTTGTGTCTGATAGATGTTTTAAAGTCTAGATTTTTGTGAACTTTACTTTGACAACAAGATTGCCTTTGTATATGTCGATTTTTATGTTTTCAAGCGCTGATATATATCGTTTAACTTCCTTTTTGCTACGCGCCATAAATGCGCCATTTGGAATTAACAGACCATCTCGTATTAGCGATTTAATTTTTCTATAGCCAGAAGTTGATGGAATTTTACAAATATCTAAGATTTCAAGTGGAGTTTTTGACTTGTCTAGTGTAGAGTCAAGAATCTTTTTCTTATCATCATCTGCAAAGGCTTTTAGAATTAATTCAGCAACTAATTGATCTTCAACTAACATCCATTCATAATCCGCACTATGGCCAAATTTTTTGCTAGTATTGATAAATTGACTTCTCATATGTCGTAAGTTTGTTCTAGTAGCGGCAAATGCCGTAAAAAAACTCTTTTCTAAATAGTCTGAGATCTCGCGCCTGTGATTAATATCTGACTCTAGTTCCATATGCGACTTTTTTGTTTCATAGAATAAAAACACCAACTGCCACAAATGGAAATTAAAAAATATTTTATGCATGGCATATTTTTTTCTAAGATAAAACTAAGTTATTTCTAAATAAAAAAATCATACAATCAATTATATCATGTCAGACTCAATTCCTCAGTCATGTTTTTAACCAATCACATCCATACTATTATTACGACATTGGAAGATCCTAGTAATACAAAGAGATCCTCTAAGGAAGATAGTAAAGTAATTGTCAATATACCAAAGCGACTTTTGGAGCAATTTGATATGATATGTGAAGCAAAGTATTACTCAAGAGCTGAAGGAATCAAACAAGCTCTTCATGAATTTATCACGAATAGTATGCCAGAAGATCGTCTTTTATCATCTGTGCAAAAGATGGTAGAAAGTCAAACTAGATCAGCTTTTTTTAGATTAGCTCAAGAATTTACAGTAGCTAATGATTCAAAATACAAAACTTTACAACAACAAACGCATACGTTGCCAATAGCTGTTTCATCAAACAGATATAATGATACCAATAAGAAGATAACTAACAAATTCAAGTATCACAAATTCATATCGTGCTAAGAATTCTAGAGAAGAACCAAGAAGATAAAGCAATTGATAGGTTTGAAAAAGCTTGGAATCATCACTTAGTTCAAATGTTAAATAAAAGAGAGATTTTCTTTCAGACATGAACTGTAGGAGATGCCATCACACAGACCAAGCACATGAGACTTCTGAAAATAACCCATCACTTGCAAAGGCTGGGAAGTGTCTCATTCCTCAGTGCACATGCAAACAATACCTTGATACCATAGAAGCGATTGACGAAGATTTACTCTAAATATGCAGCAAAAATGAACATACCACCTGTGGTTGCATCAACTTGTAATTTCTCATCTAGTCCAACTGACGGAGTTTCCATCTGCGATTCCATTTCCTTCATCTTTGCAAATTCTGCTTGTTTTTGTTTCATTATATTGTCGGAAAAGTATGGATCCTGCCCTATTGCTAAAACGAGTAAACCCATGATGGCAAGAGAACCAGCTACTACTACCATGGACCACCCCACTGCCCTATAGTTATGAGGATCTCTCATTTGCTTCAAAGCAACGCCACCCAGGATTTAATCTTTTATTCATCAGATCTCAACATAATAACATGCAGTGCCCTTGTTGCGGTGCCAAAATGGAGAAAGTGCAAGAGCTTGAAAATAGCTATCTTATGAAATGCACACAGTGTGGTTTGAGCGATACTAGGTTAAAGTGATGAACTTGTCTTATTTTCTATCTTGAATAGCTGCAACATGAGCAGATCTAGTGCTTTTTTAAGATGGTCAAATTCGTTTAGGGAGTGCATCTGGGTCTCAACAAGAGTCCTTAGCACTTGAACAAGTGATTTTTGAAAGTTGTCTGTTGCCGAGGCCTCAAGGGCATTTAATTTTGAAAGCATTATATCAAGTTCTTTTCTTGTTTTTTGATCTTTAGACTCGGGTTTTGACACAGTAAGTATTTTTTCCCATAATATATGAAGATAAAGTTAAAGCACGCACAGTAAAAGTAGATTTTATGATCGAGAAAAGACTCGATGCATTAAACATCACACTCACCAGTCCTCCAAAACCTGTAGGTTCCTATATGCCTGTAGTAATAACTGGCAAGCTTGCATTTGTGTCTGGGCAGATTCCAATAAAAGATGGCAAGGTAACCTATGCTGGCAAAGTATCAAAGGACCTATCAGTTGAAGATGCTCAAAAGGCTGCAAGACTTTGTACAATAAACGCACTTGCTCACCTTAAAGCTGAACTTGGGAGCTTGGACAGAATTTCTAAAATTGTTCGAGTATCAGGATTTGTAAACTCACCTCCTGAATTTACAGATCAACCAAAAGTGATCAATGCTGCATCAGACTTGCTTTTTGAAATTTTTGGACAAAATGGTCAACATGCAAGAATTGCCGTGGGGGTTTCAAGTCTTCCGCTAAATTCTGCAGTCGAAATTGATCTAATAGCAGAAATCAATTGAGTTTTGAATTGAATTTCTTTAGAAAGGTAGTTATCTTATCTTTTGGAATTACTGCACCGCATGCCTTGTTATGCCCTCCACCAGAGCCTCCAAGTTCGGTAGCAAGTGGATTAACAATTTTTCCCAGATGAATCTTGCATCTTCTAGAACCACGTATTGAGACTGCATAGACGCCATTATCTTCCCTGAACTTGTATGACACGCCAACATCTTTGCCTGACATCCCTAAAACAAAGTTAACAACCATGCTTGCACCAGAGTCAGTGACTTCCATGTATGCAAGGTTTTTCATTGTCTTCATGTTTTCTTTTACTTTTTGAATCACGCCAGAGATTCTTTCTGCTTGTATACGCGCAAACTCAAAGGCGTTTGGTATATCATGAGGATATTTTGATTCACTTAGCTCATCTACAAGATAAAGCAGATATTCACTGTCTTTTTGATGGCTCACAATAGTAAATGTAAGAACTGTGGCCTCAAGGAGGGCAAACTGCCTATCAAATTTTTGTAGCATTTTTGAGCCGAGTGGCCTGTCTTCCATATAGTCAGTTATTGCAGCACATGCAGCTATGAAGGCGCTATGGTCATTAAGCTTTGATTTAAAAGCATCATACACCTGAACTGTGGTGCATTCATCAATGGTATGGATTAGCTTGACTTTTAGTTTTCCTATCTGTTTTTTTATTTTTTCATCCAAATCATGATGATCAATGTATGTTATTGAAACACGTTTTTTTCTAAGGTCTGTTAATAGGTTCACAAATTGTTCTTGGTTTGTCTTGCTTAGTCCCAAATCACAGATGTAGAGGGTTTTTAGGGATTCGTTATTTCTGAGATGTTCAAGCTCATTCATTAAACCTGGGTAATCTACTAGTTTTGTTTCTCCACCAAATGCTTGACGTACAAGTGATGCTGCACTTATACCGTCGGCATCTTCTTTATGAGACACACATACAACTTTAGTTCTTGCCATTGAATAATCAATGACATTACCACCCTCATTTAAACTAAAAAACAATCAGACAGATTTCTTGGTCTTCATGTAAAGCCTAAACCTAGAAACAAGATTCTGATGTCCTGCCACATCTTGCAAAACAACGCAATACATATCATAAAATGATATTCCTAGCAGTCCTGCTTCTTTGTCAAGTTGACCTATCTCATCAAGTATTTCTGGGTCTGTTGATTGTACCACAAAATCATCGACGAGTTTTATGAAATCGCGTTCTAATTCGACCATTTTCAATTTAACCTGAAGGTTTATGCTATATGGGACAAAGTTGCCAGATTAGACAAACTGCTTAATTTTTTAATTAATTTCAGCTTTAGAGTGGTTTTTGTTACGCATAATTTTAATATCCATTTTTTGAAGTTATGGTATAGTGGAAACAAAAAACATTGGCCTTCGTAACATCGAAGTAGCTGATACAAAGATTTCTGCAATAGATGGCGTAAATGGTAAACTAATCTACAGAGGGTATGATGTTTTGGATTTGGTTAAAAAGTCGACTTTTGAGGAAACTGCATGTATGCTTCTTAACGATGACCTTCCGTCACAGAGTATACTTTCTGACTTTTTTGACAATCTTGTGGCAGCCCGCGAAATACCTTCTTCTGTAGAGAAAAATCTAAAAAACCTACCTAAAACTGCAAATCCCATGGATGTATTACAATCCTGTGTTGCAGAGCTTGCATTATATGACGATGTCAAGTCGGATGATAAGACTGTAAACTATCATAAAGCAGTAAATCTCATTGCCAAGATACCTACAGTTGTGGCCTACTGGGACAGAATTCGTAATGATAAAGAGCCTGTAAGGCCATCAAAGAAGCTAAACCATGCAGGCAACTTTCTTTACATGTTAACTGGAAAAGAGCCTGATAAGGAATTTGCAAGGATTTTTGATATTTGCTTGATTTTGCACGCAGAACACAGCTTTAACGCCTCGACTTTTGCAGCAAGAGAGGTAGCCTCAACTAGAGCTCACATGTATGCTGCAGTAAGTGCTGCAATCGGAGCCCTAAGTGGCGAGCTACACGGAGGTGCGAACTTTAAGGTAATGCAGATGCTTTTAGAGATTAAAACTGAAGACAGGGTAGAATCATGGATTAAAGAAAGACTAAGTCAAGGTAAGAAAATTATGGGCATGGGACATGCAGTATACAAAACCTTTGACCCACGAGCTGAAGTGCTAAGAGAATTATCAAAGCGATTATCAGAAATGACTAACGATCCTTGGTATAAAATTACAAAACGAGTTGAAGAGGTAACCGCAGAAGAGATGAAAAAGATAAAGGACTCTGACATTTTTCCAAACGTTGACCTTTATAGCGCGTCAACTTACTATATGCTAAAAATACCACCTGATCTGAATACACCAATCTTTGCAATCTCTAGAGTTGCTGGTTGGGCAGCTCACATTATCGAAGAAAAGTTTGCAGAAGCAGCGCCAAAGCCAATGCTTTACAGGCCACAGGCTGTGTATGTAGGAAAGTACTGTGGCCCTTCTGGTTGTGAGTACATACCACTTGAAAAAAGAGAGTGATTTAGTTTCTTGTTTCTAGCCACTCTTTGGCTTTTACATCTACGTCGTATTTGTGCAATACTAGAAATACCATCTCATAAAATGTGATTCCACGCTTTTGTGCCTCGCTGTCTATCCACTTTAGGCCGTCTGCAAGCTCTTGATCATATTCGGAAAACTCTACTAGCTCGTCTACCATGTTAGTAAAGAAGGAGTGTGGCTCCAGCATTAGTAGCAGATTTTAATTTTGGTTATTCAGTCCAGCATTCAAAATATATAGACAATTGGCTCCTTTTTGGTTGACATATGGAACATGTCTTTTTTTGTGATGGAGATCAGAAACGAATTTCATGGGTAATTCAAGGCGATAGCTCCAAAGTGGAACAGTCTAGAGATCAGGCAGAAATCTATCTTGATAAAGTTTCAGCCCTACAATCAAAATACATTGCACTTCATGCTGGGATCTTTTGGTGCGTTGGAAGATTCATTATAAAAAATGGTGACACCATCAAAGTCATGCTTGAATCAAAGCCAATGTATGAACATTTGACTGGTGGCACTAGTTCAGATTCGTTTATAGACGCAAGAACTAGTTTTTTAAACCAGCTTATACAGCAAAGAAAGCTTGTTGTGCGATATGAGTTAATTGAGTCAGAAAAAAACATTGCAACAAGGCTTTTATCATCTTAAAATTACGCCAACATCCATCAGGTTTGTGTGTGTTGGTCCTGTAAATATTAGACCGCCGTATTTTTTAAAAAAATTGTACGAGTTGTTATTTTGTAAAAAGTTTTGAATTTTTTTTGGCATAAATTCCGCATTACTTGCAATCGCACCTGCGGCATCTGTATTTCCATCCTTACCGTCAGTTCCAATAGAGGCTATTGTTAGGTTTTCGTTTGTTTTATGAATTTCTTGTAGTGCGTGCAAAACCAACTCCTGATTTCTACCACCTTTACCCTTACCAAGTACTTTGACTGTGGTCTCCCCACCAAAAATTATGCATGAATTAGGCTTTTTTGGCATAGATCTTACTAATTTTTTTGCAGCCTGCTTAACGTCGCCAGTTATAGGATAGATGACTTTAGTTTTTAAACCAAGGTTTTTAGCTTTTTTTGCCATCGCATATAGACAATCCTTGTTTTCAGCGATGATGTAGTTTTTTATTTTAGCGCGTTTTGGTGTTTCAGGCATTTTTCCACTCACACCAAACTTTATTCTTTTTAAGACACGGCGTGGTACAATTTTTTGTATTTTGTATTTTTTCAATATGTTTTTGGCATCTCTAAATGTAGTCTTATCATAATATGTCAAACCTGATGCAATAGATGAGAGATCATTACCAACAACATCTGACATTACAAGTGCAACTGCGTCACAGAAAAGATTTTTAGTAATTTGACCACCCTTTATTTTGGAAAGATGTTTTCTAACGCAATTAATTTCATGTATATCTGCGCCAGCTTTTAGTAAAAGATTTGTTACTAATTTTTTTTCATAAAGTGATATTCCATCAGGCAATGCAACAAGTGATGAACTTCCTCCTGATATTAAGAACATTACAAAATCGGTTTTTTTTCTTTGTCGTAACAATTTTATAATTTTTTTGGCAGCATAAAGGCTTTGCATGTTTGGTAGTGGATGACCAGCATGTAGAATTTCAAAATTTTTATTTTTAAACATAGAGTTTGTGTTTTGTGGAATCACTATGATTCCACCGTTTACATTTATTTTAGAACTGATACTTTGACCCATCAAGTCTGCTGCTTTTCCAAGTCCAATTACAAAGATTCGTTTGTATTTTGACAGGAAAATGATATCTGAGTTTAATACAAGTTTATTTTTTTTTATAATTTTTTGCAAAGCAACATCTGGTGTGGCTGTAGCAAGCCCTTTTTCTAGTATAAGCAACGCATTTTTTTTATCAGAGTTTGTGGCAAGTCCGTTGAAGTTTTTAATTTGTGCTGACATTCTTTAAACCAAAAAACACTTGTAATTAAAGGATAAAAAGTGATCAATGAAGACATGGAAGACTCGTTTTATTATTGAGTGAATATGACTGTGTATTAAATAAAGAAAAACAGCACCCAACATTTGAATTACATACAAATAGCCAAACTGATCTTTGAAACATGTGCAAGCTAACAACCTCATAAAAGAAACTAGTCCATATCTTTTGCAGCATGCATACAATCCAGTAAAATGGTATGCGTGGGGAGAAGAAGCACTAAAAAAAGCAAAAGAAGGGAACAAACCAATCTTTTTGAGTATAGGATATAGTGCGTGTCACTGGTGCCACGTTATGGCGCACGAATCATTTGAAAACGAAGAGATTGCAAAAATCATGAATGAAAATTTCATCAACATCAAAGTGGACAGAGAAGAACGCCCAGATCTTGATGACATATACCAAAAGGTTTGTCAGCTTACTACTGGCAGTGGAGGGTGGCCACTGAGCGTATTTCTAACACCTGGTCAAAAACCATTCTATGTTGGAACCTATTTTCCAGTTCTAGACAGTTACGGAAGACCAGGTTTTGGCAGCTTGCTTAGACAGCTTTCGCAATCTTACAAAGAAAAACCACAAGACATTGAAGCTGCCGCAACCAACTTTATGAATGCGCTTGTAAAGACAGAATCAATTTCTCTGCCATCAAAACTTGACAAATCTATACTGGATGAGGCTGCGATGAATCTGCTACAGATGGGCGATCCAATAAATGGCGGATTTGGTCACGCACCAAAATTTCCAAATGCAGCTAACCTTTCTTTTATGTTACGATACTCAAAACTCTCAGGCATATCAAAATTCCAAGAATTTGTTTTGAAAACTCTTACAAAGATGGCAAATGGCGGAATTTATGACCAACTTGGAGGAGGATTCCACAGATATTCTACAGATTCAAGGTGGCTTGTACCGCATTTTGAGAAGATGTTATACGATAACGCGTTATTACCAATAGTTTATGCCGAAGCTTACCAGATAACAAAAGATCCCAAGTATCTTGATGTTGTAAATCAAACTCTACAATATGTGTTACATGAGATGACCTCGCTTCAAGGTGGATTTTATTCTGCTCAAGATGCAGACTCTGAAGGAGAAGAGGGAAAATATTATGTGTGGAAAAAAAACGAAATTCAAGAAATTCTAGGAAAAGATGCAGATGTTTTTTGCCTTTATTTTGATGTAACAGATGGTGGAAACTTTGAAGGTCATACCATACTTAACAATAACATCAACGCATCTACTGTAGCATTTCATTTTGACAAGACAGAAAACGAGGTAAAAGAGATTGTCAGGCGTTGTTCTGAAAAACTATATTCAGTTCGCTCAAAACGAGTTAGACCAGGAAGAGATGAAAAAGCTCTTACAAGCTGGAATTCGTTGATGATTTCTGCTTTTGTAAAGGGATATAGAGTGGGTGGCCAACCTGTGTTTTTACAAGCCGCACAAAATTGTGTAAAATTCATTGAGGAAAGACTAACAAAAAATGGTGAACTTTTGAGAACGCACAAAGACGAACAGGCAAAACTAAAGGCCTATCTTGATGACTATGCGTATTTTGTCAATGCACTTTTAGATCTCTTTGAAGTACATTCAGATAAAAAATATCTTGAACTTGCACTATATTACGCAAACTACCTAGTAGAACACTTTTGGGATTCGAATGAAAACAACTTCTTTTTCACGGCCGATAACCACGAACAATTAATTATTCGTACAAAGAATATCTATGACCTTTCATTGCCATCTGGAAATTCAGCTGCAGCTGGAGCTTTTCTGCGACTTTACCACCTTACACAAGAAAAGAAATTTCTTGATATATCAGCTAAGATAATGGAATCGCTTTCTACCACGGCTGCTGAAAACCCATTTGGCTTTGGGCAGCTTCTTAATGTGATGTATATGTATTTACAAAAACCAATAGAAGTCACATTGCTAAACCAAAAAGATTTAGAAATTTATAATTATCTTACTAGAAAGTTTCTTCCAGAATCCATACTTGTAACAGTTGATAATGAGGAATTTTTAGGCGGTCTTAAAAAATACCCTTTCTTTGCAGGAAAAGAATATGACAAAACAAAAACAACAGTTTTTGTATGCAAAGATTTTACCTGTTCAATGTCGCTGCATTCGATGTCAGAAATAGAAAAACTGGTCTAAGAAATCTTTTTTATGTTTATTTCTAATTTCTCGCCAACTGCTGGCCTTCCCATTTTTTCGTATCTGCGTTTTGGCATTGTAATTGTTATGGCAGTCTGAGCGTAACTTTTGACTGTAATAGTGGGCTGTGAATGTAGTATTGCTTCAATTACTGGGGCAATCTGTTCTTTTAGTTCGGGGTCTAGTTTTTTATTGATTGCATCTAGCATAAGCTGCTTTTGTGATATTGGCTCAAGCTGGACGTCTTCAACAAGGGAGATCTGCACAGTCTGACCATTATCTATAAGCTGTTGTATTTTGTATTGAACAATTTCTGACATTAACTTTCGTTAAGATACTTGGAATTTATCTCTAACGTACAATTACATGCTATGCTTTGGCTTCAATTACTGCCTTTTTTATGCTAGGTGCTCGACGTTTTATGATTTCGTTGAATTCATTAATGTCTTCTAGGGTTACCTTTTGTTTTTGGTTTGTATATGTCTGCAAAAACCCTGAATAAACAGCGCCCACAATGATTCCAAAGGTGGTATCGTCTATGTTCATAACTTCTGGAACAAATGCTTGGGCAATCTGTTTGTATGATGAGGCTACACTGATATAATAGTCGATTAGGGTCTCAACATAATCCCTGGTAGTTTGAGTAATTGGCATAGGATACGATTAGAGTTATCATTTATAATAGTTGATTTTAGAGAAAATACTAACATAATATTGACCCCGTTTCTTTTTAGCTAGATCGCAAACTCTGTGTCATGCCAATAGAGATAAACCGAATCAGTAAACCATGTCCACAGTGTAAAAGTACGACCATATTTAACACAGGCAAGGACTTTTTCTGTGGAAAATGCCTAACTACAATTCCAAAAGCACCCTAAATTATTAATTCATACTTTCACATATCAGGTATGATGTGGAGGCTGGAACGCGAACAAGGCTATTTCAAGATTCATGATGTGAACAAAAACATTGCTGGCTATTTTGATCCAGAATACGGTGAAATTTTTCCAGAACACAAAATCAATGAAATAATAGAACAGATGAACAAAAATCACGAAAAAATTCCGGGTGGATATCTTATGGTTCCAATGGTTAAATTTGAGATATTTAATACTGAGCAAGAAATGAACTTAGATCTTCTTAGCACGCAAGTGGATGCAGCAAAAGAGAGAATTACAAAGTGGCAGAAATTTATCTCATCCAAGCAAAATCTTGCTCATAAGATAAATGTATCACATACTGATCAATACATGTTAAGCATAACCTTTCCAATTTCTTTTCCAATGCCAATTCCACTGGATAAAAAACTAATTCTTGACGGCCTTGAAGCTATTTTAGGTTCATTACACGAGCAAGGCTTGCTGTGATAACTGCAGATTTTTTTGTAAACAAAAGGTATGAGAAGACAGAGAATGCAAGCATTACTCCAGAACCAAGTGGAAATTCTGGAACTACAGTATATTCTTCTGATTCAACAGTAAGTGAATAATCTTTTGCCTTTCTTGATTGGGACTTGTCAGTGACAGAGACAAGAAAGGGAGCTTCCTCTCCGCCTCTCAAATACTGCGGTTCGGTGTATGCTCTAGCTGCCGCAACAACTTTACCATCCCCATCATAAAGTGTTGCTATCACCACAACTGTATTAGCTGTTCTATAGTCATGATTTGCCACTATGCCACTTATTATAAAATTATCAACTATATCTCGCCTATCATGTGTTGACACTATCTCAAGTGATTCTGCTTTGTAGTCAGTTGGTTTGAATTTAATGTCAAGTGAATAATGATCAATTAGTGGGATATCTTTACCAAAAAAGATCAAGTCAAATGGACCCTTTTTCTGAGGCAGTATTGTTTCAAGAATGGAATATGCGCTCATCGTACCAAGAGTCTGACCATCTTCAGAATAGAATGTAGCTGTAACAACTATTTGGTTTAATGGAACAGAAGCGTCATTTTGAATCTCACCTACTATATGAAATACGCCATCTTCTCCAATGTATTGCTGATCATTAATTATTGAAACCTGAGCCCATGCATTAGGTAGTATCAAAAGCAGAGGCAAAAAAATTACCATACACCACTTTTTTATCAAACAAAACACCTCTAACATTAATAGTTTAAAGAACTTATGGTGAAATGCCCTTTTTTGCCATGTTATAAGACGCAAGGGCACTTGTTTCATACTCAAATGATTGTTGTAATATCTCATCAGATCGGATCTTAGTAGAATTGTCTCCAGTTTCAATCCATTCTTTTAGAAGCCTATCGCTTTCAAGCTGTGACTGTGTAGCTAGTTTGAAGAGTTTAAGTGAAGTGGCAAATGCTTGTGGTGGTAGTAACGCATCATATCTTGAGAGGATGTTTTCAAGCCCTTTAATGTGATTTTCAGAAATTTGCAATATCTCTTGTTTTGTCAGGTCCCCTTCCTGCCACATTCTTATTTTTGATTCATAGTCTGAGACTTGATTTTTAAGATCTTCTTGTATTTGTTGAAGGCTATTTCCAAACCTTTCTCCGGAGATCTTTGCCTGATCAAGATAGTAATTAAAAGCCACTACAAGTACTATAATTATTGCTCCTACAAAAATTGCAATGTAGGTGCCTTTCTTTGAATTGACAGGTTTTTTCTTCACGCAATAGGTTTTTTTGCAGTCGAAATAAATCTATTCGAAAGTCTACTTGGAAACTTTTTTTTATGATTTTTTAGCCTATGTAATTTCCTTCGGCATCTGCCTTTAGCTCTATTACCATTACACTGCCGCTGATAAATGAATCATTTCTGATGGTGCGAACACGTCCCACTTCAAGATGATATGGCCATATGTCGACTACCACTGTCCCAACTTTTACATTTTCAGGAGCATCTGTTATCTTGATATCTTCTTTTTTAATGCCATAATCTACAAGTTTTTTTATACTGTGATTAAGCAACGGCTCCGGCAATCCGTGGTTTATTGCCCACACAGTCCCAGTATATTCTATCTTTTCCAATTTAAAATAAAGTTATTTTCTTCTATAATTATCCTTCGGGGCTTACTACTTTGAGTGTCATAGTACTTATGACTCTGGCTAGGCTCCTTATTCTAAGGGAGACTGCTTTATCAAAATCTTCTTGAGTGTCAGCTTGCACCTCTGCTATTATGTCATACGCGCCAAAGGTTACATACGCCTTTTTTACCTGTGGGATGCGCTTTAGCTCTTCAATGATATAGTCTTCTGTCCCAAGATCACAGTTAAGTAAAATGTACCCCACGTGCATACTTTTTCCTTCCAAAGATTTGTTACTTAACTTTGTCTATGATTTGAAAGCCAATGGAGGGATTTGGACCCTCGACCTTCTGCTTACAAGGCAGATGCTCTAGCCAGGCTGAGCTACATTGGCATTAGGTAATGGGAAAGTTTGGATGGTTTAAAATGTTATCACACAAACCAAAGCTCTAATCAAATCAACACAGATAAGAAACGGTTTTGGTTAGGTAAAATTCAGAGTATTGATTCAAAAATTTTGAATGAATCTACGCATGTATCTATAAATCATTTTAAAAAAATGAAATCTAGTCTATACTCATCTATATAATGGATATAAAAACTTGATGAAAATTTGATACCACTTAAGGGATTAAAGCATTTGTTTAACGAACTATATTTTCTAAACTTTCATAAGGTTTGATCTTGTTTTTCATATAAGGAATTAGTTTTCCCAAGTCTACTATAGCACTATCAATTTTATTTTGCTGGTACTTACCAAGTTTAGAACTCATTCTTTGCTCATACTCAGAAATTTCTAGAAAAAGTTTTTGAGCCCTATCCATAAGTTCATGCGCTTCTTTAACAGGGTCTGAATAATTATTCCAATTCCAGTTGAGTCGTGTTATTTCTTCAGATAATTCAACGGTTTTGATAACTTTGAGTAGACCTTCTTCATCTGTATAAGAATCTAGATTTCTGTCTCCTTCCCGCGTATCTGAATCCAATACCATGAATATTCACTATCTATTACGATTAATAATAGGAAGTATGTGTCATAATCTTACATCATTACTTGTCTCATAACCCTCTCTGTTCTTCTTAACAATCACATTCCCCAGTATAACACGAAAAAGCATAATAAAAGCAATACACTCCAAGAGAAAAAAGATTTTTTGTAATTCTTGGATTACTACAAGATTAACTTTCGAGCAAATCATAACTTACGTCATAATCTAGTGTGGTGTGTTTTTACGAATAAGCGGGGCTGCGTTTTTTCCTCTTTCCTGCTTGGTTAAATGATATTCAGTATTATATTAGCCAAAGCTTAAATTAATTACAATCAAACAAACCACGTGCCATTTTTCAAAGTTAATGTGATAATAGAAAATAAACCAGAAATAAGTGACCCAGAAGGGGATACCATATTGCATGATCTAGTTTTGAAAGGAAATAATGTTGCCGTAAAAAAAATCCGTTCGGCTAAAATGCTAAAGTTTGAAATCGAGGCAAAGAACAGAAAACTTGCTGAAAAGACTGTAATGGACTTGTGTAATGAGTTCAGAATATACAACCCGCTAGTAAGCCAAGTCTTAGTTGAGAGTTTAGAGTCTTAACTAGTTTTTATTACCTTACGTTTTAGTGCAGTCACGTCTTCCAACGCCCCGTCTATTAGAAGCTTACTTCGCAGGTGCTTTGCCAAGTCAGTCTCTGTGATAATTCCTACAAGCTTCCCATTTTCCAAAACAAGGAGCCTGCGTATGTTGTTGTTTAACATTTTCTGGACGGCGTCTTCTATTGGTGTCATAGGTTCTACCCATCTAAACTTTTGAGACATTATCTCAGAAAGTGGTACATCGGCAGTTTTTCTGTCAGTGACTGAAACTTTACGTGCAAGATCGCGCTCAGTTACTAGGCCTATAGGATTTCCATCTTTGATAACTACAAGAGAGCTAATCTCTTTTTCCGCTAGTAAAACTGCTACATCTTTTGCTGTTTTGTTATAATCTATGGTGATTACATTACGAACCATGATGTCACGTACATGACCCATAGCTAGTACCAAAATGAATTCGAATAAAAATGATTTCATTCGATTCAATTTAATAACGCTAACAAGCTATGAAAGCTGTGAAAGTGGGTGTTATCGTTTTTCCTGGAAGCAACTGTGACAGGGACATGCACCATGTGCTTTCTGATGTTTTTAAATTAGATGCAGAACTTGTGTGGCATACCCAAGAATTGCCAAAAAACCTTGATGCTGTA
>Ga0209431_10002425_pt1 | contig 15179 bp, 22 predicted proteins | sample RifCSP13_3_FD_184021 | JGI IMG/M metagenome (GOLD analysis project Ga0209431, IMG submission 184021) | Soil microbial communities from Rifle, Colorado - Rifle CSP2_sed 13_3 (SPAdes) (version 2) | ecosystem: Environmental > Terrestrial > Deep subsurface > Rock core/Sediment | place: Rifle...
ACCCTTGTTGGCGAAGGATACGATCACGGAAGCATGATAGCACGGATATCATGCTAGGGCAAGCCGCTCCTGCAAGAGCGAGCGGTCCGCTGCCTAACGGCCTCGAGATGAGCCGCCCGGCCAGCCAAGGCTAGTATCGCGCCAAACTCAACACTTGGCTGGCCGGGTCGGCTCCATCGAGTTGTTAGGCCGCCCATATTTGGTGGGAAACACATCGCTCTAAAACACAACGCCCGACATGCGCTAGCACGTGAATGTCGGACCTTGGAGCAACGGAAGTAACCTAGCCGGCGCTTTTCGACATACTGGACCTGCCCGCCACAAAGAAGCCGACTGCTATCAAGGCCTGGATCAGGGCGACCACCCAGGAAGCGTTATGGGCTGGTAAGGCGGCAAACTGACCAAACTGGCCAATTAGACTTACTACAGCCCACAGGCCAAACAGCAACGTGTAACCCAGGACGAGCGAGTCACGCGTTTTCGAGGCCTCTGCGTTCCTAACCAACCAGGCGATAACGCCAAGCGACAGCCAGCCCACAGCGCCTACCATGATGGAGAAGTACTGTGCGGCGCCAACGACGCCGAGCGCGCCAGGCGCTACTGGAGCCAGGAGTGAGAGGAGGCTTAGCAAGACTAGGACAATCGCCGCGATGATAAACATGACATTGAGTTTCATTTGATATTCTCCTTGAGTGATTCGTGTGCGCCTCTCAGCAAGGCACATGATCGGCTGACAATATGCGGTTGGAGGGGATAAGGCATTTGTCTGATGGGCATTCTCCTATTCTCTGTTTGATGGACTCGACCAGAACCCGTTCACACACAACTGCGAGTGCGATGGGCCGCCTAACGGCCTCGAGATGAGCCGCCCGGCCAGCCAAGGCTAACATCACATGAAAAGGCTAACCTGGGCTGGCCGGGTCGGCTCCATCGAGTTGTTAGGCGCCCGGACTACCTTCTGGCGGGGCGATTTCTCGCCTGGGTTTCGACCTGAGCCCAGAATTCGTCGTGGGGGATCCCCTTGCCGTCGCGGATTTGCTGCCTAGCCTTCTCCAATATGGCCTGGAAGCGGGCGGAGTTCGCGAGCACAATGCGCTCGGCGTCTTCGTCTGTGGTAACGGAAAGAATCACCGCCACTGGCTTCCCGTTCCTGGTCACGAGGACGGGGCCCTTCTCGGTGGCCTTCAAGTACGAACTGAATTTGGCCTTGACGTCAGCCAACGGGGCAATTCTCATAACTTCACCTCATCCCGTCCGATCTTCAGGCGATTTCCTCGCTTGACGCCGATGGCGACGATGTGAACGATCCTGCGCGTCGAGTCGATGTTGTAGAACACACGGAACGTGTTCTTAGGACCGGACCTGAGCTCCCATTCGGCCTCGAGCTCAGTGGTGGGTGAGAGCAGCTTCCGATTGGTGCTCTCTCTGTTCGGTTCGCCGGCGAGATGGATCTCGATAGCCTCCTTGATGAGACCATGGTGCTTCCTGGGGATGGCCCGAAGGTGCTCATACACAACTGGCGCGTAGAGAATGCGAAAAGGCGGCGTCCGGACCATCTGACTAGGATTATAGTCAGTAACGTGAGCTTGTCAAGGAGGGAGTTTGGATCGTGAGGGTGAGCTGCGGGCGCCTAACGGCCTCGAGATGAGCCGCCCGGCCAGCCAAGGCAAGTATCGCGCCAAACGTGTCACCCGGCTGGCCGGGTCGGCTCCATCGAGTTGTTAGGCGGCGGGAACTCACCTTCCAAGATCGGCAAACAACGCCGCACAATCTAGTGCTTCTTGCCAGACCTCGCCATGGTCTTCGATGGTCCACCAGGCTGAGAGGACCGATTGCGCCAGAGCCCATCCACGAAGCCTGTCCTTAGAAAAGCCAAGCTCTGAAGAGAGAATCTCCAATCGCCTAACGAGAAGCCGCTTAGGATCGGTGGCCTCCAAGAGACGTGGCAAGGGGTTACGGAGGAGGGAACTAGCGTCGTATTCCGCCTCGCCTACGACGCCTTTGGGATCGATCGCCATCCATGGGAGGCGGCGGGCGGCAAGGATGTTGTCGTGATGCAAATCGCCATGGAGAAGAACGAGTCGGGTCATCGACGGAATTAGCTCGGCGAAGATGCCTTCTGCTTCCTGAACAAGCTGAGCAGGGAGCGGGCCGGTGCCTCCGTCGTAGCGAAGCCTGAGGTGCCGCAAGCCGGCAGCCCAATCACCGACCGACGGGAAGGTATGGCCATCTGGGACCGGGCGCGAAAGAGATCGCATCACCTGTGCACCGATTGCAGTCGCCCCTTCGTCGTCTGGGACCGATGAGAGGGGAGAGCCAGGAATCGCTCGTTCTAGCAAGAGAGCGCCATCATCGGGCTCATCTCTGATCAAGGTCACGGCGCCTTCGCCGCGGAAAACGCGAAGGGCTTCGACCTCGCACGCAAGGTCGTTGGTCGGAACCGCGAGTTTGAGAACGGCTTCGGTTCCGTCTTCTGTAACAACTTCCGCAACATAGCTGTACGAAAGGTCTGGGAACGGAGGACCCACTTTGATGGACCACTGTCGCTCGATCTTGGATATGACCTCCGGTAAACGCTTGAGCCATTCCTCGCCTTGTGCACCGAAGACGTCGGTAATGCGCTTTGAGAGAGCCCGCGGCAGAGAGATCATTGTCGGAACGCAGACCCGTGTCACACGCTGCCTAACGGCCTCGAGATGAGCCGCCCGGCCAGCCAAACCTAGTATCGCGCTAAGCGCAACACCCGGCTGGCCGGGATCGGTCGAAGATCCCCGGAGCGAAGCGGAGGGGGCGCCATCGAGTTGTTCGGCGGCGCCTGGTCTTACTTCGAGCGGAGCTCTTCGTCAACCTTCTGAGCGACGTAGAGCTTGAGGAGGGATTGGTAGGGAATGTCCCGTTTGTTAGCGAGGACCTTAATGTCCTCGATGAGCGACTCCGGCAGGCGGATCGAAATCGATCGGGTCGAAGGCTTCAATTGGGCAAGCCTGACCGACTTGGCCTTGCTCCAGTCAAGATAGTTGGCCGAGTCGTGACTGCGCCAGAACTCGCGCTCTGCACGCTCGGAGCTAAACTTCGGAACGCGCTTGATCGGCTTCTTGTTCGGCATTGCCATACTCCTTCCGTTCCCGCCTACTCATTTCCCTGGCTGAAACGACCCTGATGAGATCTCCTCGAAGGGTGAATGCGACGAACAGTAGTCGGGCCGCGTTGGTCTTGCCAAGGGCGTAATACCTCTTCTCTGTCCCCGAGTGCCGTTCATCCATTAGGACGAGGAGCGGGTGGTTGAAGAAGACCTCCTCGCACTCTGTCCAGGAGACCTTGTGGCGGAGCCAGCTCTTGTCGGTGTTGCCTTCATCCCATTGGAAGCCCGTGCAGCGGATGAGCTCGTCCACGCCATGGCCCTTGGGAGAAGTATACAACAGTTATATACAGGCCGTCAAGGGGAGTAGGCGACGCCAAACGGACAGAGCTAAGCTGCCCGGCCGGTTCGTCCGGCGGGCCAGCAGGGCGAAGGCAGATTCCAGGGCTTGGTTGCCTCGACTCCTGGACCTCGCGCGCCAATTCGCACCATCACAGGACCGGTAAAGGCACCCCCAACTATCCATCACCCCACGCCCCGTGTCAAGCAGAAGAGCGCACTGAAGCTGACCCGGCAGGCCGGGTCAGTTTCAGCGAGTTGTTCGGCGGCAGAACCTAAGACTTCGAATGTGAGATCCCCGGCCGACGGGCGAGGTGGCATCTTTGAGATCGGCCTAAAGACCTCGTGGAGCAGGAGGGTGACACTTCCCTGGCAGGCCACCTTGGTGGAGATTGGCGCGGAAGCTGCGGGTTCGAGCCAACGGCACCCACCGCGGGCGGGCGACGCCCTCGATGGTGACGCCTTTAGCACATGGTTCTGCTCGGATGCCACTGGGACGCCGAACGGCCTCGAGATGAGCCGCCCGGCCAGCCTGAGGTTACGTTTAGCGCGATACTAGCCATGGCTGGCCGGGTCGGCTCCATCGAGTTGTTAGGCGGCGGCGTGTCTGGGGGTGTAGATCAATGAGACCGCTCCATGATCCAGGGTGGTTGCGGTCACCAGCGTCATCGAGATCGACCGGGCGCCTTGCGGAAAGAGCGGTCGGCCGCCGCCCAGCACGACAGGACAAAGCACAAGTCGATACTCGTCGACCATACCCGCGGCGATAAGTGATTGGGCTATGGAGATGCTGCCCGAGATCAGGATCTGCTTGCCCGACTGCTGCTTGAGCCTTGCCACTTCGTCGACTGCGGTGCTCCTGACGATCCTCCCTTCTTTCCACGTGCCCCACGGTGCATGCTTGAGTGTCTTCGAGAACACCACCTTCGGCACTGCGTTGAACTTGTGGGCGAACTCCTTCTCCGGACCCTCTGTGACATTCGGCCAGAAGCCGGCGAACGCGGCGTAGGTGACACGGCCGAGTAGGAGCGTGTCGATTTCGTCCATGAGAGCGATCTGTTCGCGGCCAAAACTCGGATCGCCTTGCGTTGAGGCGGGGATGAAGTCGACGCTGTCGTTTGGGCCTGCGATCAAGCCATCGATGCTGACGAATTCCTGAAGGACGACTTTCCTCATTGCCTCAGACCTCCTCACTAGTTCTCGCAACGTACGAGGACTGCCATCGAGCGACTGCAGGCCGCGCACGCGGAAGCGTCGAGTTCACCTACGGCCGCCGCCTAACGGCCTCGAGGTGAGCCGCCCGGCCAGCCAAGGCTAGTATCGCGCTAAAGCCAAACACCGGGCTGGCCGGGTCGGCTCCATCGAGTTGTTAGGCGCCGCCGTCATTTGGATTTGAAATCGCACCAGGCTCTGACGATCTTCTGGAGGTCGGGCGTGTACATCTTTAGCTCCTCATGCGAGGCGAATCGCATGGTTCGGACGAGGCGAGAGTCACCCTCCAGGCGAGGGTGCTTGCCCGGGATCTCGGAGCCGCGGTGGAACATTAGGCTGACGGATGTCTTTGCTTTCGGGATGAAGCTGGCAATATCACCGTTGTATGAGAACGTGGGAGTGCTCCACTTGATGGACTCCGTAACCCTACTGTCTGACGCAAGGATCACGCTTCGGACCCGGAGCATAAGGGCGGCGAGAGGGTGGTCGAGACTGTCGAACCATGTCTCGACGGCCGGATTCCTTTGAGTCGGCCCCGCGACGGGTCTTCTGGCGGGAGTGACTGTCTTCCTTCGGACGCTAGAATTGCTGGGTGACTTCTTCGTGGCCATTGGATCTTCCCTCTCTTTCTAGGGACGCGCGGCGCCTAACGGCCTCGAGATGAGCCGCCCGGCCAGCCAAGGCTAGTATCGCGCTAAAGACCTAGACCTGGCTGGCCGGGTCGGCTCCATCGAGTTGTTAGGCGCCTGGGTGCCCAGGGCCGCGTTGGCTCTTCGGGAGGAGAGGGCACTTAGGTTGTCAGTAGATCAGGGTCTGGTGGGCCTCTTTGGTCCATGTAGCCAAGAGTTCCATGCTTCCATCAGTGATTCCCTCGATGAGAACGTTGGGCCCGAGCCCGCGGGCCTTAGCGCAGGTGTGTCAAGTAGCGACTTCGCCGCGTCGAGCCAGGGAGGACATCATGCGCTCTACATTGTAGAAGCCCTCGTGGGTCTCTTGGCCGGCGACTGCGCACTGAACGGCGTCACCTACAAGGAACACCCGGACGTAGACCTCGGGGTCCTTGGCGAGCTCCATCGCGTGACGAAGGGCGTTGTAGGGCCGCTCGCTACCGTAAGGGCCCTCATTGAGGACGAAGAGTATCTGCTTCGGTGTGGCGCTCATCTGGCTGGAAACCTCCTAGGAAGCAGAACTTGGTCTGAGCCGACCGCTCGGATGCAGAAGAGGGCTGCAGGCGCCTAACGGCCTCGAGATGAGCCGCCCGGCCAGCCAAGGCTAGTATCGCGCAAAAACCGACACCTGGCTGGCCGGGTCGGCTCCATCGAGTTGTTAGGCAGCCTGAACGTACCTACAGTGGCTGGACGTGATCTGCGACCCAGGCCGTGAACCGCTCGCGCTTGAGTTTTCCATCGGCCAAACGCTAGAGCACTTGCTCCTGTTCAGGAACCACCGCCACTAGCTCGTGGCCATTCAGTAGGAGAAATGCTTCCATTGCTGCGTGGGCTGTGCGCTTGTTTCCATCAAGGAAAGGGTGGTTCATCACAATCGAGAAGCCAAGTGCTGCCGCTTTGTCGGCGAGAGTTGGATAGAGATCCTTGCCTTCGAACGTCATGCGAGGCTGCGCGATGGAAGAGAGAAGCGCGGAGAGATCGCGGACTCCGGAGGCGCCTCCTGTCTCTTCGATAACGCGGCGGTATAGCTCGAGGACCTCCCCTGCGGAAAGGTAGCGCATGCCTAGGCGAGGCGGCGGTAGAGGTCTCTGTTCTTGGAGAGGACCCGATCGAAGACCTGTTGGACGGCCTCGTCGGGCCGAGCGAGGAGGTCTTCGAGGCCAGCCCGGGCGAGTTCCTCGGCGCGCAGGCCAAGCCGGGATGCGAGGGACTTCAGAGCCTCGGCCTGGTCCTCTTGGAGGGAAATAGTGATTTCAGCCATATGAACACCTTTGCTTACTGTACCTCAGCCTTCAGGAACCGGCAAGACGGCCAGGATGCCTAACGGCCTCGAGATGAGCCGCCCGGCCAGCCCAAGGCTAGTATCGCGTCAAAGCCAAACACTGGGCTGGCCGGGTCGGCTCCATCGAGTTGTTAGGCGCCGCGTGACGAACGGCCAAGTAGGGGATGGAGGGAACCCGCTAGGTATCCTCATCAAGGATCGAATCGATAAGGTCAGCCACGTCGGCGGTCAAGTCGAGGAATCCACTGTACCAATCCGCCTGGGCGATGAAGCGGTGGACGATACCATCATTCACCCACTCGACCGTGAGCCGAGTCGGGCGGCTGTAGTAATGGGCAGCGACTCGAAGGTACTCCTTCAGCTCCGGGCGGCTGTTCCCTCCGAGCTGCTTGAAGAAGGTTTCGGGGGAGTCGGCTTGGAAGATGCCGTGAGGTTCGTCCAGGGCAAGAACCAGTGAGTCGAGGACTGTCTGGGGAGTGAGAGTGTGGATATCGATGTAGACGATGGTCTTGCCAAGTGACTTGGCGAAATCGAGGAAGGCGGCGATCTCTTGGTCCTGGGGCCACAAGGCAGAAGCGTATTCGATTGAGATGCCGCCGGGATAGATACGGAAGCCATGGGAGATTGCCTCGGCGGTTGCTTCTTCCAGGAGGAGGTGAAGGTCGTCAGTTTTGGCGGACAAGGGAGCTCCTTTCATATCGGCGTTCCTTGGCCGATGCAGCGGCGCCTAACGGCCTCGAGATGAGCCGCCCGGCCAGCCAAGGCTAGCATCGCGCCGAAACTGACACCTGGCTGGCCGGGTCGGCTCCATCGAGTTGTTAGGCGTCCAGAACGCCATTTCTACGAGCGGATCCGAATCCTGTCTTCTTCAACGATCCAGAGTCTGCCTTTGAGCGGCTGTTCGGCGAGGCGCGGGAGGATGTCCCTGAAGAGCTCGAGAAGGTGAGGCTTGTCTTGGCGGCGGAGGCTAAGGACGATAATGCCGGGAAGGGAGGCTGGCGGGTACCTGCGGATGTCGGCGAACCCGGCGTCGAGCGTGACCAAGGCTTGGCCCTCGGCAACTGCAGCTGAGGAAACCGCTTCGTCGGTTGCCCCTCCAAGGCCTTCGTCAAGTGCGGTGGAAACAGAATGCCCAGCCTCGGTGAGAAGCTGGGCAATCTCGATGGGAAGGTTCTCGTCGGTCTTGAAGTCCAAGTCGGGCAGACCTCAGCCGGGAATGGTGACGACCCTTTCCTTGCTTAGCTCGGCGGCGTAAGCGATGGCAGCCTGAATCGCCTGTGGAGAAAGGGAAGGGTACCTCCTCAAGATATCGTCGGAGGCAACCCCTGCCGCGAGGTTGTCAAGGACTACGGAGGCAGGGATACGGGTCCCGGCGAAGCATGCTTGGCCGTGTGCGACACCAGGGTCGACGGTGATGAACTCTCTCCAATTCATTCTGCCGACCTCTCTAGAAAGCAAGTATACCCTGGACGCCTAACGGCGTCGAGATGAGCCGCCCGGCCAGCCAAGGCCAGTATCGCGCCGAACGTAACCTCCGGCTGGCCGGGTCGGCTCCATCGAGTTGTTAGGCGGCCTTGGTTCCTCCGCAGCCGCAAGAACGCCGAATGACGAGCCTGGTGTCGATGGTGACTAGCCGAGGGCTGATCCTCTTTCCGCGGCGGATGCCCCGCAGCATGGCCATAACTTGTCGTCCCATTTCCTCCGCGGGAAGCGCGATTGTGGTGAGTGGCGGATCAAGGAGAGGTGCGACTTCGAGGTCGCCGAATCCCACGAGCGCAACATCATCTGGGACCTTCAGTCCACGCCGCTTGATGTCCCGCAGGGCGCCGATGGCAAGCGTATCACTTCCAACAAGAAGTGCAGTGGGAGGGTCGGCGCGTTCCATCAGCCACCTGGTGGATTCGGCGCCGGACTGAGCTGAGAAGTCGGGGCCGCTTGCGACGATCATCTGATCCGCGGTGAAACTGCACTCATCAAGGGCGCGGCGATAGCCACGCAGGATTGGAGCGACGTTGGTCCACGAAGCGGGTGGAATGACCGCGCCGATGCGGCGGTGGCCATGCTCAGCGATGTGCCTTGCGGCCTCGATGGCGCCCTTCTCAAAATCAAAGATGACTCCGGAGCCTTCCATGCCCGGACTGTCGGCGAAGACCAACGGAGGAAGTCCCCTTCGTGAGGTCAGGGAGGCTTGCCAATGGGGGGAGTCGGACTGCCCGAACGATGTGACGATTAGACCATCGACGCCCTTGGCGACCAGCTGATCAAGGTAAGTCGTGGTACTTGAAGCGTATTCTTGCGTATCGCAAACGAAGAGAAGTGAAGAGTCCTGCTTGGCACCCTCCTGCAATCCGCGCAGGAAGGGGGCATAGAACGGGCTGTGGGTAGGGACAAGAACACCGAACGTCCAACTGACAAGGTTAGAGGTTGCGGCTGCCAAGTTCCTTGTCTTGGTCGACGAGAGCACGGTACCGCTGCCGTGACGGGTCTGCACGAGCCCGGCCGTCTGGAGCTGGCGATACGCAGCTTGAACCGTCTGGACGGCCACCCCCAGGTGATCTGCAAGCGTCCGGACGGAGGGGAGCTTTTGGCTCTGCGTGATCTGGCCGCTGGCGATAAGCCAAACCAACTGCTGGGTTAGCTGGGTCGCGAGAGGGATTGAGGATCTCCTGTCGACGCGAATCAACTGCTCGAGAGACTTTTTCCGGCCGTCGGACGTTGGGTCACTTGACATGGTCACTGTATGACTGTATCATACAGTATGAGGCCTGACAATGAGCTTGAGTCTAGCTTCACAAGGAGGGTGGAGGACATGAAGACCGGCCCTGCGTTCATTCTAGTCTTTGCGTCCGTTTTCGTCTTGGGGGGGTGTGCGGGAGCTCCAAAGGTGACCGCGGCGCCTGAGCCGACAGGCGCGGAGCGGGGAATGGAAGTGTATGACAGAGTGATTGAGATAGGGGGCCTTAACGAAGCGTGCTCGAACTGCCACAGGCTGGATTCGGGTCAAACCAGTGGTCCATCATTCCAAGGCCTAGCCGCCAGGGCCGAGGGCCGCTCCGGGGAGCTCTCCGCGGAAGAATACCTTCGGCAGTCAATCATCGATCCATCGGCGTATGTCGCCGAGGGCTCTTTCATCTTCGAGATGCCAGAGGGTTACGAAGATGTACTGAGTGAGGCAGAGATCAACGATCTGATCGCCTTCATGATGACTAAGTGAAGAAAGCGAGAGGGCTCCGTGAGGAACCCCGTGTGGCCGCCTAACGGCCTCGAGATGAGCCGCCCGGCCAGCGCTTGGAACCTATCTTAGACCCGATTCGCCGCAGCTGGCCGGGTCGGCTCCATCGAGTTGTTGGGCGGCCGGGCTTCGGTACATGCACGTGACTGCGTCTGATTGAGGTGCTAGCCACCCAGCCACCTTCCCAAAGCGAATTGGACTAGAACGAGGACGATTGGGAGGACGATGATAGAGACAAAGCCGGCAAACAGGCCTGGGCGCCAAGGCCAGGTAGGGATCCTCGCGAGGATCTCACGTTCAGTGGTGAGTGCGTTCAGGACGTCGTGGAGTTTGGAGACCTCCTGAAGGGAGTTCTCGTCGACATTCTTGTGCACGCGCGCCAGGGTAGCCTTCACACGCTGGTTTAGCTCTGCCATCTGCAGTCGCTTCTCCGACATCAGGCGCCGATTGACGATTCGCAAAGGCAGGAGGAAGGCGGCCATCGCCAGGGCGATCTGCAGGATGAGCGTAGAAAGCTCTGCGATGCCTCCTACTGCCAAGGGTGAAATCAGCAAGGTCAGGGTGATCAATGCGACCCAGGACATGCCGGTGCGGGAAGTCAGAACCGAAAACGCATAGACGGGGTCGAGTGCGAACAGATCGAATTGGTTGACCATGCGCACAGTGCGACTCACGAGCCGGAGCTGGCGGATGGTGTGATAGTAGATCACGCCGCCAACAGCGAAGGAAACGAATCCCACAAGGAACAAGACCCGTGTCGCGAGGACCCCGGAGCCAACGGCGGCGACGCTTGGGGCAAAGGCCACAAACCAGAATAAGAGATAGACAATTGACCAGGCGACGGCGCTGACAATCACGCTCGTGGCCGGCATTGTGGTGAATTCGTACCCCAATCGTCGCTTCGTTTCAGGTGAAACATCCAGCAGCGGCCTGAATTCGGAGAGAGCCCGAAGCGACAGCGAGTCGAGATAGGTAACGAACGCGAGCGGGCCCCAGAGCCAAAGTGGAAACAAGAACACGATGGGGTCGAACTGAAAGGCGGGGAGCCACCCGTCAAACCAGGAGAAGCCGAGGACCATCGCGCTCTCTAGGATGAAGAGCAGTGAGTACGTGAGTCCATAAGGGATCGGCAGTCGCTGAATGAAGTCGGTGAGCCGGTCAATGAAGCTCGGAGGGTAGGGAATGACTTGGCTGACCTGTTGCTGAGACGGGTGGGGGTCAGGAAGGGGATCTGTGCGGGTGACGCTCACTTGATTGGTTCTCCCTCTTGGCCGATTGGAGATGGGGACAGCGAGGCGGCCGCCCAACGGCGTCGAGATGAGCCGCCCGGCCAGCCAAGGCAAGTATCGCGCTAAACGCAACACCCGGCTGGCCGGGTCGGCTCCATCGAGTTGTTAGGCGGCCCGCTAGAAAGGGCGCCAATGCAAAATGAAAGTGACTAGCGACGACAATTGCGCGATCAGCAGAACCGCCCAAACGACGCATATGGTGGTGGCGACGCCTTGTGAGGCGGCCCGGCCGAGCCTCACTGCAGTTTCGCGAGAAGTCAAGGAGGGGTAGTCAGTTGCAGGCCGCTCTGCTGTGGAGAGACTTTGCCACTCAGTGTGCCTGATCGCGAGGTCAGCCCCTCGCAAACCTCGCAGGACGAGGATTCCTAGTATGAGGCCCACAAGCGGGATCAGAATGGGGAGGAGGATCGCGACGGTCGACTTGTGGAATCCTGGCTCTGCTTGGGAACGGGTGAGAGCGGCCAGGGCCGCGAAAAGAAATGCATTGCTGGCAAGGAGCCAGTTGACGCGCTGTTGTATCCACGTGTCTTCGTGGACAACCTTGGCTCGCAAGACCTCCCAAAGCTTCGTGTTGTCCATCCTCGATGTCCTCTCCTGCGGACCAGGCGGGCCGCCTAACGGCCTCGAGATGAGCCGCCCGGCCAGCCAAAGCTAGTATCGCACAATCCGCAACATCCGGCTGGCCGGGTCGGCTCCATCGAGTTGTTAGGCGGCCAGGAAGTTGAGCGGGGATCTACGGCGAAGTTCTCCTTGGTCGCAGTGCCTACCTAGGAGGCGGGGTCCGAAAGACGAAGTCCCCGAAGCCAAGGGAGAGCAGCAGGTAGAGGACAAGTGTCGACCAGACGAGCAGGTTGCCAGAGCCGTAAAGAAGTTCGAAGATGGCGACGACGAGGCCCGTGATTGTGACGACGAAGCCGCCCACGAGAATGGCGCGAAGGGCAGGCCCAGAGGTGGCCGAACGCCCAAGCCAGTTTATGGCCGCGAGGCCGAGGAGGCCAGAGCCGAAATACCGGGCGACCCACTGGTTTGACGGATCGAGCGTGATGCCGTAGAGAGAGAGCACGTTAGCCGGCACCAGCAGGAAGGCGACCCCAAAGAGAAGCGCACCGACGGCTGCAGCTGTCATGGTGAGAGTGAGTCTCATTGGAAGATTCCTTTCGTTGATTGCCAGGAGGCGGGATGGTGGGGGAGGGACGAGGGTTCAATTTGCGATGGCGACTCCTTTCTCGATGGAGGCGCTTGGACTGCCGACGCCGACGCGTGGGCTGGCACGAAGATGTAGGTCAGGCCTAATGAATGGCCTGTTCCCGAAAACCGGAGTTGCCGGATCGATTATCGCGCCGAAGGCCCGAAATGGAGCATAGGAGGGCATGTGATGGACGGGCGGGCCACGCCCTGGGAGGACGGACCCTCTAGGCCGCCTAACGGCTTCGAGATGAGCCGCCCGGCCAGCTCTTAGAACCTATCATAGACCCGATTCGCCGCAGCTGGCCGGGTCGGCTCCATCGAGTTGTTGGGCGGAATCCGGAGAGAAAGACGGGAGCCGGGATCCCTGGATTCCATGGCTCTTGAATCATGTCCGACCGACGCGTACAATCGGTGATCGCCCTAGGGACAACTGAGCTGTTGCGGAGGTGGCTAGATGGGTCATGCCGAAGACGCTACGGAGCTGCCCTATCACGGAAGCTGGATGGATTGGCTTGTCCGGGGGATCGGTCAATTGCCCGTTCCCGCGTGGCTGTTCTACGCCGTTCTCCTGATGGTTCTTGCATTCGCAAACAATGCTGTCTTCTGGCTCGACGGGTCGCTGTCGCTTGGAGCTTTCCATCGGACTAGGCTGACCGACTCCGTTTACATTGTGTTGTTCATCGCGGTCTACGACCACCTGCGTCTCGTCGCAAGCCGGAGCTTCCAGCGATTTCGGCCACTCCTTCCGGCAGACGATATCGAGGCTCGAGGCATGGAATACCGACTTTCCACGCTGCCTCGAAGGCTCGGATGGCTGGCGCTCTTCCTGGGCGCGAGTCTCGCGCCCGTCCTCATTGCGGACAACCCTCAAGCATTCGGTGTGGACGTGGCGTTGACCCCCCTTCCGCGCATCTACCAGTATTTCAATACCGCGGTAAGTATGGCGTGCCTATCCGTAGTGGTCATCCAGACCATCCGGCAATTACGCCTTGTCACCGAACTCCATCGGAGGGCGAGCGGGATTGACCTGTTTCAGCTCGGGCCGGTGCACGCTCTGGCGACGTTTTGTGCGAGCGCAGGCATTGGTCTGACGTTGTTCATGTTGTTCTTCGCGATCGCCGAAGCATCCACCTTCACGGAACTCAACCTTCTCTTTCTTGTCGGGATAGCGCTCCTGGCGATCTCGGTGTTCCTGATCCCGCTACTTGGCATGAGAAGCAGGCTTCGAGATGAGAAGGCGAGACTGATTGGCGAGGCAAATGCGGGGATTGAACGGACGGTCGGCCGAATACATGATCGGGTGAACTCTGACAAATATGACGACATGGGCGGACTCAACAGCGCTTTGAGTGCGCTGGTGGCAGAACGAGGGCTCCTCCAGGGAATCTCGACCTGGCCGTGGGAGGTAAGTACTCTCGGCGGCTTCGTGTCGAGCTTGCTCCTGCCGATCGTTCTATTGTTCGTGGCCAGGCTGTTGGAAAGGCTACTATGAATTCCGCCCAACGGCCTCGAGATGAGCCGCCCGGCCAGCCAGACCCAGTATCGCGCTGAACTCAACACCCGGCTGGCCGGGATCAGTCGAAGATCCCGAAGCGCAGCGGAGAGGGCTCCATCGAGTTGTTAGATGGCCCCAGGGTAGGTCTTCCTTTATTCGCCCTGAACTTCCTGTCTCGCTCGGGTGAGGAGGGCATGAATCTCGCGATATGTTGCCTCAGTGCGCCTAGCCGTCTTGCAGACAAAGACCACCAACTCGGCGTCAAAGATGGCGTAGATGATCCGGTAATCACCGACTCTTACCCTGTAGAGGTTCTCTTCAAGATGGACGCACCTCTGTGGACGGGGAGAATCGCGAAGAGAGCGCATAGCATCGACTACGCGCTCTCTATCGGTAGAGGATATACGCTCGAGTTGTCTTTCGACGTCCCTGTGGAGCCTGAGGGAATAGGGCACGTCTAGAGCCCTAGTCTGGCGAACACCTCATTTGCATCAACCGCGACGCTCGGAGTCTCATGTAGCTCCGCGAGTGCACGGCGCCCGTCAATCAGATCCTCGAGAAGCTCGATGCGATCGAGCAGCCCGTCGAAGATCTGCGGCTCAAGAAGAACCGCAGTTGGACGACTTCTGGACAAGACGATGACCGGGCCATCGCGGAGCCGATTCAGGTAGCCCGCGAGATCTGATCTCAGTTCGGTGACTGTCGTTGTCTTGAACATCTACTTCCTCACAGAACGTTCAGTTCCCAGGAACGTACTCTGTAGCGTACGTTAGCATGTACTGTAGTCTGTACATATCCTAAGCCTGGTACCCAGGAAGTCAATGCCCAGTTTCCTTGACATAAGAGCAGGCACAAGGGGCCGCCTAAAGGCCTCGAGATGAGCCGCCCGGCCAGCCAAGACTAGTATCGCGCCGAACTCAACACCCGGCTGGTCGGTATCGGTCGAAGATCCCCGGCCCCACCGGGGGTGCGTCGCGAAGCGAAGCGGAGGGGGCTCTGTCGAGTTGTTAGGCAGCGAGCCAGATAGTTCTCCTGGAAATCGGACCGCCTGCCCCGTTGCGGAATCATCCATCTAGCACAGTTATGACGATCGGCAACGGCGCAAGGGCAGGGACTTCCTCCAATGGACTGGCCAGCAACACGCCACTCGATGGCCCCCCATCTAGATTAATCGCGATGTGCAAATCAAGATCTGAGGCAACGAGATAGGCGCTCAGTCTGTGCAAGGTGAAGTTGCCTGTAGAAGCCACGATGAACAGCACTCGTCCGTTTCTATCCTCCGCGATCACGCTTCGTCGTGCCGCTCGATGATCTTCGTCTTGCTCTGGAAAGCCCATTACACCGCCGGGTTTGACCAACACCGGGAACGATTGAAGGGCAGCAAGAAGCGGCTCG